>Ga0214543_1011845_pt1:0-10000 | contig 11983 bp, 7 predicted proteins | sample CNSS2metaG_FD_160094 | JGI IMG/M metagenome (GOLD analysis project Ga0214543, IMG submission 160094) | Root nodule microbial communities from cowpea collected in UCLA plant growth center, Los Angeles, California, USA - CNSS2 | ecosystem: Host-associated > Plants > Roots > Nodule | place...
TTTTTTTTTTTTTAATTTTTAATTTTTTTTTTTTTATTTAAAAAATAAAAAAAAAAAAAACATTATTTTTTTTTTAAATTAAAAAAAAAAAAAAACAGAAAAACCTAGGACAATTTCAAAAAGAAATTAAAAATAAATTACTAAATCTTACACTATTTTTCCTGGTTTAAAAATAATAATAAAAGTATGGTTATAAGTACAACTCTTTATAAAAACAAAGCAATGTGACATAAAAATATTTTAAAAAAAAAAACTTTCAAAAAATGCTTTAAAGCAAGACTTAAACACAAAAAAAAAAGAAAAAAACTTTTTTAGAAATCTAAAGTAGGTATACGGCACTCGTTAACCGACATATTTTATTAAGAGAATCTTAATGTTTTTAACCTATTTGTAACATCTTATAATTTTGTAATTTCTGATTTTAATAGCATAATTTTACTAAAATAAAACATCTTATAATTGATATTCACGTAATAGTAGAGAACAAAAACTATGATTATTCCATTACAATTATCCTAAAAGATGAACAAAATGGAGTAGATTCATATATGCAAAATCAACCTAAACTATAAAAAGAATTATGAAATTACATAGTCTCTCAAAAATATTTAACACTAAAGGGAAAATAAAGTTGGTGATTAAATTATTTCATTCTCTCCTTTCTCAGATGGATCAACTCCTGCTTGCTCATCTCCTCACATCAATAAGGTGATTATTGCAAAACCAAAATACATAACAAGAGAAATAAATAGAACAAAAGGGTAAGCCAACTAAAATAGTTGATAACATATTTATGTATATAAATAGTACCAAGACACCTAATAATATATAAGATTTCACCACACATATTTCACACATTCATATATGACATCAAACTTTTCTAAACTCGATTTATCCAGATAAATGCAATTGAGTCAAACTAATAAAGCCATGCACTTATAGTGATGTACCATGCTTGCCCACCCAAGTTATCACACACAATGCTAGTCCCTTATTGTACACATTCATAAGAAACCTGGAATCATCCTTTATACATGAGTCATATAGCTTTCAAGAACACAGACTAGCTTTTCTTACTTGGTGTGACAGTTCAAAAACATTCATATGATCTCATACAAAAAACGTACTTACTCATTCAGAGAAATTGGCTAGACAGAAAAAAATAACAGAATAACTCGCTAAGAGGATCTCTCATATGATCTCATATCTTCAAAGAGAAAAAGTAAGAGAAATTAAAGAATTCTAGAAAAAATATTTTTAAATTTTAAAATAATAAAATTTGGTTATACTAAAATATTTTATTATTAAAATAATTGAATAATATTTTAATAACACCATTAATCCTAAGATACTATTTTATAGATCTTACACACATTTTTCTGGTAAAATTTTGACTAATTTCGCAAATTGTTCATATTTCACTCGATAAACTTTATGGGCGGAACTTCGAGAAATTTACTACACAATCCAATTCCATTTAGCAAATAAAGTTCTCGGAGGGATCTATCATCTTCATTTTTTGAAATGAAGTCTTCATCTTTCTCCAATTTAAAAGAATATTCTCAATTCTCATGTGATATTTGAAATAAAAATAAACAAAGATTAATGACTTTACATTTGCGGAACACGAATTATTCCAAATAAGAAAAATTATATAACTACAAAAAAAAATATCTAAATAAGCTATTATCAATTATCTATCAATACTTGACAGAGCATATAGTAAAAGACTTTATCTTCTTAAAAAAATTATAGTTTAATAAAAAACAATTTTTTTAATATTAATAAAACAAAGACTAAAACATTATGGGGTGAAATCAACAAACTTTAAATTCTGACAAAGGGGCAACAAATGAAACCATTTAAAACTACTCTTCTAGATTTATTAATCCATCAACCACACTTGATTATGTTTCTATAAATTAGTCTTAGATTCATGCGTTTATTTCTTTTAATTTGTATTAAGAAAATTAATTAATTATTATTATATTTAAAAAATAAGTTATTTTTATATTTATATTTAAGTGTTATAATTATATGTAGTTATAAATATAATATTTAAATACAGAGTTAGATAAAATAAAATAAAGTTAAATAATTATTTATGGGTATATTTTATAATAAATTAATTAAAAATAAAAATTATTATTTTAGATTCCTTTGAATTAATGTAATAGATCAAAGAATAAATTATTCAATTATAATGTTTGAATATAATTAATAATGTAAATATAGTAATTAAATAAATTTAATTTTAATGTAAATTATATCAAAACTGTATTTATTAAAATTAGTTAAAATAATGAAATTGATTGATAGTTATCACATGTTTAATTCTTTCTTATTATATTGGAATTATGTTGTAAAATAAAATATGTATTAACTGGAATTAACATTATATAGCATTGATATTTAATGTTTAATAAATATTCACTACAACACTTTTAAAGTGATTATTTACTACTAAATCTAATTTTACATTAATAGCAATTATAAGGAAGAACATACGATTACAGTTTTGAAAGGGTTAAAATTTAAAATAATAGAGCATGTACAAAAAAAAATGTATGCATCTAGATTTGTTAATCCATCAAGTACACTTCTTTCTTTCTCTGTAAATATCAGTTACAAAAAGTCACTAACTCTATTCAGAGCGCAACAACAATTCTAAAAAGTTGGGCAGTGTAAGAAATTTTCTCGGTCTATCTTTTGTTTTTGTCCAGTTTCTGTGAAGAAGAATCGTTAACAAAAAAAAAAAAAAAAACAAGCTTAGGCCTGCATCTAAATGGCATTGTGGACCCAAAAGTTCGAGTAGATACTGATATCCTTTGGACCTAACAGTAACCTTCAAGCCCAAAACAAAAATCTGGAACTACTGCGAGTTTCTTATGTTCAATCATTGGCAAAAGCAGGCCAAAATGCTCAGTGGCCCAGCAGTGAATGTTTGCAATCTGAAAATTTTACAGATATAAATTTTTTTTAAAACCTGCTTCGTTCAAAGACACCTCACAAAATTAAGGCAGATTATAAATTATTTAAAAATTGAGATTAAAAATAATTTAAATATATCTTTTTATTTTAGTTACTTTTTAAGAATAAAATGGTAATAGATCTCTGCAAACCATTTATCTCATCGGACTTTTAGTTTGAACGTTCTCTGATAATAGATATTTTAGTCCATTTGTTATGTTATTTTTTTATTTCCTAGAAACCAAAATAAATAACAATTCAGAATGAAAATGTCTTTAAAAAGATAAAAGACTTTCTCTTTAATATTTATTTGATTTCTTTTGGGAAATTGAATAAGCATGTAAATACTTTAACCCTGAGTTGGGTTGTTGGAAACCAAATCTAATCCACCACATTGGAAAGCCCGAATCCTAAACCTCATCAACACCGAATCTCCGGCAGGATTCTGACATCGATCATTAACCTCGGTTTCCTCGCGCATTATGATATGGATTCATGTTTTAAATCAAATGCAGTTTTACATTTCTCGGAGCATGTTTCGAATCTTCATTTTTCACTTTTCTTTTTCACTTCAACAAGTTGGTAGCGAATAAATAGCAGATTTGAAAACGAATAATGAAATGCCTACTATAAATGATTTAAAAAACCCTGATGCATGCAAAGTGATGTCCATGTTGTTATAATGATGGACGAAGGAAAGATGATGTTATAATTGGTAGAACATGCATATTAAGCAATTAATACACAGCAGTGGATTCGCATGCTGACATGCATGGGATACTGAAATCTGAGATGATTAGGTTTTAAGTGTTTAACCAATACCTGAGCTTATAAATGAGTTCCAAGATATCAGATTCTGATAACCCTGCATCTTCAAAATAGACTTGTCCCTACCATGTCACACTATGCAAACCATAAGACATTGATTTCAACTTTCCAAGCTGTCCTTGTCTCCCTTAATCAATCCATGCAACTGCTGAATTTCAGACTCCATATCTCTATGTGTTCACTCACACAGATCAAGTAATTTCCATTTCCTTCACTTTTCCACCATTATCTATCATTAGTAACCTACTTTTGTATTGCAAGGTAGAATGAAATTCAGGTTCATCAAGTTTCACTCTCATTTGGTTTGTGATATCTCTGATGTAAACAGCTTATATGATCTACTCATGCATTGCAATTTTTGTTTTACATCACATTATTGTTAAAAATTTATGTTTGACTTTATATTAATGAAAAACTTTAAACCACTTAGAGTTTTATATTTTCTTAGTTTAGACTTCAAAAAGTATAACCTTTATTCTTGAAAATATATCTTTATGTTTAGCAGTTGCTTAAATTCTTTTTAGGCTAGAGCATTTTCACATGATATTTGAAATTGCTTGAAAAAAAATCTTAGTTAATGAAGGAAGTATATATTCAAAAAAAAAAATTTCATTAATGATCATATTTAGTGACAAAAAGTTATTACTCATTTTAGTAACTAATTTAGATATCAATTTATGAAATAAAAAATTTATTGATTACTAAAATAATTATGATTATAAATAAAAAATTATAATTGATAATTAAATTGATCACTAATTAATTTGAGACTAATTTAAAAATCAATTCCTTTAGTAACAAAAAGTTTGATAATTAATGTTTAATGACCAATTTCTTTTGGTAGCTAAAACCTTAGTAGTTAAATTTTAGAAATTAATTCAAAAACTAATTATAATCCTTTTATTCATAATAGTGACTATTTTAGTAATCAATAATTATTTATTTTATAAACTATTATCTAAATTTGTCACACTAACTCATCACTATTGATCACTAAAAATAGTTATAAAAATAAAAAATAAAAAATAATATTTTACCCAATTATATATATATATATATATATATATATATATATTCTCCAATCATATAACAGTTTTAATTACACTCTTTTGTTTTCATTTTTTTTCAAAATTTACAATCTCTTCTTTATTTATCTGACCACAAATTACTATTGTTGGTAACAACTGAAATTAAGCTCGGTCTTTTTAGAGTATTTACATAGGATTCAATATCTTAATACATTATAGTTTCATGTTGAAGAGTTTATTTTTCATTTTTTTGCTATTGATGACTGAGTTATATACAGCAGCAGCAGGTATTAATTATATTTCATATTTTTTTTCATACCCATTGCATACTCAAAATATTAATTAAAACTATGTACTCTGTTACATTTACAGTTGTTGTTTTTTTAGTTCTGTTACATTTACGTCAAACATAAATGTTTAGTCCCTGATTCTTTTTCATTCTTTATATTTTTAAAATTTATTTTAGTCTTTCATCTTTGAAACTTGGGTCACTGTTCTTTTGTGACAATTATCGATCTCAATTTTATTATAATACAATTATCCTTTTTCATTATTTAAAAATTATTGGAATTTTATCATTCTATATATGTACTTACTTGAAAACAAGCCCAAAGTAAAAATAACTCTAAACATGATGGAAATGTTATACAAATTACCAAGCAACAAAAATTGAAAACTGGAAAATAAGTTTTTTGTTATTTTTCTATAAATTTTATCTTTTTTATGTTAGGATCGATCACTTACCACTAGATTAAAAGCTATAGTCCTTAGTCAGGACGCAACTCTTTTTATTTAAGAGTGTAACACAAGTTCAAACGTTACGATTCATTCGATTATGATCCGACTCACTTAGTCTCTGTCACGGGATAATTGATGTCATCTATAACAATCTTTCCTTTAGCAATTATCCTAGGAATCTCATTTGAATTGTAACTTGGCCCACCTAATCTCTGCCATAGTACAATTATGCAACCGGCAACATTTTACCTTAAATATTGGTTATAAATTGGATCTCCTTGATATTTTTGTGATTAGCCATGAAGTTTATCTAGGTAAAGAGAAATTTCTTCAATTAGCAATCTCTTTAAAAGCGCTCCTGATATGTTACGGATCAATGATATGTAATGAAGAAAATAAATAGCTACAGGCAATCATTTACCTTTGACTCCAATAAATAGTCACTTTTAAGTAGGAGCGTATGTGTTATCTATATAGATTTTAGATAAAAACAAAAATTATCTTATCCTTTTAAATTATTATGTGGAGTATTTATTAGTTGTCTGAGGAAAAATCCAATTGGCTCAGTAAATTATTTACATTAATTGTTTTGTTCGTACAGAAAACTTAATTTAGTTAAAGAACTTAAACTCTGATTATTATCCACTTTGATTATAAAAGAAAACTTGCAGAGTTTAGTTTGAAAATAGTACAAACTTCAAATCAATATCATTTTACTAATGTAAAATGGTCTGAATAAGTGATATTGCACTCACACTTACGTGAGAAATTTCAAATTATTTGATCATGAAAAGTTGTTTTATGATATCACACAAAACTTTCGTAACAAAAGCTAAATAAAAATAATGGCAAATGCTTTATTCATCTTATCCCACTTTGCTTCCACTCTATATTTGTCCTTATTGTTAGCTTTAATATATATATATATATATATATATATATCCCAAAAATACATGTATAGCTCAAGCAAATTTGTATTTGAGGATGTATTCGTAATCAAATTTGTAAATATGAGTCTGTTAATTTTTTTTTGTCAAATAGGATTAAGTCGTCAAGATGGAGAACGACAATACAGTTGAAGTCGTCCTCCACCCAATCGATTTTTGTTTTCCTTTTTTCAAAAAAGTAATGTCATTCTCTCTAAGGACGATTTCTGTACGGGAGAAAAGTGAAGTCGTCCTCGTACATGATAACTTTACTTCTCAGTTTTTTCTTATGTAATTAATGAATTTTGATTAATTTTTAATTTAAATTGATTGGAAGAATAAATAGTAAAAATAAAGTTGTAAATAAAAAATTATAAAAGTGTAACGTAATAATAAATGGAAAGTGAAAATTTTTAAAAAAATACATAAAATTGCAACGTTAACAAAAAATTGAAATTGTTATGTTAGAGGACAACTTCACTTTTCAAGTAAAAAAAATCATTCTCGTATAGGACGACTTTACTTTTTTTTCTTAGAAAAAAAAAAAGAAACCGTAGAAGATGACTTCATCTGTAATGTTGTTCTTCGTCCTGATAAAATTTGAAGAGATCCAAATTTATAAATTTAACGTCGAATGGATCCTGAAATACAAATTTGCCGTATAGCTCATTATGCCCTCAACCATAACGTGTAATGATAGTATAGTTGAAGTTTGTTTATGCCAGCAATAAATAATAAAGAAGTTCAAGCCAGAAGAATATATAAAAGAAAGCTGAACACATAAAATGCAGAATCAGAAGTTGAAGGATTTGCGGCAACGTATAAAGAAAAACCTTGCTTTGTATCTTGTTCATGATGAGATGCAGGTGAGGGTTCCAGGTGGATGCAACCATATATGATATATCTATCACACATGAAAATGCACATCATCATCAACATCATTCTAAAATAACTCACTTCTGCACTCTTTTCTTCTTCTTTTTTCTGACAAATGATACTAAATGGTCCTGCTATGCACAATTTATCCAAACCTCATAATTGGTTGTGATGAAAACTTAGGGACACCTTTATCAAAGAAAACTTAAACGCAGTTAAGCTTCAATGATCACAACCGTGTGCAGGTCTCACAAAAATATCAGAATAACACAAGTAATAATTATATAATTAATATATCATCATGCTAACTCACTCACCACTCATAGTATGTATAACAATTCCTCATTTATTTTTCTCTTTGTTTTCTTCATTGCAGAAAAGCATGGTAGAGATTTATTGTATTAAATAGTTTCTCTATGTCATCCACCATCCAGGAGTCAGCTTTTCGGTTTTGCTTTTTATCTACTTGGACAAGGTGCGGTAAGAAATCAAATTTTTCTTACAAGATCTTATTAAATGTATAATATTTCATCATCACTAAATTAAGACCATAGAACGTGGAACTGACTACACATGCATTAATGTTTGTCCCATGCATTAGCTCAATTATTTATTAGAAAAAAAATTAAAATTCTTAAATAATGTAAAAGATAGGTTTAGAAACTAATTCATTTGAAAATCAAAATTTTAACAGCTAATATTAGTTTTTATTATGAACTGATATCTAAACCGGTTATTATAGTGACTAATTATTTTGTACCATTACAATTAACCATTATTTAAGAATTTTTTTGGTAGTGTTAGTTGATTTGAGTTTTTTTTTTATAAATAAATATTAGTCGTTAGTTTTTATTGGTAGAAGAGTTGAACTCACAATTTCTCTCACCCTCTCTTCCAAATCCTTCAAAACAATCTTATATCTTTCAAATATTAGTAAGAGAATTGAATTCACGACTTCTCTCACCCTTCTTTTTCAACTTTTATCAATAAGTCAACTTGATAACTTCTGATGATTTGAGTTAAGTCGAGCTGAAAGCTTGTTGTACGGTAGAAAATAGGTGAAACTAATGTACATTTATGTTGTTTGATACATACATAAGTGTGTGTATATATATAATTAATGAATAGTATAAAGTGGTATATTTTTCGTTCTTCCACCTAACATAGTAATTTTTAGTAACCATATGATGTAGATTTAATTTAAAAGGCACTTCCCAAATTAATATTAATAGAAACCTAAAGAAATAATTTTGTAAAGGATTTGTTTTGGGTGGTTGGATGATGGCCGACAATGGCATCAACAAAGTGTAAAGAGCTTTTCTCTTTAAAGTACAGAGATGTTCCAAAGTTTGACATGGGTGGAGGAATATAATTACTACCAGTACATTTTTATATCTCTGTTTCTTTTTCTTCTCTTTATACTTGAGCTTAGGTGGAAGCTTATATTTTCTCCCTGCGAATCATGACCGACAGGAAAGCATATGGTGAAACTTCAAAGTTAATGTAAAGTTATGTTTCAAAATTTGGAGTGGGGCTATTGTGTCTCCAACATCTATGAGCTCAAAAGATAGACCAAAAATAAATTAGTATATAACATCTCATGTAACCTAAAGTTCCAAACACCTCTTCCTTAGGTTGCATACTTTCTAGCACCTAAGTCTTATATAGGACTAAGCTCCCACAAATTGCCCTACAACATCGCATCACAACTTGGTTAACTTTCTAATAAACAAACCAAAACCCACCTGCTTTACTTTAATCTAACCCATTCAAGCTCTCATTAAATAGAAACTCCAAAAAGATATGTGAGTGTAGAAAATTAGTTTATCTTTTGGGAACAGTTATATTGTATGTATATATAGACTTGTTATTAGGGTTTATGAAATTTTTTATACCTTCTCTCCTTAGTTAGTTATTTCTTTTAAGAAAATTTATATATATGAGTTCGAGTAATATAAGTAAATGACATAACTAATAATTTAAAATTTAAAAAAACGAGTTATGGATTTTTTTGCTTCATCGGATATAAATCTTCGATTCTCTTGAATTTTCAACTATTGTGAACAACTAAATTTCAAGACACTACTATACTAACTTTAAATTCGACAATAAAATCTTTATATAGACATTCATTACAAGAAAATTCTTAAATAATGACTAATTTTAGTGACAAAAAAAAATTAATTATTATAATAACCAATTTACATACTAATTTATAAACTAAAAATGATTGGTAACTAAAATAGTTTTTAGATTGGTCATAATTTTCTTTTTGTAACTTATGCTAGTGATTAATATAGAGACCAATTCATTATAATTTAGAGTCCAATTTAAAAACTATTTTAATTATCAATCATTTTTAGTTTATAAATTGATATTTAAATTTAGGGTTAAATATGTTTTTGGTCCCTCAAGTTTCAGCGAAATTTGGAATTAGTCCCTCATCAAAACTTTTGACCAATTTAGTCCTTCATCTTTCAAAATGCGTGAATTTAGTCCTTTTAATCAAATTTTGTTAAGTTTATCTAACATTTCAAGCGCATTTCATGATAGTATTTAAATTATTTACATTGTTTGACACATTTTTGCTTCAATGTTAACTTAAATACTATCATGAAATATGCTTGAAACGTC
>Ga0214543_1011848_pt1 | contig 11982 bp, 4 predicted proteins | sample CNSS2metaG_FD_160094 | JGI IMG/M metagenome (GOLD analysis project Ga0214543, IMG submission 160094) | Root nodule microbial communities from cowpea collected in UCLA plant growth center, Los Angeles, California, USA - CNSS2 | ecosystem: Host-associated > Plants > Roots > Nodule | place: USA...
CCCATACCCGTACCCATACCCAGTCAATGCGGGGATTCCCCGTCAAAACGGGGACGGGTTCGGGCAATACCCACAGGGACGGGTTTATTTGCCATCTCTTATACCCGTTACCCGGTGGGGATGGGGATGGGACAAAAGTCTGATACCTGTAGGGTTTGGGTATGGGAATGGGGATGGATTTTTTTATGCAGGGATGAGTATGGAATAGCGAAACCCGTCCCCATCCCGTTGTCATCCCTAAGAATGAACCTAATTGTTACACTTATAAAAATTAATTTTAATATTTAAAAATATTTAAAAACTTTTTTAATATGCTAAAATTAATGGACATACCAAATAAACACTACTAAAAATCGTCACTACAGTCCGAATTTCTGTAACCGCAACGTAACAGAATAATAAAAGAAAAACGATGAAATGAGATGCAAAAATATAGAGGAATTCAGGCTGAACCTGGTAAGCAGAGGTGCCTGAACCGAAAACAAAATCGGCCGGAAAATCATCTCTGTTATAGGTATCGGCACCGATAACTCTCCCCAAAACCAAATTCAGAAGCAAGAAACCGAGAATGATAGCGTTGCTGAAGCATGTGTGTGGTGCTTCCATCGTCTCACGAAACATTTGATTTCAACCTCATCATGGACAACATTTGTTTCAAGTGGAAACGAATGTGCCAAAACGGGTGGTCCATGGGATTCGTCTTTCCATTATTGGTGTGTTGATGTTGAAATTAAGATCGGTATTGTTCCCACCCCTTCACGCATTTTTCTTATGTTTTCAACAAATTATTTCTTTCTAAGTTAAAATAAACTTATCTACTTATTTATGGCGTATCCTTTCAGTGTTGTTAGAATACGTTTACTATAAAAGTTATATAATATTTTTAAAAACTTAATAATTTTAGCAAATTAATTTTAATTCACAAAACAACTGATTTTACTTTTTCCGGAAAATTTTCTCAAATAAACTGGTTATTGAAAAAGAGATAATAAAGAAATAACACATACTAGTTAGAAATTTGGGACAGATATTTCAACTTTTGACTCATACTCACATGTATTTCTAAGTTTTTTTATTGGATTAACCTTTTTTATTAACATATTCTTATAAAACTCGAAGCAAGGTTTTTCTCAATATAATAAAAGATTATTTTTGAATAATATCCTTTTTCTTCTTTAAATTTTTTAAGGAACACAATTAAAAACCACATTTTTATATATACTGTTAATTAATTAAAAACTTAATTCTGTAAGTTTAATATTATTTTCCCACTAAATTAAATTTTTGTCTTAATAATTGATTAAAAAAGGCCAAGAATATTAAATTTTATGCAAATTTAAGGGTGTTGCTTCCTGACCCTATCACATTTCTTCATCCACTTCACCAAAAAGCTACCGATTTCCGAGATAGGGAACGGTGGTTGCTGTTCGAAAAAAAAAATCAGAATTATTTTTGTGTTCTGAAAATTAAATTCCAAAAGTGTTAGGTCCTGGAAGAAAAACAACGAGGTGCAGGAAGTAATTCCTTGAATTTAATTTGTGCAATCACCAATAACTATAGGTCTATATGAAACAAACACTTTCTGGAAATTGCGGGTATATTGAATACCTTTTTCATGCCTTTGAAGCCACAGCCACCAAGACCTAGCCATCCACGGAAGAAAAACAAGTGATTTCGGCCAATACGTTCTTCACTTAAATTTTTATTTCAATAAGTCTCAAGTTTAGAATAATTAAATTAATAAGACTATTTTGATTTGTAAGTTACTAACAACGTTCAATACATATCACATATTTTGTTATTTTATTATCATTTTTTCTTAAATTATTCTATTTTTTTGAAAAATAATAATCCACATATCACGTTGTGATGCATTGCAAGACAGTGATAATATCATATATCAATGTTAGTGTTACGAAATATCATTTCGTGCGAGTTGTGATGTATCATATGACACTGATGGTATCACATGTCAATGTTAATATCACAATTCAGTTTTAAATATTGTTATTTTGTATTCAATTTGATTCATATATATATATATATATATATATATATATATATATATATATATAATTTAGTTACAATTTTTATTAAAATTTTATTATTAATGTGATAAAATTAATAATAAGAATTAAAATATAATTTGTAGATACTAATTATTTAAGTTATTGTATATTTTTATTTTTTAATCATATAATAAAAAATAATTTTTTTAAAATTATTTTCATTTTAAATTTTAATATTCTTTAAGTCAAACAAATATTTATTCTATATTTTTTAAATAAGACAATACTTTTTTATTTATCATACAAATATTATTATATTTATTAAATAATTAGTTTTAGTTTCATTTGCAAAAAGAGTAATATTTGAAACTATTATATTATTAATCCATATTTTTATAAGATTAAAAGTATTTTATTTAAATGAAAAATCCAATAATATCGTTAAAAAATAATTTCAAAAGTATTTAATAAAAAAATCAATTTTAATTTAAATATGATATAATATTATACATATAATAAATTTGGTTTCAACATTTGAGAGAACACTGCTCCATTTAAAAAAAAAATGAGACTGAAATAAATAAAAGAGACAAATATATGAACAATTAAATTTAAGGAGATGACACGTGATATTAACATTGACATATGACACCTTTAATATCACATATGACACCTTTCAATGTCAAGTGACTTTACAGTTAAAGTCATAACAAACTTAAATTTTGACATTAAAAAAGACAAATACATACTAAAATTTACTTATGACCATTTGCATCAAACATAAATTTACATCTATCATTTAAGCACTTGACATAAAATTACGTTTATTATTTTAACATACATAAAATTACACATCCTGAATTTACACATAAAATTATTTTATTACTAGCATGTATAAAATTAAAAATCTGATAAGAAATGAGTTACATGAGTATTAGCAACCGAATCAATGTTCCAACTACCTTTAAGCAAAAAGATTAATAAAAATGGTAGAAAAAACCAAACCATTAAAAAAGTAGTAGCCTCTGAAATAGACATAATCAGTAAGAACAATTGACTATGTAACATTTGATGTTAAACCTGAACGAGATTCAGCAATAGTTGGTATTTTAAGTTCAAAAGATAAATATTTTTTTCTTCTATCTATAAAGACTACAAAGTAATTTTGATCGTAATATTATTTACTTTTATATTTTAATAAATAAATTTCAAATTTGTTACTACTCATTATTAGCTTTACAATTTTACTCAATATCTTTATTTGACTTTTGACATCCCAATTTGATAGCAAGATGAAAATTTTTAGTAAAATAAATCGATAATGGCTACTACTTTTATACGTATCTATTTTTTCTTTCCTCAAATATTTAAAAGTGAAATTATCTCAACACTAAAGATAAAGAGAAATCTAGCATTATAGTTTGTTATTGTTGTCGTTGTCTTTTCAGAAACTTTATGTCTCTGTCACTGATTACATCCGTGATGGATAAGCAACGATTGTGTTTCTGGATATGATGATGTGTCGTCTTTAGGAATTGGAATTGGACCCAAAAAACAGGTGGCTGGGGATATTTTGTATGGATGCGAAAAGAAAAAAAATCTACAAGTGAATATAATTTTAAACTTTTACGACTAGTACGAGACTCGTGTCTACGCACGGGTCGTTGGCATTTATTTATATTATTATATTTTAATATTACAATTACATATATGATATTTAAATAATGAAATAAAAATTAAATAATTAATTACTATTATATTTTATAATGAATTAATTAAGAGTATATAGAAGTTAATGTTAAAAATTTTGGTTTAATCACTCGGATGGTATTCACTTTTGTTCAGATGTGTCAGTTTGGTATCTGATTTTAAAAATGTGTCATTCTAGTTCCAACTTTTGAAAAAGTGTCTTAATTAGGTCCTTTTCAAACAAAAATTACTAAAATCGTTAACTTAATTCATGATTTTTATCACTAAATTTTAATATAAATATCAATATTTAATTTTGTAAGTCATTTTAAATATCAATACCGTTAACGGTGTTAATAATTTTTTACTTAAAAGGACCCAATTGAGGCATCTTTCCAAAAGTTGGGATTTAATTGACACATTTTTAAAAGCGGGTACCAAACTGACACATCTAAATAGAAGTAGGTATCATCCGACTAATTAAACCTATAATTTTAAATAGAAGGACATCTAGTTATAGTGAAATTAAAAAAAAAATATCAGAAAGTTTAGACATATGGAATAAAAAATAAGGAGTTAAACTTAAATTATTTTAAATAAAGAGTAACATCCAAATGTGAATAAAGTGAAAACATATTGTGAAATATAATCTTATTAAAAATTTAACATGAATTCAAGGTTAAAGTTAAAAAAGAAATACATAAGATATTGTTATTAATGTAAACATTGACTTTAAGTTAATTGTTATTGTTTGATGTGTACGCACATATTTTATGGTTAGAGTGGTTAGTTATATATTATATGAAAATAAAATATATATGTACGTATCGTTGTTAAAATAAAATGTAGGTATATTTTGAACTTTGGTCCCGTGCAAAAATATTGCCTACACATAAATAATCAAGTTAAAGAAAAATGAAAAAATAAAAAAAATGCAAACATAGTGTGAGATACGATTCCTATAAGAAAAAAGTTAAAGTAACCTGAAATTGATGTTAAAATTTTTAAGCAACAATACATGCAGGTGTTATTATCGTAGACATTGAATTTATAATAAAAGTTAAACATAATATATAAAAGTATTATATTAATTAATTTTGTTTTTAATATTCAATAAATAATAAATAATATAAATAATAGTATGCATGAATATAAATTTAAAAACTTGATTTAGGTAATGTTTGGAATGAATAATTGAATATTTATTGCAATCAGAACAAAAAATGTTTTTGAAATGTAAAAGTGTATGTTGACTATAATAATTGGAGTAATTATTATAATAAAAGTTATAATCATTATAGAAAATAAAAATTATTAAACAATGATAAAAAATATTTGAATAGATAAAACTAATGGTTACTAATGTTTTTTTTTTACTGTAAGGATAAATTTGAGGATAACAAAAATTTATCTTAATAAATAAATTTATAAGGATGTTTTTGACATTTTAAATAAATTTTAATAATTACAGAAAAATAGGTGTTTTCGATATTTTTAAAATTTTATTGATAATTAAATTTCAATGACACTGATTTTATTCTAAGTAACAAAGAAACATAAAAAAAAAATTGTAAGTTTGTAAGAAAGTTTCAGAAATTTCTTCACACTACTTAAAAATTTAAAAATTTAGAATTTAAATTTTCTTAAGGATATATATATATATATATATATATAAACATTTAATACTTTAGAGAATATAAAAGGTAAACGTTACTTTTTATTTAATTTGAAACTAAACTTATCACCTTTTCCCGCAATTTACAAAAAATAATTAGTAATTTAAGCTTTTATGATTCAGATTTACTTTTCAAAAGTTTATATAAAACATTCTAAAATAAAATTGTAACCGTCTTTTTTTATGTAAAGCAAAAGTGATTTTCCACAAAAAAGAAATAATCGAAACAAATCAAACATTTAATTTTACAGACAAATAATAATTTATAAAATTCATTTACATTTAAACAATATAACTGAAACAAACTGAATACTTAATTGTGCAGACAAGTAATAACTTATGAAATTCATTTATATTTAAGCAATATTAATTTTGCAGACAAGTAATATCTCAACTTCATTTACATTTAAGCAATATAACACTGTTTTTACTAAGTAATTCTCAAATCTACAATTTAATTTCTTCAACAATAGAAAAAGAGAAGAGAGACAGGAATATAAATGCAAGCTATATTTTTATCTCATCCAATTCTTGAGATGTATATCATTTCTTTAATTAATTCATTCCTTTTCACTTAATACAATACATACAAATGTAAACAAAGGTTTTGTATTATTACATTTGAGGAATAACAAATTAAGGAAAGGGAGAGAGTATTGTTCAAAAAAACTTTCAACTACTACAACAAATGGCAAATTACAGAGGAGGATGAATACATGTTGTAGACTGCAACACTTCTAAAACACTTTTGTACATGGGTAGCTTCTCTATTTATTCAAATCAACCCATTGAATACTGTTAGAAAACCCATATTAAAATCAACCCATCGAATTCAGCTTCTCTAATCTAGAATGATGAAAATCATTCACGTGAAATTTGGTTATGCTTGATAAAGGCATATACATCACTATATATAGCCACCACGTTAGAGAAGACAGCTAAGACTATCATAACATAAAATCTTGTCTGATCTATTTGCAATGTTGTAGCGGTCCTTGCACGGTTAAAATGATGGTTGGAACACTCCATCAATCAAATTCTTAGCACGAATATATAAAAAGAATCAATAAGGGGGCTTACAGTCATTGGGTGAGATTCTTCAATATCTATTAGCACTCCATTGAACATCTCCATTATGTAAAGATTACATGCTAGTGATCTTGCATAACCAAACAATGGTGAGTGCAATGTTAACCACCAAGCTCTCAACTACCAGAACAACCTATTGATCAAGAAAAAGGAACTAAAAACATATTTATAAATAAAAGAACAAGTTGTGTTTGGAATTGAGACAACAGAATTCTCACGGGCTTATTCATGAATTTGATTCGGTAGTAGCTAGAATATGTCATAAATCTGCATTTCATGCACCAAAACGAAATTGTTGGCCATTTTACTCCAGATGATCTCATCAGGAATAAATGTAGGTGATCGTTTCAAATAAAGAGAAATATTTCAAAATAAAAGACAAAATCAATAATATGCAGGACACAATGTTAGATAAAAGTCAAGAAAGAAAATTTAGGAAGAAAAGCCTGTAACCTTTATAAAATGAGATACTAATGGAAAATGACCTTTTGCCCACCTCATTGGTAACCTGAAAAAACAATAAGGTAAAGTGGGGAGAGAAGTTATGGAAGGCTCCCGACATGTTCATAATTTTTAATTATGATTAAACAACTCTATTTTTTTTATTAATAGACAATTAAATAGAGAATGTCATAACTTTGTTATAAGAATATTAATTCCATAAGCAAGACTTCTGTAAGGTCCACTTTTTGTGCTGCCCTTTTTCTTAAGGCTGCCCTAACCTTTGGGCCTTAGAGCTGGCCCAGAAGGGGGAAAACCAACCTAAATCTGCCCAAACCCTAATTCTTGCACTCATTCTGCGTAAAACAGATTCCCGCATCCCTTGAGCTCCTGCTGCCGCCTCTGCTAGGGCTTTACTCTCACCGCTACGTTGAGCTAGGAGGACTAGTCGTTCAAAGTAAGTTAACTGCCCAAACGTTCTCTCCTCATTCTAGCTTTATTGTCAGGGTTTCGACTGAGGTTCCCCTATTATTCTCGTTTTCGCTCTGTTTCTCTAATCTCTAGTTCATTAAGTTAAACTCGTAACTGCTGTGCTCCCTGTTCGAGGTTGAGAGTCTTGTACTAGCTTATTCCAGGTAAGGGAAGCTAGATTTCATGCTCTTGGTTCACTGTTTGGTGTGTTTTGGTCCTGTTTCGCGTTTTGGTGATAATTTGTTGTTTTTTATGGTACAAAAATGCTTTGGGTGTTGTTGTGAGCGAGTCCCTGTTTGAATGTGCGTGGTCCAGTGGAGAGTACTGATAAACTTGCCCAGGCGAGCTCATCTCGCTCAGGCGAGAATAACGGGAACTCGCTCAGGTTTTCTGCTCGAACGCTCGCCTAGGCGAGAAGCTGTATTTTTGAGTGACGAACTGTCTCGCCCAGGCGAGACCGCCTCGCCTAAGCGAGAGTTCGCGAAACCTTCCAGGGAAATTGGTGTAGTCTCGCCTAAGCGAGAGTCTGCAGCTTGAGCGAGAGCACTCCTCTCGCTTGAGCGAGGATTCCCAGTTTTGAGTGAGACCTCGCTGGAGTTTTGGTTATGCTTCATTTCATGAATATTGCGGGTTGTTGGATGGCTGAATCATTGATTTATTGTATAAAAGGGATGGATATGCATGTGCTATGTATGTTATGGGTGGGAGTTACTTAATTGGTGATGAGTTTGGCATGATTTATGACTGATGGTTGATCATGTATGCTAAATGACATGTTAATGGTATGCATGTGAACTCCATGATTGGTTGATACTGTATGAGAAAGGTTTGTGTAGGACATAATTCCATGACCCTTGTAACGGGGCCTGTGGTGGTGCCTCATCTTAAGGACATAATTTCGTGGGCCCTTCTAGGGGGAGTCCATAGTGGTGCCTCAACAATTGGAGTTAATTCCATGAACCTCGAGGTGAGAGTTCACGGTGGTGCCTTGAGATTAGGACGTAATTCCACGAGGGTAACGTGGTGGTGCCTCACGGCCAGGACGTAATTTCGTGAAGGCCTCGTGGTGACGCCTCACTGCTAGGACATAATTCCACTGCCACGTGGTGGTGCCTCATTAAGCTTATTCGGATAGTCAAGTGTTGGTGTTTTATATGGTTTGGTACCTCATATGTGGATGTCTGCTATGCATGTTTAAATATTTGAATGGTATATCGAATGTATGATACGATGATTTCTTCGCTAGTTTACCCTTTTGCTTGCTTGTGTGTCATGTGTGGTTTCCTCCTTTGCGATGATCATCAACCTCGTTGATGTGAGCATATGTGAGATCTTCCGACAGTGGTAATAATGGAGGTGCTGCGATTTGATAAATCTTGGACGTCCATCGGGCTCACTTTGGGGACCCATAACTTTTGGGAGTTTAGTAGTAGTAGTCCTTTCGCACTTGACGAGATCTTGTACCTTGTTTAGGCCGTGTGGGGCCTTTTTCCTTTCTGTTATGTTGGGATACTATGCACTTCATTTTCAGTTTTCCGTACTCTTTGAATATCGTTATATGCGGCGTTTTATTTAAATTGATTTTATCCATTTAATTGGGACGTTACAACTTCTATCCAAGATCCTTCCTTAATATTCGTTGGCATCCTTACAATACCGAGGTCTAAACTTTACAGGTGTACTATAACTACCAAAAACATGGCCTGATTAGTGTCCCTAATCTGCAAATACAATTGCTTACCTCCATTTTAATTATATTTACCATGCAAATTATGGCACAAACACAAATATATACCTAAAATATATGTTTTCATATATTTTCGATGATCCATAATCTGGGGAGCCCAAAATCAGTTTTTGAATGTAGAACTAAACATGTGAGCATATATACTTAAAATCAAGTCAATCCATCAATACTTGAATGTTAATTCATACATGCAGTGAACAATTTCACACTAAAGGTAATTGACATGGGATCCACAAGCTATAAGAACAGATAGAGTACATGAAATATCCTTAAAACCTGTTGGATGGAGGAAAAACTAATAAAAAGAGTATTTCCATGGAAACAAAAAAGGCAAACACAACACACAACAGAGCAAAAAACATTGCATAGACATAAAAATCAAAACCTACAAATGGGTAGTAATATCAATTGTGGTCACCCTAGACCCTTCTTGCTGCTGCCTAATCAAATAAGAAAAAAAAACAAAACTTAGAAAATCTAAAAATAAAATAAAGTTTACCAGGGAGAAGAAAACCTTACAAAAATTCTCAATAACAACAAACAAAAATCGGTATTTACTTCGACATCCCTTCTGTCAACGACAACTACAAAAGTTCAAAAAAAGGAAAAATGAGAAGCATCTGAAACATAAAAAGAAAAACAAAAAAAAACTAAAAATTGAATCTTTTTTAGTCTCCTTTGCAAACCACCTTAAAACCTTACCTCTAAGTCTTGTTTCTCCAAATCTGAAAAATTCAAAACCAAAAAAGTTCGAAAAAAGAAAAAATGAGAAGCATCTGAAGCATAAAAAGAAAAACAACAAAAAAAAAAAATTGAATCTTTTTTAATCTTCTTTGCAAACCACCTTAAATCCTTACCTCCAAGCCTTGTTTCTTTGGATCTGAAAAAATCAAAACCAAAAAAGTTCAAAAAAAGAGAAAATGAGAAACATCTGAAGCGTAAAAAAGAAAAACAAAAAACTAATAAAAAAAGTATTTCCATGGAAACAAAAAGGCAAGCACAACACACAACAAAGCAAAAAACATTGCATAGACATAAAAATCAAAACCTGCAAATGGGTAACAATATCAATCGTGGTCACCCTAGACCCTTCTTGCTGCTGCCTAATCAAATAAGAAAACAAAAACAAAACTTAGAAAATCTAAAAATAAAATAAAGTTTACCAGGGAGAAGAAAACCTTACAAAAATTTTGATTAACAGCAAACAAAAATCAGTATTTACTTCGACATCCCTTTTGTCAACAACAACTACAAAAGTTCACAAAAAGAAAAATTGAGAAGCATCTGAAACATAAACAAAACAAAAAAAAAGAACTAAAAATCAAATCTTTTTTAATCTCATTTGCAAACCACCTTAAAACCTTACCTCTAAGCCTTGTTTCTCCAAATCTGAAAAATTCAAAACCAAAAAAGTTCAAAAAAAAAGAAAAGATGAGAAGCATCTGAAGCATAAAAAGAAAAACAAAAAAAAAAACAAAAAATCGAATCTTTTTTAATCTCCTTTGCAAACCACCTTAAATCCTTACCTCCAAGCCTCGTTTCTCCAGATCTGAAAAATTCAAAACCAAAAAAGTTCAAAAAAAAGAAAAAATGAGAAGCATCTGAAGCATAAAAAGAAAAATAACAAAAAAAAAAACTAAAAATCGAATGTTTTTTAATCTCCTTTGCAAACCACCTTAAATCCTTACCTCCAAGCCTTGTTTCTCCAGATCTAAAAAATTCAAAACAAAAAAAGTTCAAAAAAGGGAAAATGAGAAGCATCTGAAGCATAAAAAGAAAAATAAAAATAAAAATCGAATCTTTTTTAATCTCCTTTGCAAACCACCTTAAAACCTTACCTCCAAGTCTTGTTTCTCCAAATCTGAAAAATCCAAAACCAAAAAAGTTCAAAAAAAAAAGAAAAAATGAGAAGCATCTGAAGCATAAAAAGAAAAAAAAAAAACAAAAAATCATAACTTTTTGAACGATCATCAAAAACGGTAGCAAGATCCCGAGCACCGCCATCATCAGAGCCAGTGCCCTTCTCTGTCGTGGTCCTAGAAATCATGAAATAAAATCAAATAAGAAAATAAAACCTAGAAATCAAATAAAGCTCAGAAGAAAAAACCCTATCATGGTTGCTCAATCGGGAAGGATCTTCACATGTTTGTATGAAGTTCAATTGTTTCTTCGGTGCTGGAAGGTGGGATCGTTGAGAGCTGAAGAATCGTTTTTTAAACTAAATAATGGAGGAGCAGAGTATGTAAAGGAAGAAAAAAGATAAAGAAAATTTCTAACTGAGTTAGGAAGACTAAAAGATGAATCCCAATCTGACGAAGAGCGGGAAGAGTTAAAAGAATTAAAGAGGAGAATGACAAAAAAAACCAAAAAATTGGACAAGTATCAGAAATTTAAATATAGATATAAGGGTCTTTTTCATAGGTGTTTGTTTTCATATATTTTAGATTTCTTCATCCGAAATATACTTTTACAATATTTAATTTTTGAAAAGGAAATGCGGAACAGATTCCGAGTTCAACTTCCTTTATTAATACTTGAAGGCATAATGTTAGTTTGAAAATTTTGAAAAAAATGAACGAGAAAAATTGTAAGTTTAACTTTTTCGTTTATAAAATACTAACGATTAATATTTGTTGATAAAAAAACAAATAAATAAATATTTTAAAACAATCATGAAAATAACAAATATTTATTTATAAACATAGTTTGTATTTAATCATTGATTATCTCTATAATAAGTAGCAAAGTGTCTTTCTAATCATATTTTAACAAATAATTTTAAGAACCAAAATAATATATATATATATATATATATATATATATATATATATATATATATAAAAAAAATATATATATTTTTT
>Ga0214543_1011852_pt1 | contig 11979 bp, 5 predicted proteins | sample CNSS2metaG_FD_160094 | JGI IMG/M metagenome (GOLD analysis project Ga0214543, IMG submission 160094) | Root nodule microbial communities from cowpea collected in UCLA plant growth center, Los Angeles, California, USA - CNSS2 | ecosystem: Host-associated > Plants > Roots > Nodule | place: USA...
TAATTTTATATATATATATATATATATATATATATATATATATATATATATATAAATTTAAAAAAAAAATGGGGGAGCCTAGGCTCCCCCTAGTCATAATGTAGTTCCGCCCCTGGAACCATCGGTTAGAGTAGTAGAAGGTCCGAAAAGCTTTAATTTGGGTTAGTTTTTGTATAAAGCTTGTTGATTTAGTTTAAGTGTATAAATGTTATATTTATAATTTTACCTTTTTGTAAAAATGCATTAATATACTTTATACATTAGATTGCCTATTTTGGATACTATAATAAAGTGTTCTATTTTATTAGTTTTAAACTACTAAAATTATATGTTACAATCGTGTTCAACCGAATAGTCTTCAAAATGAACTGATCTGATTGTCCACCTATGATTAAGTTTTGAATGAAAGAGCGGAAAGTCCATCATTCTTCATTACTTAAGTTAGTAAAAAACTTTTGAGTAAACATATGTTAAAAAAAAAAATATATTTATATATATATATATATATATATATATATATATATATATATATATATTAACATATAAATATTATCAACTATTTATGTTTTTATCATAATCGTATATCTATCACATAAATATTATTTTTTATTTATTTAAGGGTGGTTAAAATGTTAACATATCTCATATTTTGATCCTTAACTATTTGAGTCTATTTGGACTTACATACACAATTAATTATAGCAATGAGTGGGATTAATGCATCAATAGTTTATTTGTCATGTTATTAAACTATTAAGGCTGTTTAAAATAAATAAAAAAATAAACGCCAAATTCAATTGAATTAAATACATTAATTTAATTTTTTATTAACAAGTTATTCAATTCATAATAAATTTTAAACACGATAATAAATTAAGTAAAAACTAGTTTCCACAATGAAATTATGTCAAAATACTTAGAAATCTAGCTTCCATATTATATTGCAACATTATGTTATCGAAAACCTGTAAAGTAGTTAACTTTAATACATTATGAAAACTAACTTCCATATAATTTAAAGTTACGAAAATCAGTTTCTGTGTATATCCTTGTTAAAAAACAACTACAAAAAATTAACGGGAGATGCAAAGAGTAATATCAAATTAATAGGCCGTCGATACTTTATTCCGGCCTTTTTCAGCCCATTAGCTATTGCCCAACAATCACTTTGAGACGTTGCACTTGGGAATTTCGTTCTGCACCCATGTTTTCTTGGTGCATCCTATATCATTTCGGAACTATAATTACAGCAGGGTATAATTGGATTTTTAAAGAATATAGAGTGAAGGAAGAAAATATAGGGTGTAGGAAGCAATTTTCGTTGCACTTTCAATTGAGCTTTTTCATTTGCGGAATCACTCACAACTGAAGTTTGTCTTTCACTGAGAAAACAAAATACCTCTGCCACTTTTTATACATATTTTCATAATGTCATGTTAACTTTAGTCAATAAATTTTTGATAATTTTATGAAACTTTAAAAACTAATCGTTTTTAGAATCATTCTAATACAATTTACCTGTTGTATCATTCTCAAAGAAACGAAAAGTAAATTTATTTACAATTATTTTTTATCTACATATACAAAGTATAATTCGTTACGAAGAATTTTATTGCATTTATATAATAAATTTATTGAATTTTATAATCACTTAAAAGGTTATTTGTAGCAATTTTTTTTATTGAAGAATATAAAAGCTCTACAGTGAGTATGAATAAACATGAAACTACTTTCGAATGTCATTATTGGAGTGGCTGCCAATGGCTTATAAAAGGTTAGTATTGGTGATACTTTCTAAGAACCATGTGCATTACAATTAAAAAAGTACAACCAGTTATTAGAGAATTAATTACGAAAAATGGGACATGATTTAAATATATAAAAGATTATGAAAATATTTTTAACTTCAAATCTCATAGTAAAACTTATTTTTTCTTATATGTTACTTAATTTTATTATTTTTATTTAATATGAAATTTTTAATTCACATTTAGATTTCTAAATACATTTTCAACAGGAAAAGGTGTTTAGCAATTACTAATTTCTGGACTTCTCGAGTAGTGGAGAAACACAAGAGAAAATCTATTTGGAATTAAAATTAAGATGTGAAATGAAGCATCCAACATAGCATATATAAATAAAATCACATAAAGCACTGTGCTCTGAGTATAACAAGACCAAGAAAGAATTCATAACTTTAATATGATTACAAGATATAGTAAATACATGCATATTCAACCAGACAGATAAAAAACACAAATTTTATATAGTTACCTATCTACAAGACTATAATCACTCAAGAACTTGCACATACTCTGAAAAAAGCCCTAGCAGCAACTAAACTCTTGATGAACACTAACTCTTGTTTTATTTATATATGCATGCCATCTAGAACCATGTATACATGATCAATTATGAAGAGGGTTTGGTCCACTAGGAACTAGCCTATGAGAAACTGCATGAATTTGCTTGAACTTACTCTTCCTTGAATTCAAAGAAGAAAGAATGGCAGAATAACTCTGAATAAACATGGATGAAATCTTCTTTTCTGATGATCTGTTTTCCAAATTTACATGGTTGTCTAAACGAGAGATTGAACATGAATCTTGCACCGATAGGAGCAAGATAATGAGCATCAGAAAAGGGGTTGAGATTTTTGAAACTCTCATGACTGTGATAAAGATTTGGAGCTGGAAATTGAAAGAAGAAATATAGTTTGTATGAATACGTTGGAAGAGTGGAATATGACTTAACCGTGTAGACAATATGAAAATTAGAAGGTTTATTGAGAAAAACAAAGCAAAATTAATATATAATAAATATTCTTAGACAATATTTGAGGAGCTAAAATCTGAGACTCCCTAATGCCAAATGTCAAAACTTGACTTTTCAGAAAGCGATGAGTGGCTGCCAAGTTGTGAATTCTTGAGTGTGAAAATTGTTTTGAAAATAGACGTCACTGATTTCATTAACATGTTTTCAAACCTTAGCTTGTCGTGCTACTAGATTCATGTAAGCAGAGGTTTAAAATTTGATTGTCGTATGTAGATGTTTTATTTTGTAGCGGATGGTATACAAATTCCAATACGATAAGAAAGGAAGGAACAATGATGCGTCATATAAGTATCGTTTTAATGATATTTTTTTGTATTTTAATAAACCTAACACGACTAAAGAGGATCACCTGGCATGCAGGCTGCTTTGTTAAATAAACACGATATTGACATTATTGTTGTTAATTTAAGAAAAAACAAGCACAATTCTTGACAAATTTTGCAAATTATTGCATAATATTCTATTTGCCAATTTTACATTGACCAAAACTATAATCTAGGTTCGATGTCTTGATCCAGTACAACACTTTAAAAGGTAATTTACTTGAGAAGGGTATGTACTTTGAAGTAAAGGAGAAGCATATAAAATGTGTTGCTGAAAATGGTTCTCTTTTTGGGTGAAAAACTGAGAGTATTTTGAGGCAAGAATCGCTTGATTGAAGTAGGGATAATTTTTATTTTATTTTATTTTGTTTTGTTTCCGTGTTATTGGAATAAATATCTATTAGATAAAAGTTAGTAAATTACCTTTTTCCTGACTATTATTTTCCATTTATAAAAACTTAATTTGTTTGTATTGCCCTAGGTTATATGTTTCGTGTGAGATAAGGAATGGAGAAGAACCTTGTCCCCTTGACTTTAAATACGAAGAGATTCCAATAGGGCTGCTAAAGCCAGAGAATAATGAGTTCGAATAACATATAAGAATCAATTTTGTCCAATAAAATTTATCATAATACGAAAAAAAATCGTTTTGTTTTAAAATTGATTAATATTCTTGTATGGAACTGAGTTACCTCAAGAGTCTTCAATCCTTTGTCTCTTATTTGCATGACTTCCTTTGAATTGCTACTTAGCCTACTTAGCGACGTTTCTTGAGAGTCGGTACTTGTAGGCATCCAACGCTCAAGTAAGTACTACTTCTAGTTTAGGTGTGAGTAAGAGATGAATCCAAAGATAAATCACTTATCTTGGACATTGAACCTAGGAGTGGCAAAACGGGTCAGCCCGACCTGTTTTGGCCCAGCTCGTCTATGGCCTGCCAAAAATGGGCTGGGTCGGGCTGGCACGCCACCAATAAACGGACTGGATATTGTAATCCGTCTCGTCTTAGGGCAGGCTGGCGGGCCCGCAGGCTGGCCTGTCTTTTTTTTTTTTTTTTAATTTTTTTAACTTTTTATAAATTTTTGTTTATAAATCTATTATATATATATAAATTTATTTATACAATATAAAAAAGTATTATTTTTTAATTATTTTTAATTTTAAACATAACAAAATAAAAAATAAATAAAAAAGCAGGTTGACGGACCAAGGTGGGTTGGCCCGTTTTGACCCGCTGAACTGACGGGCTAGGCAAGCCAGGTTACAACAGGTTGGTGGGCTGAAAATTTCAACCCGGCCCGCCCTTTTTTTTACGGGCTGGCGGGCCGGTCCGACGGGCCTTGCCCATTTTAATATCCCTAATTGAACCCCTTCTTTATATTATCTGAGTATAATCATGACTTCATTATCTTTGTAACCGTTTTTATTCTATTTGTAAATACCAATAAAACCCCATGAATGCCTTATCATAACCTTACCTGTTGTTATATTCCCTTATACTGCCCATGAATACTAATAAAACCATTTTGAACAATGAATTTAATTTATTTATTCTTGACTTATTTATATTTTAAGTTCATGTTAAATTTAAAAATTTAAACTTTTAATTAAGTTATTATAATAATTTTTTATGAACAGTTGAGTATTAATAAATTTAAATTTTTAAATTAAATTTCCGTTATTAACTTTTTTATTAAATTAGTGATATAGCGTGATTGACATGATTAATATATTGCCATGTCACATTATATAATTGTCGTCACACATGTAGTTTTATTATTTTAGAATTTTATAAATTATAGTTCTTCAAATAAAAGATATAAATGTTACCTTTCTAGAAGGTTTTTATATAATATATATATATATATATATATATATATATATATATATATATATATATATATATATATATATATCAAGTAAAAAACTTTGCTGTCTCATTATTGTTCACCTCTAATATTTGCATGATTATAACTGGCATAACATATGATGATAGTAGGTAAATACCACATTACAATTGAAAATAAAGGGCTAGTGAAAAATTTAATATACTAAGCATAATATCATTATCATAAATCTCAAATCAATAATTCTCACCGAGAATCAAATTTTTAGCACACAACATAGCCAACCCTTTTAACTCAACCCACACGGCTCACTCACATCATAGACATTTAACTGAACTTTCGGAAGACTCGTGTATTGAATAAACTCAGAGACCTTACACATATCATGACCCACTCTTGCCTCTCAGATCTATAATTATAGATTTATATTAAAACTAAAGTCCACCTCGAGAATGACCAAGTTTAATTTCTAATATTTGTGAGATAGGATTATTTTTCACATCACACAATATATACTAAAATCTATCTTTTCTTCGTGAGTCTGATATGAGAAGAGTCAGGATATTATCAAAATATAATCACTTCTCAAAACATCATCTAACATCATCTCAATTTAATACTCACTCCGTATGAGTCACTACGAGCAAATACTAGGAGCAAATTTCTCAAAAATTTGCCCAACACACTCACTTTCACCCAACAACCAAGATCACTTTTCTGTTTGGATTTTGAATAAAATACTTTTGCTTAATGGTTCTTTCTTCACACTCAGCGGCCCAACCTCTAAAAGCCAAATTCACTTGGGTCGCCCATCAAGAGAATGACCCGTCCAACGAGAAGAAGTCAATAACTCTTTAGAATGAAAATTCTCACTCGTGCTCGACAAGTTTGATGTGTATCAGACTCATCCATTAGGTCTGTCTAAGTTATTTTACTTTTTTTGTATTAAAATATGTCTAATTTAGTTCAAAATATTCTCGAACATTACAAAAATGACCAATTTAACACATCATACTCATTTATATCAAACAGTCAAACCAAAAAGAATAATTGATCCACAAAGAGAGTTCCGTATTTCATCCCTTTATCACAATATTATCATCATCATCATCACAAATTCCATTTAGTAGTATTTGTAAATTTTTACTAACTTATTTTACTTGAAATAAGATACAAACTCAATATATGATAAAACAAGTTGAGAAGATCATTGCTTTCAATTGATTCCCTGAGATTGTTGATAATAACTTTACTAAAGTAAGCGAAAAAAATTATACAACGAATGAAAACTTATTCTGTTTCACTAAAACTACACTGAATTCCGTTTTTTTAATAAAATTCATGTAAGGACAAAGATGCTTAACCTGAATTCATTTAAAAAATTTACTCTATTTATTATTCTAATGAGGCCAAAACAAGGTTTAACTACTCATCTATTTTCCAATATTGTTTTGCCCATGCTAGTCTGAATTAGTAACAACTGCAATATTTTACATTTTGAGGCCTAATCGTGTATGATGTTAATAAAATTTTATTTGTCCTTAAAAAAAAAGAAAAAAGGTGATCTTATATAGACTAAAGAAACTGACAACATCCGTGGACTGGATAGAGTAGGTGTAGAGCTGTTGAAGATCTAATTCTATATTATTCAAGAAATTTATGTCCATAACCTAAACAAATAAGAGAGGAGTTTCCAAATTCACGCAATCAACATTGAAAATAATTCCTACAATATAAATATATTCGATGGATAAGTACTTATAATATAAAATAATATACGTGGTCATTTAATAAAAATATATTTATATAACTTTTTAAATAGAAATAGCAGAAACAAATAACTATCTAAATCATTTAAAATTAATACACATGATTATTAATTATATTAAATAACTAAAACAATGATGAAGTCCATAAAATTTAGCATTTATAAATATTACCTGATATGTTGAATATTGAATATTTAATTTTAATTTTATTGAAATATGCTTCGTACCAAAATATAACTCAATATTTATTTTTTACCTCATCAAATAAAACTCATTTTATCTTTATTTTTATACTTTTATAAGTCAATTATCTTTTTTATTTTATTGGGATGACAAGTAGTCGTAACGGAGATAGATATCGCTATTACTTGTATTCACTTTCTACGATTTTAATATTAATTAATTATTTTTATAAAAAAATTATAACAAATGAAATATTCAATATCACAATAAATGTACTCTTGTTTTTTCAATATCAAATATTTATAAAATAATTATAATTGTATAAACTTGCATCATGATGTAAATTATTTAATATAAAACTAAATCTAACTTATACCCTTAGTTAAAATATAACTTATTTGTTCAAAAATATTTATTTAGCATATATAATTTAAAATGTAAAACAATTTACGTAAACACACTTAATGTCCTTAATTTTCATTTTTCTTTTATTTTAATTTATTTATTAGAGATATTAAAATTTTTAAAAATATTTATACAATTAAATATAATTTTGATTTTATATATTTATAAAAAATAAAAATAATTACAAAATTTGAAAAAAAAAATGAAAGGAGGACAACTCACAAATTTTAGCTTGTTTTATTTAGGGATGTCAAAATAGGCCAGGCCCGTCGGGCCGGCCCGCCAGTCCGCCGAGAAAAGGGCGGGCTAGGTTGGAATTTTCAACCAGCCAACCCGCTGTAACCCGGCCCGCCTAACCCGCTAGTTTAGTGGGCCAAAACGGGTCAGTCCGCCCTGGTCCGTCAACCCATTTTTTTTTATGTTTAAAATTAAAAATAATTAAACAGTAATAATTTTTTTATATTATATAAATAAATTTATATATATATATAATAGATTTATAAAAAAAAATTAAAAAAAAAATAAAATAAAGTATAAAAAAAAGAGACGAACCAACCCGCCAACCCGCCCTAAGACGGAACAGTTACATTATCCAGCTTGTTTATTGGTGGCGGGTCAGTCCAACCCAACCCATTTTTGGGAGGCCATAGACAAACCGGACCAAAATGGACCGGACTGACCCGTTTTGCCACTCCTAATTTTATTACGGAGGGTCAATCAGGTCCGTATCATTTTTAAGATACCAATGCAAAATGGACCAAATCGGATTAGTCGATCCATTCCGTCACCTCTAAAAACAACAACATTCCACTTTCAATTACTTGCCTTAAAACAGATGTGGGATCAAAACTTTCGATCAAAGCTGATCCTTCATTTCTTCGTGGTACAGAGCAACCCGTACTAAATACGCTTATTTTGGACCACGCTTTATGTTTAAATGTTGTGAAAAAAATCACACCTACCACAAAAATTTAAAAAACATTTAATTTTAAAAAGAGAGAGAACACGAAAAGATTTGAAGTGAAAAATCAGTTTGATGTTTGTTCACATTATCAGTTTCTTTTTATCGAAAGAATGTTAATCGTTATTAGTTTTTTTGGTTAACCTGACATTATGTATTTTGAAGTTTGAGATTCCTTCCTCTTCGACCCACACAAATATAAAAGAGGAAAAAAAAAATAAACAAAATTTAATTGATGAGAAATGACTCATCTAGAAGTTCAAAATGAAACTTTATTTTCTCTTAACCTGACTTTGCATACCTTTCCCTCTGGCCCATCTCATTAGCACCCCAGCACCATTTTCTTCGCTGACATGTATAACCCCACAAAACCCTGTCCAATTTCTTTGCTGCTTTATTTTATTTTACTTTAATTTCATTAGACTTCTGCTTAGTACTTCTACTCAATCTAATTTCTTTGTTGATATTTCCAATAAAAATCCCTTCTCCCAAGATTTAGGTACCAAAGCAATAAATACATTCAATTGAGAGATATCGGGCATTCAGAAACAGAAAGCACCAACTTTATCGGATGAATTTCAGTACTCAGAGATTTCTAGGAAAAAAAATGTTTCTGCATCATACATAAACTAGTTATACCATGCAACCATATATGTGAAAGACTAATTATGCTTTATTTATTTTTGTCACAAAAATATTATTCAATAAAACTTACCAGTCTAATATAACACGTACACACTATTAAATTTAAAAAATCTACCCACAGTTGATTATTATAAAACCGAATATTCAAATAAAGAAATAAAGGGACAATCAGAGGACATTTATCTTCTAAAAAGCTGCCCTTACATTGTCACGGGCATTGTGGGACAACTCAAGCATCACTCTTCTTTTCCTGCATCAATGTTTGAAGGGGTTTCTTCACTTTTAACAGCACCAGTTTCTGATTTGCCATCTTCATTGGGCTTGACGGCAGGAGCAGTATCAATATCACGGGAAGTTGTTTCTGATGGTTCTGCGGTGGACTCTGATTCAGTTGCAGGAACTTCACTTTTAACAGTTCCAACCTTTACATACTTGCTCATGAACTTATATTCCCAGTCTTGTAAAGCATCAAGCTCAAATGGGCCAAGGCCAGAAATATCCCCAGTCAGATCTTTCTCTTCAAAAGACATCTTTGCTAGAGCCCTGCTAGCATCCTTTCCAGCAAATAGAGCATAAGGTCCACCAGGTCCATAAAACATTCTGGAAGGACACAATTCCATGTGATAAAAACAGTGCTGTTAAGACCCAATTAAAATATACTAAGGAACAAAAAAAACATCACCCGTATTATACAATTTTACTCTTGACAGATAGAAAATGAACTATGTTGTCAAGCGAAATCATGTACCACTTCAGTTTGTTGAATTTTTCTATAAAAAGCATATGCTATCTTAAAGGAGGGAACGTTTGGCTGAGCTAAAGTAGCAAGGAGCAGACCAAACAGAAAACATTACAGCAGAAACAAACAAGGCTTGCAGTGATAAAAGTTAATTGAAAAAGCAATGAAGAAAACATATTTCACATCAGTATAAAAAAAGGGGGCCAAGTTCCAGGAGAGATAAGTTAGGTAGCAAAGACGATGATTTTGATTAAATCTCCATGCGTCTCAAACGAAAATGGCTGATGATACAGAACTCTGGCTCCTCAATGACGCATCCAAGTCCATCTCAAACAAAGTTAAGCCCAATAAAAATAAAGATCAAAATGAGCATTACATTATTCCCAAATTGAGATGGGTCAAGGTATACACAAACATGTAGTGAGCTTAATAAGTAAACACTGAAAGTTTCACCTTCGACCCACTCAACAAAGCAACTACCAGTAAAAGATAATGTCGACGGAGATGACAGAAATTTAGCTTTAAAAACCCAACAAGACCTTCCACAAAACAAAAGTTTCTATAAATCCCCCCTTCCGATTTTCTACTTAAACCATGTACTTTGCATGTTTGTTCTGTGGTTAGAAAATCAATTCCCAAACTTTTCAACGAACAACATACTCAAAAAACACACTTTAGACAGGCATTGTAATCAGGTACAACTCAAAACTAGCTCTGCTCAACTTTAAAACAAACTGGTCCTCAATAATATACGAGGAACAGGTTATCTTCTCATCACATGTCACATTAACAACAGAAATAGCCACGTACAGAAAGCAAAAACCTGACCTTTACAAAAGCAAAAAGAACCCCAAACTCACAAAATTGAAATACACAAAAGGGCAGCAGAAAATGCATAACTCAAAAAATGTTAAAGAGAGAGAAGTAATGCATGATACCAAAAACATGAAGTGAACAAGGTTAATCCAAAAAAACCTAACTTGAAAGGCATTCACTATGAACACAAAATAAATAAAATACCCAAAATAAGCACAGAACATCAAAATGAAACAAAACAGCACCGAACAAATTAAGAAGAAATGGGTGGGTTTTGTGTAGCCAATAACCTGCTCTGGGAGACATCGTAGATCTGTCCCTTGATGGCCATAAGCAAGGGTTTACTCTGATCAGTGCCGTCGTAGGCTTTGAGCTCCTCAGCCGTGATCTCACCGAGCTGGACCGGCGGCCGCAGAGGCGGCATCTCCTCCTCCTCGACGTGGCGGGGCCGGGGGCGCTCCGGTGGAGCCCCAAAGACACCCAAAACGACGTAGTAAACGGCCAGAATTAAAGCAAGCACAGTGAAAAAGGTGGAAGGAGTTAGGCCAGTGTAGACCACTATGGCCTCCTTCAAGGTCTCCCAGAGTTGCACAGACATTGTCAGAGAGAGAAAAAAAGAGACTCTGAAGAGGCTACAAGAGAAGGAAGATATGATTTTGTTTGGTTTGGTTTGATAATAGTAATATATAGCAATGAATAATAAACCGAATATATTGAGGTTTGAGGGTTTGGTCATGATTTCTTGTCCTATCTTCTCACCTAACCACCTTCCTTTTGCCCAATTGCTAAATTACAGTTTTCCTTTTGTAGCTTTTCCATTCAATTTCTTTAACTTGCTTATTTCTCATTTTAAGAAAATCAATCCATACTTTTTTTACCTTTAAAAAAATTTAATTAATCACTTCTTTCATCAATTTATAATTATTCTTAATAATAACTTCACTGTAACATCACTTCAAAATTGTTGCAAAATACTAAGTGCGAACAATTTTTTTCTAGTCACATATCTAAAATAAAGTAGTTGTTTTTAACCACTGTTATAATAATATTTTCAATAATTTTATTCTTTTTATGATGAATGAGTTTTAGCTTTTAGACTTTAAATTTTGGTTTTTAATATACAATCACTTTGATTCATTGCTCACTTTTCTTCAGCATATTAGAATTTTGTTTACAAACAATGTTATAGTTTTTTTGGCTGGAATTGTCTCTCACACTTTCTGCTAGATTTTTAATCGAAACATCTTAGATTTACGACAAATAGTTGTGTAAAGAAAAATACTGAACAGGTCTTGCTAAAGGGATAAAAAAATGGATTATAACTTGTTTCATATATATATATATATATATATATATATATATATATATATATATATTAAGATTGAAAGACTATAGACATAAGTAATCATAAATAAGTTAAAATTTAAACAGTTCAAGTATAAATTATTTTATCAAA
>Ga0214543_1011854_pt1 | contig 11978 bp, 9 predicted proteins | sample CNSS2metaG_FD_160094 | JGI IMG/M metagenome (GOLD analysis project Ga0214543, IMG submission 160094) | Root nodule microbial communities from cowpea collected in UCLA plant growth center, Los Angeles, California, USA - CNSS2 | ecosystem: Host-associated > Plants > Roots > Nodule | place: USA...
TATCAAAAGTGATTTTTGTTGTAGTGTGATAAATAAAAAAAAAAGAAAAAACAATAAACAGTTTTATAAAAAATAGGTAAAAATAAACATTCATTTAAAAAAATTTAATAAATAATTATATTATAAAGGATAAAATTGGTATTATGAAATGTAGACACAAAAGAGATAATCTCTTTATATATTGTTATAGATATAGCTTTATGCAAAAGTTAGAACTCCCGAAGTGTTTATTTATATATATTTATTTAATTTTTTATTATTGATTAAAAAAGTTAAGAATGTGATTTGCATTTACAAAATCAACCACTTACTCTCTTTTTGACATAATAATAAATAAAGACTGCAAATTGTAGGTTTTAATTAACTTTTAATTCAAATTAAAGAAAAAAGACATACTTTAAAGGATTAAAAAAATGCAATTAATAAAAATGGATAACTTTTTATCAGTACAGTAAGGGTTTTCAGTCCCGGTTATTTTTCACATTTTGCCTCGGGTCTGGAACTGAGATATATTGGGGCGAGGCCAAAATATACCCCTTTGGGCCTCGGTTATCACCCGAAGCCATATACCCACTTTTATGTCTCGGTTGTTTCAAAACTGGTGCCATATCCGCCATCAGTTTCTCCGGCAGCGATCTACTCTCCACCACTTCATCTCCGCAATCATCACTGATAAGAGCCTCAGTCCAGGGCAGATTCCATTTGAATGCCTCTTGTCTTTAACCAGCCTCATCAACCCAACCAAAAGACAATGGCTCCTGAAAATCTCCAACTTGAAATCCTTCCCTTTAATCAATGTCTCAATCACACCGCTCTCTTCCAAAACCGCACCACCCCTTTCCGCCTCTCTTCCCCTCGCCCCACCTTCTTCAAACCCACATCAATCAAATGCGCCACCCAACTCCACACCCAACCCCCACCCCTCACCCACGCCCAAGATCGCGTCTTCAACTTCGTCGCCGGCACCGCCACCCTCCTGGAAAAGGTTCTCCTTCGTGCCCAATCCGAGCTCTACAATTGGGGCGGATCCGGCATGAGCGTCATGGAAATGAGCCACCGCGGCAAGGAGTTTCTCTCCATAATCCAAAAGGCCGAATCGGATCTCCGCACCCTCCTCCAAATCCCGCCAGAGTATTCTGTCCTCTTCCTCCAGGGCGGCGCCACAACCCAGTTCGCCGTCGTGCCGCTCAATCTCTGCTCCCCTGACGACGTCGTCGACTTCATCGTCACGGGCTCCTCGGGCGACAAGGCCGCCAAGGAGGCGCAGAAGTACTGCAAACCCAACGTGATCTGGTTTGGGAAATCCGAAAAGTACACAAAGGTAACCATAGACCCCCTTTTGGCACCGGGTCTGCTTGGAGCAAGGCCAAACAGCTAACGTCCAACCACTTTTTGGCTTCGGGTCTTACTGGACCGAGGCCTATACCACTATTTGGCACCAGTTTTGGGCGAACCGGGGCCTATACCCCTTTTTGACTTCAGGTATTTGGAGAACCGAGGCCTAAAATTTGGCTCTAATTGCAAAAATGTCACAGCGCCATTACATGCTTCGATTCCTGACCAACCGAGGCATATAAGGCAAGGTAAAATGAGAATTTTGCACTAGTGTTTGTCTTTCATATTAAAAGTGTTATTTTTAATTTATAATTTAAAAATAATCCACTTATGGTCCTTATTGTGAAATGATTTTTAAAGATCAAAATTGATATAATTAGGGAGTCATAAAAAGAAATTTGAGAGATAAAAATAAACTTAACCTAATTTTAAGAGGTCAAAATGACATTTACGTCTGTTTTAATATAACATATTAAAGAATATTCAATAAAATACTAAAATATTCATAATTTCTCAACATGAAAATGAAACATAAAACCAAATCAGTAATTTTACTAAATATATAGATTTGATAGTGTTTTGACAAACACAAAAGAAAAAATTAACATAATTATCATATTTTCCCAATAACAAGATTATCAAACTGGGGAAAAAGCTTGCTTTACTAATCTTCAACAACATCATACTCTTCTCTCTACAGTTTGTAATTATGTAAACGGTTGACCTATTTATTAAACCAACCTAAAACATTCTCTAAGATTTTGACATTGAATAGAGTTCTATATACTTATATTTTTTATATAATATTTGTGAGGTGTAGAGTTGTGAATACACGAGAGATATAGTAAAAACTAAAGTATCGTACATCATGATTTGTGCCGTGTCATGACTTTAAAACGGAATAGTTATTGTTATTTTGATAAGAGAAATAAGATGCATAATTGAGAGAAAGAGGATGGAATGAAAGATTTAATTGAAAAGAAAACGGTGTCAAATTGTCAACCAAGGTTCCAATTTGAAGATAAAGTGAGTCATTTTATTCTTTTTCATGTTGGAAATTGTTGAAAGCGTCCGACACTAGATCAATGCTCGAACACTTGGCAAGTACCCACTTGTGCTTAATTATTATAAAAAGGAATAACACAACAATGTGTGCCCTACAATAAAAGAAGGAAAAGGCAGAATGGATATACGTACATTTCAATTTTATTCAACAATTCAAAAATTAAATAAAGAGATTTGATACTTTCAATACGTTTGACTTAATCCTTTCCAATGTAATATTATTATTGTGTTTCTATATGGGTAGGAGACACAAAATATCATCGTATCCTAATGAAATCATAAAATTTAACCACACAACCATCTAACAAAACATAAATCAAGTTCATTCTTCATTCGGTGCTCATAATATTCTTTCTATATTTTTAGGATTTTGGGTCCCTTTCTAAAGTTTAGAATGAAAAAAATGGGTCATTTTAGTTTGTTACTAACGTCAAAAAATAGGAATTAAAAACCTTATTTCACCTTCTTAGAAAAGTTGACTCACAACCAGTCAATTGGTTTTTTTCTTTTATAAATTATAATATGGTTGGTATATGCATACTCGATAGCTATGCTTTAAGCCAAGTTCGTTTATGAAAAAGGAAAGTTTTCAACGAAAAAAAAATTAATTGCGAAAAAGATGAACAAAAAAATTGAATTTTGGAATTCATAAATATTTTAAACAAGTATAATAAATACTTTTAAGAAATAGGTGTTATTTATAAATCAAATTTACAAAATTAGTCTCTAAGATAAGATTCTTGTGAGTAGTTGATATATAATCTTCAACACTTTCATCATAACAAATTTCGTTAGGATAAATTTTAACATGATTCTGATATAATTTTAAAAGTATATTTTAAATATAATTTAGCCTTATAAAATCAAGTTATTATAAGATGAGATTTATATTTGTTATAAATTTATTTATCTTATCTATATTTTATATGAGATCTCCGATAAATACATCAACCATGGGAATGGAAATTTAAATGAAAAAGAGAATGGTTTGAGTGAGAATTAAATCAAATTAATGGATTGAGAGAAGAAATCTCACGTTATAGACCATCAACTCAAGAACAAGACACATGGGAATGGAAGGGAGAGTAGACCAAAATTTTTACTATTAAGTAAGCTTATAACATCATATTTGGGAATTAAAAGCAATCCCTAGTACACTACACTTTGTTGGATGAGTGAGTTTGAATTGTGTGGTCACAAAAGATAATTTAGTTAAGAGAGAGGTGAAATTATCCTGCAATTTATGCACCTTGTGTGGTGTATTCGAAAAATCGGTTCAACGTCTTTTGCAAATTTATTTTATGTTATATATAGATTATTAGATCTATCTTGGTAGGAGATGACCTTACGACACAATTGTATACATATATTCTTTGTAATATTTTGGGTCTATAAAGATGATAAGATGCATCTCATTTATGTTTTATCATATGCAGATTTGGATATTGCTTGAAGATTTGTATGTTGAAAAGAAGATTTAGTATTATAGGTTATTTTCTCATCTCTTTTGTTTTGATTAGTTTTGTACACGGGTTGAAACATTGCTAATGTCTCATTTTTTTACTTATATATTAGTTATTGCTGATAAAAAAACAAGACTAATAGTTTTCCAAAATTAAGTTTATCATAGATAAGATCTTGCACCTGCCAAATTATTGTAGAAGCATAGTATGTTGTTAGCTCCTACTCAAGCTCTATTTCCTTTCCAAGAATGTTGCTTAGATGTTGTTCGATTGCCCCTATGATATATATATTTTATGCCCAATGTCTCGAGGTGTCTTAGCTTTTGTACGTGAAAATTTTATCATTGTTTTGACAGGTTTTGGAGATGCACTGCATCTTCTCTCATCCTTTTGTAAATGGGTTAGAGCACCCCCTCAAGTGCTCTATTATCAATTTAATTTAATTCTTTGCCGATAAAAAAAAAAGATCTTGCACCGATATTATTAAGGATGTAAATAAAAAATATTTAATACTAAATTGGAAGTGTATAAATATAAATATTTTAAGACGTGTTTTGTCTAACTATAGTAATTAAATTTAAGGAAAATTACCTTATATCTCTTAAGTCCTTATATATAATGACCCTCATAACTCCCTTTAATTTTTTAATTACATACATACATGTCTTTTGCAGTTTACTATTAATCACATGTATTTAATTATCTAATAACCATCATGCTAATTAAAACTTAAACAAAACAAATAATGCAAACTAAAAATTAAAATCAGAAAATATAATTGAAGAATTTAATTATTATATAAAATATATTTTTATTTAACTATAAATTAGTATATTATTCAACATTTAATAATTATTTTCAGATTTTGACACCAGTAAAAGTATACACGGCTTTTTAGGGAGCTATATCTAAAGGTGATATGATTAACTCAATTGATAAATTTAAAATTTTAGAATTTTTTAATTTTGTATGTTATTGTGAGAAGGTGGAAAAAATTATCACAGTTCAGTAGAAAAAACCTTTGTTCAGTAATTAAGTGTGTTACTGAGAGAACAGCTAAAGGCTGTCCAGCTTATTCGTGATATATTTTAAAAAGATCTAGTTGAGAATACGTTACTGGTTTAATAGTTTATAATGATATTATGTATAAGCTTTTGATTGGTATGATGATAAAAATGGAGCAAGCAAAATCTAAAGGGATGAAATTCTTTTATGGATCGAATGTGACTCCAGAATTTTTGGTTTGTAATATAAAAAGACTAGAATCTTTTCATGAAGAAATATTAAAGGAGAAAAATAAAAAAAGTATCGATAGATTAACTAATTTTACTATCTTACACACAAAAATGATTAATATTAGTTTGCATTAATGAAATCCTTGAAGGAAAAAGGAGCTGCATTATGATGACATTTGAAATTCTGAATTAGGAAAAACATGCATTCATTAACTGTTTATTTAAGGTTGAATGTCTTGTGTGTTTGTCTCTTAGTTGAAGGCAGGGTTTTAATCCTTTACAACACCAGAACTTGGACACGTAACGTCAAGATATAATCTGAATATTTGGTCGAAAGAGTTTTAGAATATTTTACCTCATTTCAAATCTTCTTAAGCTAGCTTCCTCTGATCAGCCACCAACTGTGAGGTGGAACATATATAGCCAAATAGTGGGAATATCTTACCGTGTTTTGAATATATTATTCGTCCTTCCTACCTTTCCACCTTCAATACAACAACAATTTCAAGCCCTAACCCTAATTAACCTCATATTTTGCAGAATAACTTAACATTTTTGTTCGATGCCAATTTTCTAACTTGAGAGATATATTAGAGTTCTAAACTACATAAATACCGGTAAATTGAATAAAAATATTCTGAGATATCCTTAAGGTTTTTCTTCTAAGTAACAAAAAAGAAGAAAGAAAAAAAAACTGAGCTACCCCAATTGGTTAAATGAAAGTAAAAGGTTTAAAAGAAGCTCCCTTTCATTGATAATGACTCCATTCTGTAAGCCATGCCTTTTATGGGAAAGACGACACTAATCTCCGCCACTACTTCTATCGATGAATCGGTACTTGACACCTAGAAAGTCTTTGGGGGAACCATGCTTTTTTTCTTATACTTTCTTTTTTTTCAAACACACCCTCGGAAAACAGATACCCTATAAAGACAGTCTAAGGAAAACGAGTGTTTTTTTGGTAGTTATCCTACCTACATACATATATAAAAAGAATTTTCATGTGCTTTCAGTACAGGTTTGTTTGGTGTCCTACCCCATGTCTTCTACAGTAAAACAAGAGTCTGGGACAATGCATTGCATTCTTAATCTTTCCTAAGACCAGTACATATAATTCAAGATATTTTATGTGGTGCTACCATGCATGTTGTTTACGGTCAAAAGGAAAAAGAAAAGTAGAGCGCTCAAAGTAGAAGAGATAAGATTTTTTTAAGATAACTCTGTTAATGTTTAGCTGGAAAGGGTAAACAAAAGATCCAAATTTTTGAATAAGTTATAATGGCTCCTGCTAAAATTCATAATTATCTTATCTTTTTAAGAAATTAGTTTCGTATTTAGTACTTACAACACGTTTTTTCTCATTTTAGAAGATTTCATATTACTCTCTGTTTTTAATGAAATATAGATTACTTTGTTTTGTTTATCCGAAGTTGTACTTTACAATTATACGGATAATTGATGTATGATATGTAATTTTAGTTGGCCAGCTTTATTCTCGGGCAATTGCGTGTGTAAAAAAAGGTTTTCACTTTTTACTTTATTATTCAGATATTTTCGGGTAGCTCTATCCAAAATAAAGTACATGCTCACTGACTTTGATTACATAATGAGAAAGGTCGTCACTTCACATCTATTAAGGTAGTTTAACATTCATATCACAGCTATGTCCATTAACATTTTTCATTTTCTTTCTAATAGATGTATCAATTTCTGTTACTCCAAACTGCACATAAGAATAAAACAAAAACAAAAACATGATTGATAATATAAATATATATACATTCCTAGAACTTATAGAATAAATTTAAAAAATGTTTAGTGATTCTCTTAATGACGATGGTAAAAAAGGAAAATAATGGAGTGGAAGCTACAGAAAAGGCATTACACATTTTCATACTTTGAGGACAAGTGGATATTATGAATTCAGATATTGGGCCCCGAAGGTGTTTTGATTATTAGTATTATTACAAACCTTTTCCCAGAAACTTTAAAAATCTGCATACTTTTTTTCACAGAAAAGATAAGGAATCAAATAAATGCCCTCCACACACGTGGCCGGGTTGAATGCAATGCATGATATCCATCCATCCATCCATCAACAATACATTTCCCGTTGTAAAGGTAAAACCCAAAAGGAAAAATTAGCAGATACCAAAACCCATTCTTTTTTAGTATTATTATTCTTATTATTATCTTATATTTGAGCATAGCCAACAGATTACAAAACAAAAACATGATTGAACAGCAAACAACAGTAGTGACAGCAACACCGAAACAGTAGCCGCAGATGGTGGTCTCTCTTCCTAAGACTATATATTGTGTTATCGTTCAATCACATCCTTGTGTGCTTCTCGTGCCTAGCTTCCCCACTTTATACATACACCTGTTCTCTCATGTGACTCTACAAACCTCTTCTTTCTCCTTTCTACTCCTCCTTCTCTCTAATTCATACACACTTACCATCTCTTCTTTCATATCTCACTGGATCACTAACTTCTGAGATGATGCCCCCTGAGCAAGAAACCACTATTGCAGCAAACATTCCACCCATATCAACCCGACCAGAGACCAGCTCGGTCCATCATGAACCAGAAGCTTCTGCTACTAACAAAATCAAACCAAGTTTGGAATTGGATGATAATGGCATTCCCTCGCAGCATCACACTCACCCAACTCCACCACCACCACCAAGATTATCCGTTCTTCACCAATCCTTGCGCCCCATTACCCTCAAAGTACTCATCCATCTCCTCTCTCCTCATCATATATATTTATATGTTACATTTGTTTTTATCTTATTTCATAGCTTCAAATATTTGTCCAAATATATATATGATTAATATGAAGAAAGCATGAAATAATAGATGGTTGTAACAAGAATATTTCTCTAATCACTGTAAATTGGTCTATCTTGTGTGGTGTAGTTCGAAGACGTGTCCTACACTATAACCTACGCGAGCCAGAAGAAGAAGGGTTGCGTTTTACGTAATGAGTCCAAGCTGAGAAGAAAGGTGCTGAGCGGCGTGACCGGAGTAGCGAATCCCGGCGAGTTAACGGCAATGCTGGGTCCCTCGGGGAGCGGCAAGACGACCCTCTTAACCGCCCTGGCGGGGAGGCTTGCCGGAAAAGTGTCCGGCACGATAACGTACAACGGACACAGCGACAGCTCCTTCGTGAAACGCAAGGTTGGGTTCGTTCCCCAAGACGACGTTCTCTACCCTCACCTCACAGTGTTGGAGACTCTCACTTACGCAGCTCTATTGAGGCTACCCAAGAGTTTGAGCAGAGAAGAGAAGAAGGAGCACGCGGAGATGGTGATCGTGGAGCTTGGCCTCACACGGTGCCGTAATAGCCCCGTTGGAGGATGCATGGCTCTATTCCGGGGCATTTCGGGTGGGGAACGGAAACGGGTCAGTATCGGGCAGGAGATGTTAGTCAACCCGAGTTTGTTGTTCGTCGATGAGCCAACTTCGGGTTTGGACTCCACAACGGCCCAACTTATTGTGTCCGTGCTCCGCGGGCTCGCCCGGGCGGGTCGGACCGTAGTCACCACCATCCACCAGCCTTCCAGCCGGTTGTATAGGATGTTTGATAAGGTGGTGGTTTTGTCTGACGGGTACCCGATTTATAGCGGGCATGCGGATCGGGTCATGGACTATCTCGGATCCATTGGGTATGTCCCGGCTTTCAATTTCATGAACCCGGCAGATTTCCTCCTTGACCTTGCTAATGGTAAGTACCAAGTTCATCCTTTTTATTTTGAGTAAAAAGTAATGCATGGTTAAACATGATTTTAAAACATATGATGTTATACTTGTTTAAATTTTTACCTGTCGAGTGAGTTAGGGTTAAACTAAACATGATGATTGATTAGATTAGATTAGATTTAATATAAAGTACAGTGAGAAGTGTGTGGTGACATTAATGCTGGCCACAAATTTTTTAATATGTGGTATGGTGAGGGGAATTTGTTTCGAAAGTCTGTCAATGGGGCACTGAACATGTCTTTATGACTTTGAAAACCGAAACGTTGCTGTTTTTTATTTCTGTGATGCGAAAGGAAATTTTGGGAGTTTGTGGATGTCAACTTCACGAAACAAGATTGACTCTTGAGATTTTACACTTGTCGTAAGCTGGGTAGGTGAGGGTTCCTTTTCAGATTTTAAATAATGGAGGTGTCTAAAGATTGAGGATTTTATCTGAACTCATGAACCATTGTCAAGGCGGCGACACCTGGTAACAATGGGTCATTAGAAGCAGTAAATTGATAAGACTTTACTATCAGAGAAAGTTATTCATCCCCTTTTGTGTTGGCATACATCAATACTGAACAAACTTTATGTAATCTTTTTTATTTTAATAACCACACACAAACGTTATCTAAAAAAAATGTTAAAGGTGTTTGGAATGGTCCGATTCTCATGGTGGCCTGATAAAGTTTTTGTGAAAGATATAGGTGCGGTCTGGGTTTAATTAGAGTTGATTTGTGTTTATTGTCTTTCATTTACCTTCAAATATTTTTTATGAATGCTTGTAAAAAACAATTCTTTTTTTATCCTTGCATAAGTGCTTGCTATTCTTTTTCTTCTTTGAATAAAGAGTCGTTACTTTTACCCTCACGCTTGCTGCTGTGGTACTTTTTCTTCAAGGCAAAAGATGTTTCTGTCAGCGCAATTTTAGGCATCAATTTAATCAACAACCTAACAACCATGGACTCTTTAAGCCAGTGTTGCTGATGATGTAGCCATCCAACTTTAATTCTAAAACTAGATGAGACATTAAACTGAATTCACTAGAATTGCACAAGATATCTGAATTGACGAGTAGTCGTTGGATGTCTTGTAATATTTGGTCACATAAGTAACATCGTTTGTTGGATTGGAATTGGATTTGTTGAAAGGCATGGTGACGAGCTCTAATACTTTGGTTGGATTCTGTGGTTTGGCAGGCATAGTTGCTGATGTGAAACATGATGATCAGATAGACCACCATGAGGATCAAGCTTCAGTGAAACAGTCCCTAATTTCATCCTTTAAGAAGAACTTATACCCTGCTCTTAAAGAAGACATTCAGCAAAATAACAGTGACCCTCTGGCTTCTACGTCAGGAACACCTAGACGTAAGTGAAATTTTCTTTCTCTCTTGATGTTGACAACAGTTAGTTATACATAACACCATGACTAAATGGTCATTGCTTATGCCCGGTAGGCTCTGATAACCAATGGAGTACCAGCTGGTGGGAGCAATTCAGGGTGCTTCTTAAGAGAGGTTTACAAGAGAGGAGGCATGAATCTTTTTCTGGTTTAAGGATTTTCCAGGTCCTGTCTGTATCCTTTCTCTCAGGACTTTTGTGGTGGCACTCTGATGCTGCACATGTACAAGATCAGGTATTTTATTTATGAACTATATTCTTGTGTCAGTTATTAAAAACTCACTACAAAGTGATTCAGTGGAACTTATAACAATATAACCCTTGTAACAGGTGGGACTCCTTTTCTTCTTCTCCATCTTCTGGGGATTCTTCCCTCTCTTCAATGCCATCTTTGCATTTCCACTGGAGAGGCCAATGCTAATAAAGGAAAGATCTTCGGGGATGTACCAACTCTCCTCGTATTATGTTGCCAGAATGGTGGGGGACTTACCAATGGAGCTAGTGCTTCCTACCATATTTGTAACTATTTCCTATTGGATGGGTGGACTTAAGCCTTCGTTGGTCACATTTGTGTTAACCCTCTTGATCATGCTTTTCAATGTGCTGGTGTCTCAAGGAATAGGCCTAGCACTTGGTGCCATCCTCATGGATGTGAAGCAAGCCACAACTCTAGCTTCGGTGACCATGCTGGTGTTTCTCTTGGCCGGTGGTTACTATATTCAGCAGATGCCTGCTTTTATAGCTTGGTTGAAGTACATTTCTTTCAGTCACTACTGCTATAAGCTTCTGGTAGCAGTGCAGTATCCAATAAATGAGGTGTATGAGTGTGGACCAGGGTTACATTGTAGAGTGAGAGATTTCCCAGCAATAAAGTGTCTTGAGCTTGGTGATAACATGTGGGGTGAAGTGGCTGCATTGACTGTAATGTTAATTGGATACAGAATTGCAGCATATCTAGCCTTGAGGATGGGGCAGCCTCACTGACTAAAGACTTAACAAATTAGAGACCCTGTTACTTATTTCATGTTTGGTTGTTCGAATATCTTAAGCCCTGTTGATTAACATAAATGAAGCGACCAAAATTTGTTGAATATATATTCCAATTTTTTTTATGGAGAACAACCCGTATACTCCATCTAGTGTATTAGTTATCAAGAGGGCAATGGTTTGTTGCTGCCATCAAAAAGGTGATTCTAGATCTTCTTTGACACAGTTCTTGTAGCAACTTGTAACCTATTATTAAGAAGTATGTATTTGGCCTTGTTTATCTATCAGACCAGCACTCCATTCTTCATTCTTTATGTAATTTTTTTTACTTCTTTATGTTCTGTTATGTCTTACACTCCTACATCAAGGAACCCTTCATCATATATGAAGTTTAATCTATTATGTAAAAAAGAATGAATGCACAGATAAAGTCTTCATGTATTATCCTGGACAAGTTAAAGGTCCTTCCAATTTTGGGCTTCTTTGATCACATACAGATTTCAACTTAAAACTAGTTGAGATGAATTTGTACAAAAGACATAAAAATGTAGGCAGAGACAACGCAAGACTTCTCAAGAATCACAAATTATACACTAATCAATGCAGATATAACTTAAAAGAAAAAGTTTGTTTTCCCACTAACAAATTCGTGCATAAATATAGAAAAAAAAAACGCAAAACAAGTATATTTGTTACCTCCGGTCCACTTTATATTTTATAGCAAATCAATCTCATTCGTTA
>Ga0214543_1011856_pt1 | contig 11976 bp, 3 predicted proteins | sample CNSS2metaG_FD_160094 | JGI IMG/M metagenome (GOLD analysis project Ga0214543, IMG submission 160094) | Root nodule microbial communities from cowpea collected in UCLA plant growth center, Los Angeles, California, USA - CNSS2 | ecosystem: Host-associated > Plants > Roots > Nodule | place: USA...
TATAAATTATATATATTATATATATATATATATATATATATATATATATATATATATATATATATATAAGAAAAGACACCGATGCATCAGAGAATAAAGGAAGAAAGTCATAATATTATTTTCCTTCAATAAATCAACTTCTCTAAACTAGAGTTATATGTTAAAACGGGTTGTAATACGCGAGCTAACCTGGTTTACCACGAATTTTATTTTAGACCTGGCTCACCTAGAACCCAACTCACCTACGTTGAACCCGTGGTGAGCCGAGTTGGTGAGCCAACTCGCAAATAAAGGATTATAAAGTATTTTTAATTAAGTTGGACTTTGCATTTGGGTTACGTTAGGTTATTCTTTTTAGCTAACACATAGAGAATTTATATTTTTGTGATTTTTGTTTATATTTGGATTGTATTGAAGTTTATTTAGATTTTAATTAAAATTATAATTTAGTTTTGACCAAAAAAATAAATAAAAAAATTGTATTTTTTTTTAATTAAGTGAGTTTGTGAATCAACTTGTTTAACCCACCAACCCGTGATGTGTCGGACCGGATTTAAATTTTTTTGACTCGCTAATAAATGAGTCGAGTTTAATTGATTCACCAAATGATAAATTTGTGGTGAATCAAACCGGATCAAATCAGATTACCTGTTTTGATAACTCTATTCTAAACATGTATATTTAAAGCGTGAAATTAAATACTAAAATAAGTTTATAAGTTTTGAGTGATTGTAATATAAAAATTATCAGAGGAGTTACATATTTCAAAGATAAATAAACAATTCTGAAAACCATTTACACATAATCAGTGACATGCAACTTTTTCTTACTGCGCGTCCAAGCCATTGACGTTGTGATGATAATAAGCATTGTTTCAACTTCCATTTATTTCCCCATATAACTGAAGACAGCTTGCTTGGTACGTATGTTGGTACTATATAAACTTTTCTACTTTCAACATTTCTAATCATTTTTCTGCCATCATTTTATAAAGTTCAACCAATTTATTGAGTTCATCAAACTTTTACTCCATCCATTCAAATATCTTCAAAAGTCAATTGTGATAATAAATAATGCATAAAAAAAAAAACAGACACTAGTGCAGAATTGCATTTCTACCTTACCTTATAGATCTCAGTTGGCAAGAAATCGAAGCCTATATTAACGCGGTGGCAATTTTACAATTACAGGCAACTTTTATGCCTCGGTTCACATAAAACCCGAAGCCAAAAGCAGTTATAGGTCTCGGTTATAAAAAAACCGATGTCAAAAGGGGTGTTAGGCCTCGGTTAAGAAGGTCCGAAGCCAAAAAAGTTGTCCAAAATTTCAAAAATACCATTCTCGTTTTGACTTATAGACTTCGGTTGAAAAAAAACCGGTATCAAAAGGGGTGTTAGGCCTCGGGTGTTAAGGAACCGAGACTAAAAGGGGTTATACGGCTCGGTTCTAAATTGAACCGAGACCATATAGTTTAATTAGTTTATTTCCCCATTCTAGAATTTTCAAATTTTGAATTATCTTAGATTGCAGACAGAATCTTATGTATTAGATAAATAACTTAGTGTAATTAAGGGGTCCTACATTTTCGATTTGAAAATCTATTTTAAAAATTGATGTTTTCTTTTTTTGTGTGTTACTGTTTCTTTATGTTGTTCTTGTGGTTGACATATGAAGTCAAAAGAGATTTGAGCAAATTGACTTTCATATTTTGTCTGATGAAACAATAAGTGTTGCAGGACAAAAAGAAGACAAAAAGGTTAAGCTTTTAGGATTCTAGGCAGAGTTATATAAACCCCCATTGCACATGATGTACCATGCATTTCCAAGCAGTTTCAAAACTAAGAAATATTTATGAAAATGATAATGTTGTTGAATTAACGTTTTGTTTCAACAACAAATTTAGAAGTACTTGAATCTCATATTAGGAGTAAATTTTAAGCTTAACTTAATTCTACAAAATCAGTTTGTAAAGTGAGGATTGCATTCATTTATATGTTGTGAATTGACCTTATCTTTAGTGAATATGAGACTTTCAACCGTTTTCAAATAAAAAATTATATGATGTTAAAAATGTTTGGTTTTAAGTAAATTTGAGTCTTACAACACTATATAAGATAAAAAAAACTATAAACTCATTATTTAAAGATTCTAAAATGAAAATAATCAATACCTTATACGATTTAACTTAAATCTCATTAATTTTGCATCTTTTCAATAAATTATCCTCTTAATAAACTCATATTATAAAAACCAAAGTCTTCATGGCAAGATATAACTTATTGATACTACATCGAGAAAAAGTTTTAAAACAATTGATTATAGAATTTTCATCATTACATATTACTCAATTTTTTTTTCTATTTTTATATATTATAAGATTTAGACTAATATTTGAATTCTCAATAAATAATTATATAAAAATATGATAAAAAAATATCCACTCGTGCTCTTATAATATGTATTAAGTCCTAAAAAAGGTAAAATGTAAGGTAATAATATGCTTACAAAATAAAATAAAAGAAACCAATGAGATAAAGGAACAGTTTTTTGGTAAAGTGAAAAAGGTAATGTTTACTCATTTTATAACCTTGTAAATTAGTTTGACTAAAATAAAAATGTTTAAGTACTACTTGAATATAGTTTATTATGTGAACTTGTGATTTATAAGTTGTAAATTACTTTAACTAACTTCGAATATGTAGTTTATCTGATTTACTTCCATTACTTCTGTTATTTTTCTTTTTTGCGTATTATTAGTTGTTTCAATTTGATAGAGACAATATATTGAGCTGAATTTTAATTTTTTATACAGCTCAAATAAAGAAAGATTTAACAATATAGATTAAATTAAAGTAATAAATACATTATTATACGATACAATGTTAAATATATATTGTTAATTTCATTAGTAGAATCACTTTTGAAGAGTATTTATTAATTGAATTACTGGTTAAATTTATAGATCAAAATTGAATAATAGGAATCATTATGGAAACATGCATTGTAAAATAACTAATCAACTTCATTCAGTGTTAAAGCCTCTTTTTTCTCATGTGTGATTAAGTTGACTTGAATTTTTGTTCAACCATTTATTTTTTGTTCGAGAAAATATTGTGTAGTAGTGTGTTTTATTAATGTTAGAACGTTATAAATTTAAAATAAGTAGTTCATTCTTGGGCCGGTTTGGGCCTATCAATTCAACCATTTTGGGCTTTCAAAATGTTATAAAACTACTGCTCCTTCCTACACCTCCATAAATTTTCCCCGGCACCTCTACATAAATGAAATTATCTTTTTATTCTTTTTAAATTATACAATCTAAAATTTATTTCTGAAAATAAAATATTTTTGAATTATACAATTCAAAAGTTAAAAATCTTTTAGACCGTATAATCAGGAATCCAAAATAAACTCTGAATTAGAGTTGTCAAAATGGGTTGAGACCCGCGAGCTAACCCGGCTCGTCAGGGTTCGGACCGGGTTGAGTTGAAATTTTTTTATAAATTTCAATACACGTTGATTTTTGACCCGGCTCATCCGGGTCGAACCTGTGGTGAGCCGGGTTGGCTCACCAACTCACATAAATAAGTTGGACTTTACATTTGAGTCATGTTAGATTGTTTTTTTATCCAATACATAAATAATTTATATATATTTTTACTTTGATTTGTATTTTGATTGTATTAAATTTTATTTAGATTTTAATTAAAATTACAATTTAGTATTGACTGAAAAAAAAAGTAGAAAAATATTTTTTTTTTAATTAAGTGAACTCGTGAGCCAACCCGTTTAACTCGTCAACCCGTGGTGGGCCGGGCCGGATTCGAATTTTTTTGACTCGCTAAAAAGTGAGCCGGGTTGGGTTGGCTCACTAAATCATTAACCCATAGTAGGTCGAGCCGGATTACCCGTTTTGGCAACTCTACTCTGAATCGTGAAATATGGAACCTAAATGATAATTCAAAAGTTATTTTTTTATCCTTCGTCATCTTTTTGAAGTCATTTTTAATTTACGTATTGTACATATTTAACTTTTAATGGTGCAATTCGAAAACCATTTTAAAGAGAAAATTATTTTTAAATTGAGCAGTGTGAAAAAGAGTAAAATTAGTTTTTTTTTAGATATTAATATATTTTTAGTTTCTAAATTTTGATCTAAAATTAGAGTTTGTCTCTCTCAATTTTGATACATTTTTGTTTCTAAACTTTAGAAAATGAATTAATATAGTTATAATGACTATGTTAAACACATTTTAAAATAATGTTTGAGTTCTTTAAATTTGACACGATTTAGTTCAAATATAAACTTGAAACACCGTTTTACTTCACAAATTCAAAAAAATTAATATCATTAGTTAAGAAAATTATATCTGTTCCTTTTGAAAGTTGGAGACTAAAATATATCAAAATTTCGACTAAAAACGAATTTTAATGTCACGTTAAAGTTTAGAAACTAAAATGATGTTTTTTTAAATATAAAACAGTAAATTTATTTATTTATTTATAAGAGTACAAAGAAAGAAAAATTTATGGTAAAACGACTACGGATTGAACAAACTCTAACTTTGAACAATGTATGAAATTAACCAGAAGACATGGAAATTGCCTTCGGTTGTAGCTGTTAGAAGTCTATTAAAGAAAACAAAACGTAAACCCTAAGTTGAATATTACAACATTTTATTCTTTAATTAACACGTGATTGAATGACACTGAAAATTGAAAGTTTAGTGTAATATGAACATCATGTTTTGAAAAAGGGTAACAGCTGGAAGTAGATGGAACCATGCACACTTCCATTTTCATACTTTCAAAGCAAACTTTTTATTTCTATTGCAAACAAACTTAGATATCATATCATATAATAAAATAACACAACCCTACGCGCACACACCGTCACTTCAATTCACTATTTTCTTCACTTATCTAAAAAAAAATCTCAAACTAATAATCTTGGTTAATATTACCCATGTTTACATCGAGAAAAATAGACTAAATATGTTTTTTGTCTCTTAATTTTCAGTAAATTTTAAAATTAGGTTATTTTGAAACTTTAAACCAATTTAGTCATTCATCTTTCGAAATATGTGAATTTAGTCTATTTTGTTAGATTTATTTGATGTTTCGTACGTATTTCAGGATTGTATTTGAGTTGTTTATACTGTTTGACATATTTTTACTTTAATGTTAAGTCAAATACTATTATAAAACTCGCTTGAAATGTTAAATAAACTTAATAAAATTTAATTAAAAGAACTAAATCCACATATTTTGAAAGATAGAAAACTAAATTGATCCAAAATTTTAAAATAGACTAATTCTAAAATTCACTTAAAAGTTAAAAAATAAAAACATATTTAAACCATGAAAAGTCATACAAAAAGATGAAAACTTTAATTTTTTGTTCACATGCCCAATTGTTTAATTTGGAAATTGTGTAGTTTTTTTTTTTTCCTTATTGAAGCTTTTTATTTTAATTTTCATAGTTTATGACACAAACGCGTGTTTGAATGAGGTACTGTACTCTTCAACAAAGCCAGTCCCTGTCTTTGTCTCATTCTTTTTATCCTTTGCCTTATCTTTCTAATAATTTTGGACCCACCTTTATATTCATTTTTTCTTCATTATCCAACGAGTATTTTTCTTTTCTTATATTCCAAGTGAAAAACAAAAATCTAACATAAACAAAAACATGTACAAGTCCTTGAAAACGAGTTTTAATTAACAGCTGTTATTATTACTGTTGGAAGTGAATGATTCTCTACAAATATACTAATTCAGCAATTAACTATGGCAGTGAAAAAAAAAATTGTATATTGATTCTAGAAGAAGAAATTAAAGCATAAGCATAACCACCCTGCATGTGGGTTGGTGGTAGGTAAAATAAGTACACCACCAGGCACCGCCATTTTACTTTAGTAACAAACATAATCATTTTTCTTATTTTATTTTCTATCCCTTGTATATAGATATAATAGTTCCGAAATTTTTTAAAATAAAAATATTAGTTTCAGACCAAAGAAAAATGCGAGCAAAGATTCTTTTTCTTTTATGCCAACTTCATTTACACTCACCAACAAGTTTGAACTACAAGATGTCCTTCATTTATAACTAGGCAGATATTGATAGAAATAATCACCGTGTTTCAGAGATATTTTCATTTTAGAGCGTTGTTATTGTCTGAAAACAATTAACCGATTTGAATTTGAGAATTATTATGGATTAATTGTTGATAGAATGGAAAGAATTAGGGAAAGAGGATGCTCGAATAATGAAAACGAATGAAAAGATCGAAAAGTTGAAAGAAGAAATAATTTTTTGGTTCAATGTATAGAATTAGTTAAGCATTTTATACGAACAAATACAGAACCAGAATAGATAGTTTTATGTCTCTTACGGGTTTTTCCTCCCAAATTGAGACCAATTATTCAAATAGATGAGAGTAAATTAATGAGGTCAGATAGTTCCGTCACGATTTTGTTTTTAAAAAACATGTCAAAGGGCGAAGGAAAGAAGAAATATTTAAACTACGCTTGACCTTGATTCTTATTCAATGTAAGATTTATTAGGTGTACCGAAACAAATTTAAAACTATTTTTTAACGAAATTTTGGATTTTGAAAGAATGAGATTTTCTTTGGTTAATTAGTGGCATAAATTAATCCAAGTGTTTGTTGTGACATCACATAGATTGAATAATAATGCAAAAAGAAAGCATGGTAGAGTAAGTAGTAGTAGTAGTAAACGTGCCCCATTGCTCTCTCACTGACAGCATGTTCTCCACTTACGTGTAACTACGAAGAAACTCACCTCTTTCTCATCTCATTTCAGCCTTATATAATAACATCACATCACAACCATATAAATTCACTCTCAAAACTCTCACCAATAAGATCACATCAAACACTATATACTACAAACAACAAAGCAAAAAAAAAAAACTCTCCTTTTCATTTCATGGATCAGGAACCAAAAACAAGCACCATGCAACAATGTGGAACAGCCCCGACAACAACATCATCATCGTATCGTGGTGTTCGACAACGAAAATGGGGCAAATGGGTGTCGGAAATCCGCGAGCCGGGGAAGAAGAGCAGAATATGGTTGGGGAGCTATGAGTCGCCGGAGATGGCAGCAGCAGCTTATGACGTGGCGGCGTTGCACCTCAGAGGACGCGCCGCCAGACTCAATTTTCCTGAACTGGCGGAGACACTGCCACGTCCCGCCAGCTCCAAAGCCGAGGATGTACAGGTGGCAGCACAACAAGCGGCGTTGAGGTTCACTAGGTCACCAACAATGTCACATGATCAGATATGTGTCAGTGAAACTAGTGACAGTAACAGTAACAGGAACAAGAACAGGAACAGTGTGGTTCCTCTGCAAGTGGGGCTTTCGGCTACACAGATTCAAGCTATAAATGAGTCTCCATTGGAGTCACCGAAGATGTGGATGATGCAAATGGCAGAGACACTTAGGTTTGGGTTTGGTGATGAGTACTCTATGATGATGGTGTCTTGTGATGGTGATGGTGATGATGATTATGCCATGGAGTTGAGTGGATGGGAAGAAATGCATCATGAATCCTTATGGGACTCTCCTGAATATATGTGATTGATATATTCAATTAATGCACCCTTGATTTAGGGCATTCTATTTATTAATGAATGATTAAAGAATCATGTGGTTTTAGTGAGACTGATTCAATGAAGCAATAGGATTATTTAATGTTGTCAATTTCGAATTTCATCACCACCCATTTTTGTTTCTCCTATATTGATTCAATTGTATTTTGGTTTATAGTTTTAATTATCCATCTAAGTTCCTGAATAAATCGACGTGTTGGTCATCTTATTTATTTAATTTTTATGTAATGTGAGTAAATAAAGAGTGTTGTCTATGTACAAAAATGGAGATAAAGAAAAGAAGAATGAATGAATATAGGACCTGATATGACACCATTTGACACTAGTAAATATTATATTTTACCTCAAAATATCATTTATATTTATTTGTATTCATTAAATATAATATTTTATTAATAAAAATAAGAGTGGGAAGCAAGAGAAAACTTTAGTGTCAAAATACAATTTTCGATGAATATAATAATATGGCAATCATAATCGTAAGCAGGACAAATCTATTATGACCTAGTCGGCATGACTTTCGTGTTAGGAATTTAACATTCACATTTGACCTTCACAAACAACATTTCTATTTTCCATGTTCTAACCAACACCACTTTTGAAATTAAAGAAAGGTGTTTTTTTTTTCTCTTTGGAATAATTAATAAGATTAACTACCTCTGTGTGGCTAGAGTGTGCCATCTGAACGCATAACACAACTTTTATGAAATATTTACAAATTAATAATAAAGTAATTCATGCAGAATTGTACTACTACTTATACGAGATTTTATATTTTAATTTGTGAATGTTTTGGGATTAAACATGTAAGTTTTTTTCCCACTTTTTTTTGGGAGAAATTAGTTGCTTGTTAGGGATCACATCCTAAAATATCGGCCCCATAGAAAAACTAGGAGTTCGTGAATGAGTATAGAACTTTTCAGATAATATTTAAATATAGTTATATTGAGATGTTAAACGGTTTTTAATTAAAAAATTATTATATAATTTAAAAGAAAAACATATGTAAAATTGGTCTAACACGATAAAATCTTAAAGTCACTAAAATATGAACAGTTATTAATTGAACATAGATATTTAGTTTTGGTCATTCCTATATTGGAAATAAGATAAAATCTTAAAGTCGCTAAAATCTGAAGAGTTATTGATTGAACATAGATATTTAATCTTGGTCATTCCTACATTGGGAATAAGACGACATAGACACCTTGCTTACTTAGGATTCAAATCTCTTATAGGATTCAAATCTTAATGTACTCACAAATGATAGCTAATCATAAGAAGTGTTGTGTCTAGCAGAATTTTATTTATGTGTACAATGTTTATTTGACAAGAGCCATGATCTATAAATAAAAAGAGTATATATTAATCGTTTTTAAGTCTATAAGTATACCTTTACATCCATCATTAATATATATATATATATATATATATATATATATATATATATATATATAATATTTTTAGTTTATTATTGGTATTATTTGTAGGTTGCATAATTATTCTATAATGAAAAAGGTCATACAACACGCTAAAGTTGCACAACATTTAAAATACTGTGACACCTAACTATTTGCCCAAAAAAAAAAAAATATTAAACGGTTAAAGACTACCTCTTGTTTGGTGAGAAGTTTCATTATTACTTCATCACTATAATGGTTTGAATAAATTTGTAAACAATGTATATTTAAACTTAATTACATGCCCATCAAAAAGCTCACCATCACACATTTGTGGACATTCCTTCACACAGATCTTCTCTGTCTTGCAAGTATCAAACCTAAGCATTGGTCGGGGTACCAATTGCAGTGTCTCTACTAAAATATCAACATTCAAACGATGCTCTTCTTTGAAAGAGGTGCCTGTTCAGAAGATTACAGGGAATCAAATATCAGGGCCTGGGCCAGTAGTAGGAGACAGCTGATGAATCTTATAACCATTTCCTAACTCATTACTTACTTATAAGGGAGAGAAGGGAAAAATATTTAAACAGTAGTTTCTTACTTATATTCCAGATCCAGTTCAATCAAACTATGCGGCATATCCAACTTCTTGCAGTTGAAAATATAAAATTTAAGAATGTGAGGAAGATTAAATGTATGCAAAATGATTCAGTCGAAAACTCTCCAAGACAGCTTATTCTTAAGATAGAATCTCATTATGTTTTGCTTGAACTTTAGCTTACCCTCCCCGCTCTTGGAACCGTAATCAGCTAAGCAAATCAAGGCACAACGTTAAAAGAACTAATGAATTCAGCGAAGCACAAAGCTCATAAAATGCTGAAGAAAAGAATGTTTAAATTTTCAAGAGATAATTTGTTACATCAGCCAATGCTCGGCTGCTTTTCTAAAAGCAATGCGAAATGAACAAAATAGCATTGCAGACCAATGTAGCCTACATTATTTGCCGAAGGAAACGGCACTTCCTGCAAAAACTAAACGTCCGAAAATTACACCTCCAGCACTTTGAAAACACACTGCAAAATTGAATGAACGAAAACCTATAATCACTGTGCAGTGGCTTCTTTCAGATATGCAATAAGATCAGCACGTTCCTGGGGCTTCTTGAGACCAGGAAATACCATCTTAGTCCCTGGAATATACTGCACAAGAACCAACACAACAAGGGGTGTCAGTGACATAATTGGATGGGGACAAGACTTTTCAATGTCACTGTGCAATATTAGTTTATTACAGAACTAATTCAACACGATAGAAGATATTAAATCCCATAATGAAAACTATGTAGTCTGTACGTGATTGCTATTTACAATTTATTCAGAGAAAGGGATCCAATATATAAATGAGGGAAGGACAGAAATTATAAGTAACTTCTACCATCCATCATCAATTTCTCAATGCACACAATGCCCTGTGCATATATCTTTAAATTTAGATATAATATAATTTTAAAACGAATAAACTGAAAAATATATTAAAGAAAAATAGCGCATTGCCAAATAATTAATAAATAACACAGTACAATAGAAAATACCCATTGTAATAATTTTGATTTTATTTCATATATACGAATCAAAGATACTAAAACTTTGAAATTAAGAATTGAATTACAGAAATAATTTGTTCGAAACAACTATTTAAAAGATACGCTGTGTCAAAAATCATTGCATATTTATAAAGGTAAAAAGTTTGAATCAACGTAATATAGTCTGTAATTTTAAATAAAAAATAAAATTTATACACTTGATTTTAAACGAGATATCTATTGAGGGAGTCAGAGTTCACCCTTGCCCACCACTCTATCCATCCAGTTCAAGGAGAACGTTGGTGAAGCATATCTCACATATGGATGATCAGTAACTAATAGCCGTTCATATATAAAAATACTATAGTTTTTGTTTTACCTTTTTGGGGTTAAGTAAATAATCGTATAGTGTCTTTTCTTCCCAAGTTACGGCCATGTTCTTATTAGCTGCAGAATAGGAATATCCGGGAGTAGTGCCTGATTGCCTTCCAAACAACCCATTCAGATTGGGACCTGAGATTGTCCGAAAGGGAAAATATTAGCATAAATAACAGTATTCCAAAGTGTGACCAAAGCAACAAAAAAAATAGTTAAAAAACCGGTAACAGATTGTTATGAGATGAGTGCCAAGGAAGCAATGCTTAAATCAGTGACAATAATCAGATTTTTAAAAAAGAGAATTCACAAGTACTGAAACTAGAAAGCAATAAATGTATCAACAATTTTGTCCCTGCAAGTGATTTTCGTTCTCCTTTTTGTTTTAAAAACTACGTGAGCATATCACCTACAGGTCCTAGGCCACCCATTGAAATGAAATTTGGTGAAAAGCCACATCATGAACGAGGGAAACCAAATTTTTTGAGTGGGAAGTTTCCTCGTTAGGCATGGAAAACATACTTGGACATGTGTAAAGTCGTAAGAAATATTCGCATGTTTAACATAGCCCACAGCCCATCTAATAAATCTCTCAAACCAAAATACACGTTGTCTTAGTAGCAGTAAATAAAAAAAGAAATCAATGTTAAATGTCTCAATTACTTGCTCTAATCGCCGTTAAATTCATAGATCGACAAGATTGTCTCATAAATAACAAGTAAAAAACAATAGGAGGACTCATCTTCGATTCCTAAGCTTCGGACACAGGCATTTCCCTCATATTTCTACAACAACAAGGACGAATAATACATTCATTCCATGTAAAAATCCACTAAATCCATGAGAATCAACAAGCATTCCACCATTAGCTTAAATCAAATAGGAATAATTACTTTTTCAATCGGGGAATCCAATACAATTATACAACATTCTTGGTTATTATCGCTACTCGCCAACGAGCAGTAAATTGCCTCTGC
>Ga0214543_1011861_pt1 | contig 11971 bp, 6 predicted proteins | sample CNSS2metaG_FD_160094 | JGI IMG/M metagenome (GOLD analysis project Ga0214543, IMG submission 160094) | Root nodule microbial communities from cowpea collected in UCLA plant growth center, Los Angeles, California, USA - CNSS2 | ecosystem: Host-associated > Plants > Roots > Nodule | place: USA...
ACACACATATATGTGTGATTATTATTTATGAATATTTTATTTCATAACTAGTACACACACATATATATGTGTGATTATTTTAATTATTTATGAATATTTTATTTCATAACTAGTACACACACACATATATGTGTGATTATTATTTATGAATATTTTATTTCATAACTAGTACACACACATATATATGTGTGATTATTTTAATTATTTATGAATATTTTATTTCATAACTAGTACACACACACATACACACACACACATGTGATTATTTTAATTATTTATGAATATTTTATTTCATAACTAGTATATATTTTTATTTATTTTATAATAACTTGTATAGTTTGCTATAAGACCTAACTTCCAGTGATTAAATCAGGATAAGATTTTTGGGGAGGAGCAATTTCGCTAATTATGTTTTAATGTTTAAATTTCGAGATTAGAATAAAATTTTATTATGTTAAAATAAATTATTTTATTCCTCATATGATAATAACCGATTATAATATATTATTAAATTAAATTTTAATATGCATGTGATGAAAATATTTTTTTTTTAAATTTCTATAGTTACTTGTTTTGAATGAGTCACATAAAGGCATTTAAACAAAAACCCTTTATTTCTTAACAACTAAAAATAAAAATAATAAGAATCATGATTTTGATACAAAAGAGAAAATTAGTTGACATGTGTCAAAATTCTAATTATTAATCTTTCATATAATACTTACGATACGATCTTATCTAGAAAAGAGTATGATCGTTTCTGAATTTGAATCCTCAAGAAGCACGACACGAATAAATCAGAGAAGAACACGGAATAAGATAGAGATGTAGGCTGAATAAGACAGAGATGGAGGACGTCACAATCTAGCATATTGATAAGTCAAGTGAAGATTCGTCACAAAAATGTTAATCTTTGATAAGAACCGAAGGCCTAAGCCAAGAACAAAAAAAAAATTCTCTCTTTAATGAAATCAAATTCAATATATGACTAAAAGTGTCTACATTGTTTTTGGTACCTCTATATATAGGCACACAAGTTTAAGCAAACCTGAAAACCCTACAAGAAGGCCCAAACCCAAAACATAAAAACATAAACTAATTTATGAAGGAAAGCTCAAAGTCCAAAAACAAAGAACATAACTAATTTCTAAAAGAAAACCCAAAGGTTCATCTTCAAGTTTTTCTTGTATGGAATCTTGGGATAGTCCTCTATCATTCCCTCCTTCATGAAGAGAATTTATCCTCAAATTTGTCTCACTTGATGATTCCTTATCAACTTATAATTTAACTCACCATGGTAACTGCATAATCCCATTGAAAACTAATAAAATAGAACACTTTATTATAGTATTCAAAACCGGTAATTCAGTCTATAAAGTATATTAATATAAGATTATAAAAGATAAGATTATAAAAATATATCATTTATATACTCAAATTAAACTAATAAGCTCTATACAAAATTAACCACTAAAGTTCTTTGAGACCTTCCACTATTCTAATTGATAGCTTATCATCTTATGGGTGCCTCTAAACTTGCAACTTAATATGTTCCCACCGAACATGTGATCATCGCAAAAAAAAGAAACGAACAATACAAGAAAACACAAAGCACACAAAAGGGTAAGCTAATGTTAAAAAGAAAAACTCTAGAATAACTAAATCATATCAATTGCGTACAACCATAAGTATAATATATATATATATATATATATATATATATATATATATGTGTGTGTGTGTGTGTGTGTGTGTGTGTGTGTGTGTGTGTGTGTGTGTGTGTGTGTGTGTGTGAATTCCCTTCGCGTCTAGGAACAAAACAGCCAAGTGACTATGATCTCTTACGACTCTCACCACATATCTGTGAGTGTGAATGATTATTAAAATTCAAGATACTTCCTTACTGATATCTCTTATGTCAAAACATACACTAAGAGTGTGTTTGGATAGAGTATTTTAATGAAGCAATTCATTTTTTTTGAAGAATTTAGATTTCTTTGTAATAAAATGCTTTGTTTGGATAGAGAAATTAAAAAGCATTTCAAATGCTAGCATTTTTTTGAAGGATTTCAATTAGCTAAATTAGTAGAAATTCAAATACCCTCAAAATAGGTGAAATTTGAAATTCTTCTCACTCAACCTCACAATCTAGATGACCCGGACGGGCCCGACGACTCCGATGTACCTGACGACCCGGACGAGCCCGAACGTGCCCGACGACCCGGACAGGCCCGACAACCCGAACGTGCCCGACGACCCGGACATGCCCGATGACCGAAACGGGCCCGACGAATCAGACGGGCCCGACGACCCAAACAGACCCGATGAACCAGACAGGTCTGACGACCCAAACGGGCCCGACGATCCAGACGGGCCCGATGACCCGTACAAGCCTGACCTAGACGGGCTAGACAACCCGGACGAGCCCAACGACCTGGACGGACCCGACTACCCAAATGAGCTTGACGACCCAAACTAGCCCTTCCAAATCATTGGGCCCGACAACTTGGACGTGCCCGACGACCCAAAAGTGCGGGACAACGTAGAGAGGCCCGACGACGTGGACGACCCAGACGACCCGATGACCCGGACGAGCCCGACGACCCGGATGGGCCTGACGACCCGGATGGGCCCGACGACTTGTACAGGCTAGACTATCCGGACGTTCCCGACGACCCGGACAGACCTAACGGTTTGAATGGGCCCGTACGAGTTGTCGGGCTCGTCTAGGTCGTTGGGCCTGTCCGGTTCGTCGGACGTGTCCAAGTCGTTGGGCCCATCTGAGTTGTCGGGCCCATCCTAGTCGTCGGACCCGTCCAGGTCTTCAGGCCCGTCCGGGTCGTCGAACCTGTCTGGGTATTCGGCCCCGTTCGGATTGTCGGGCTCGTCCAGCTCGTCGGGCCCGTTCTGGTCGTCGGACCCGTCTGGAGCATTAGGCCAATGACCTAGACGGGTTGGACTGAGCCATATTAACGAACTTGACGGCACAATCGTGCAGTATGGGCCGTTAGGCCTCTAGATCATCGGGCCACCCAGCCTGTCTGGGCTTCCCAGTCGATCCAGCTCGGGTGGGTCGTCGGGTCTAACCAATCCGATTGCGTAGTTGGGTCTGCCCGACCCATCTGGGTTGTCGAGCATGTTTCCAAATTTATCATGAACTCAAAACATAATTAAGCGTAAAATAAATATTGTTAAAATTAAATTTTATCTCACAATAAATTCAATTTTTTTTTCAAACAAGAAATTGAAATGTCAGGTATTTTAATTTCCTTATCCAAACAAGTTATTTTAAAAATGAATAGAATTTAATTACAAGCAATTCAAATACAAAACATTTCAATTTCTAAGCATTGTTGAAATACTCCATCCAAACACAAGGTAAGGTAATTACAACAGAATTTCTCCTTAAAATTTCTCAAACACCGCCATCATACATGTCTACAACCATGTTATCACCTCAATTAATAATAAACAACATTATAAATATAAATATCTATGATAGATTTATATCAAACAACCAAAGAAGATTTGCACTTTGTTTATCATTTTCTTACATCAGCAAAGGTTTATAACTCGTTTTTAATTCTCAAGTTATTTGCGATAAAAGTAATGAAGGAAATAAAACTATTTATAGCTCTTAATTAACAAATTTAATAAAAATTATGGTAAAAAGTAAATAAAATATTTGTGTAAAATTAAAATTCATTATTATTACTATTATCTATACCGATAAACAAAGAATTTTTATATAAATATATATATATATATATATTTTTTTTTTTTCAATATATTTTTTAATTCATATATAAATATGTATATATGTATGTATTTGTTTTTATCCACACCTATTAAAATGACCATTTAAATTGTTTTTTTCTTCTTTTAACATTCCAACTTTTCTTCTCTCGTATACAGTTTTCTCTTTCTCTGAGAGATGATTTGAAATTCTTTAGATTTCATATTTAAATAACTAATATATAGAAGAAGAAAAAATTACAACAATTAAATTTAACTCAATAAAATAAAATAACATAATAAAAGTGCGGAAACACAAAGCGTGTTAGTGTTTTTTTTCTTCTAATCATTAATAAAAAGATAAAATATTTTTGTAAGAAATAAAATAAAGTAGTTCCATTTCATTTTAAAATATAAATATATTTTCTGACATTAATATATTACACATATTTAAATTTTGAAATTAAAAAAAAAAAAGACCATGACCCACCCCTGAACCTACCTCTGTCTCCGCTCACGTCTCTTTAACATCTCACACCATTACAATAACTCAATCAATCATCCACAATTAGAAAATCGAATGTTGAAGTTGTATTAACTATTTTATTACAAAATCATAAACATTAGTTTCTCTTAAATTATATTACATAGTATTTTTATTGCAAGAGTCTTGTATCACTTAAAAATCAAAATTTAAAAATATTTAAATATTTTTTTTCTTTTATTTTTTAAAATATCTTTTAAAAACAAAATTGTAACAAAAATTAAAATTTTAAAATGAACAATATTAAAATATAATAATTGACCCTAACAATGTCTCGAATCTCAGAGCATATAGTTTTAACTTTTGTTTTTCTAACTTTTTCCTTTTCAAATTTTATAACATAATATATTTATATTAACACTTAATTAACAACTTATTTATATATATTATTAAAAGTCACCATAATTGGAGTATGAATTATTGATATAAAAAAATCATAATATGAGCTTTGATATTAAATATTTGAAGACTCAATTTTTATAAATTATTTTTTATATATATTATCAAATTTTCTCATGTTTATAAAGTAAGAGTTTCGATTTATGTTTCATATCAAATACTCGATGCCACCAAACACTATCTCGAAATATTGTGCCTAATATGAGCTCCACTTGTCCAAAGCATGTTACTACTACTGGAAACTTCTCTTGAGAACATTTTGAATAAAGGAATAGAATTCACAGAAGCTGTTCTCAGGAAAACGATTATAAGCACAAAACGACACTGCAAACGTCATTTTCTACAGGTTGTGTGTTTTTGTCCAACTTTCACAGTACCATTCACTATGATTCATCCTAATAACCTATTTTTATCACTTCCCTCCAAACTATATGCTATTTATTGGTTTGGGTTCTATATTCTATCATTATTCTTCACACCCCACTTCAATTTCATTCCACCTTTATCAACTCTCACTATTTGTTTCAAAAATATATAAATTTTATGTTATATATATGTTTGACTCATTTGCTAGAAAAAGTGGCAAAGCATAATGGAAAATGAAGCATAAACAAAAAACATAGTTAGCGATTTAAAAATTAGGGTTAAATATGTTTTTGGTCTCTTAGCTTTCGGTGAATTTTGCAATTAGTCTATTTCGAAATTTTGAACCAATTTAGTTTTTTATCTTTCGAAATATGTGGATTTAATCCTTTTAATCAAATTTTGTTAAGTTTATTTGACATTTCAACCGCGTTTCACAATAGTATTTGACTTAACACTAAAGAAAAAATGTATCAAACAATATAAACAACTCAAATACAATCCTGAAATGCATACGAAACATCGAATAAACCTAACAAAATTTGATTAAAAAGATTAAATCCACGTATTTCGAAAGTTAAAGGACTAAATTAGTCCAAAGTTTCGAAATAAACTAATTTCAAAATTCATTAAAAGTTAAGTGACAAAAACATTTAACCCTATGAATTTCACCAATGAACTTTTTGACTCTAAAATAACTGAAATGCATACTAAACATCAAATAAACCTAATAAAATTTGATTAAAAAGATTAAATCCACGTATTTCGAAAATTAAAGGATTAAATTAGTCCAAAGTTTTAAAATAAACTAATTTAAAAATTTATTAAAAGTTAAGGGATAAAAACATTAAACTGTATGAATTTCACCGATGAACTTTTTGACTCCAAAATAACAGTGTATTTTTGGTATTTTGTTTGATCAGACAAAACCCCAGAAAGTGAGAATGGTGGAATGAACAGTGTGTATATATATGAGTATGCGTGCAAATGTAAGAAACACTAAACACGCTCAACCAAGCAAATGTTGGACGTAGCTAGGTTACTATATAAAATAATATATATCTATCGTTTATTGAAGCAAGAGAATAAGAGAAAAGTTAAAAAAAAAAGAGAGAGAATGTTCTCTCTCTTTCTCGCTCTATGTCTGTATCTATATCTATCTATCTCCTCCATCTTTCACGTACATGTATGTCTGCATGATCATTGGATTTATAAGTGTTTCATTTCAACAACCTTTTTCATAGATATTTAAGAAAATATAAGGTAAACTGAACTTAGGTTATGTTTTGTTTTACTTGTATGTAGATTAGAAAAAGTTTACTTAAAAGATTGAAAAGCTGTGAATAGAAAAAAAGTAAGATTAGAAAGAGGAGGCACTAATAATGAAAGTGCTAAGATCTCTGACAGAGACCGATGATTATCTATTAAACTGATATAAATGTTTCTTAGCATTGTTAAAGACAACATACGTGTACGTAGGTGGTGGTGCAAACATCTCTATCTCTTGGGGAGACAACCAGCAATTGTCTTATCAATGACTATCTTTTGGCTTTCCCACAAGCTTTTTTAACTTCTCTTATTGGTTTGCAGAGGGTAATTTCTTCACTGTTTTGTACTTCCACACATTCCTTTGCTTCCATTTTTTTAGTTATTTTACCTTAAATTTACCCATATGGTTTTTTTTCCCTCTCACCCTCAAAAACACTTTTACTTCATCCACTCTGACAGATGCAGACATGATTCAAACATAAGTGTTTGATTAACATTTTTGTTTCTATTATTGAATAGCTCTAGTTCATTCACAAATTAATCTAACACTCAAGTTTCTTATAAAGTAATTGTTTTGATCTCAAGATCGACTATGAAATCGTTATTAATCAGCATAGTTTTGTTCTTAATAAACCGTTTTTAAATGATATAAGAGTATTTAACATGATAATAGTAGCAGTGATAATTAAGAAAGGAAGGTGTTAGTACTTTTTTATTAATTAAGAGAAGAATGAGACGATCGACCAGGACAAAAACTAGAACAAGTTGATTTGAATTGAATCCCTTTCTCTCTCTTCACATGCTGCAATATATTTATAAATATATAACTCTATAGCTACTGGCCAAAGATCAGAAAAACCATCTGTGCCTTCACTATGACAGATCCTCACTCCAATTTATACGCTGGAACCTTCAACTTCATGCCCCTTTATTCTCACCGCTCTTCTTTCACTTCTCAACCAAACCATTTCTCTTCCTATCCTCCTCTTTCATACTCAAACATAACTAACACCTTCTCCAATATTCTTCAATCAGAAACCTCTTCCTCATCTTGTGCAGCTCCTCCTTCTCCTCCTCTCAGAGAGGCCCTTCCTCTCATAAGTCTCATAAAGCAGAAGGAGAATGAACCCTCCAACGCTGCTGGAAACGAATTAGCTGAAGAGGAAGGGCACAAGAAAAGAGACATGGATGAGACCCTTTTGACTGAAGATGCTGATGATGAAACTGTGGAAGTAGCACTGCACATAGGGCTTCCTAGCGTGGATTCTTCTGATCTTCTGGGATCGGAGAAGATCTCTTCAGCCTGTGCACAAATGGGTGGGAAAAGGGAAGTGAGTGTGGTTTCTGGACACCCTTTGGATAGATTAAACAAGGTTCAGTATTGGATTCCCACCCCTTCTCAGATTCTCATAGGTCCTACTCAGTTCTTATGTTCTGTGTGCTCCAAGAGTTTCAACAGATACAATAATCTTCAGGTATGCAATATGCTAATATTGTTTTCCTTCTACACTTTATATGTACATAATTATTAGTTGCAGTGTTTTATCTCTTTTATGTAAAGTCTCTAAGTTTCGATCTTTTTCTTTATTCACAATGATATCTGTTATTGATTCCTGCTGTGTTTCTTCTTTTTGGTTTGTTATCCACCCTTTCTGCATGCTGTTCTGATCTTTCTCGATCTTATCTATATCTATCTATCCATATCTATATATGTATATGAACGTGAATTAGACAGTAGCATGATTAATTTTGTTGTCTCAAAACATTAAGCATTTTTGAAATATATGTTCCTGGTACTTCTGTGTCGCCTAAAATTTACGATATTATGGTGAGGAGGATCGAGAATAAGTCAAAAGTGAAACAAATCATGTAGTTTCTAATATATCATCGTTTTCTGGATTTAGATATTCTTTTGCAACAGTTGATCTCACCCAAGTTGTTTGAAACACAGTAAAAATTTCAAAGCCATGTCTGTGACAAGATTCATATATACATGGAATCACATTGGATCTCACTACCCTTCGATGTAATAATCAATGCAGAATTGAGAAAAACCATGTTAATACCTGTGGTTGTAGCTTGAAAGTGCTATAAGCCATGTATTATGTATACGATGTAATTGGTGCACTGTGCATGGAAACTTGAAATGTGATTATTTAACCTCACTCACTATTTGCCTTGTTTTCGCTGTTGATTTACTATAGCATTGTACCTTGTGATTAGGGAAATTACATAAGTTAAATGTACAAAACTTTCTGAACGAACATTTCTTGTATAAATAACAACAACACACGAGTTTAGATTCTCTACTGAATTTTAGTTGTATGGTTTTGCAGATGCATATGTGGGGACATGGATCTCAATACAGAAAGGGGCCTGATTCTCTGAAAGGAACACAACCATCAGCAATGCTAAGGCTGCCATGTTTTTGTTGTGCACCAGGTTGCAAGCACAACATTGAGCACCCAAGAGCAAGGCCTCTGAAGGATTTCAGAACCCTTCAAACACATTACAAGAGAAAACATGGTATCAAACCCTACATGTGCAGAAAATGTGACAAAACATTTGCAGTGAAGGGTGATTGGCGGACACATGAGAAGAACTGTGGCAAAATATGGTACTGTTTATGTGGCTCTGATTTCAAACACAAAAGATCTCTAAAAGATCACATAAAGGCCTTTGGCTATGGCCATGGAGCTGTTGACATTGATTGCATGCAGGAAGATGAAGCTGCCTCCGAAATTGAACATGATGGAGATAGCTCAATGTGAAATTAATGAGATGGATCAACAAAATTTAAGTCCCTTTTCGTGTACTTAATTTCTCATACAAAGCTTAATTGCAATACAATGTAAAATGTGTATCTTTTCTTTTTAACGGTTGCCATCTCAGACAGTATTTTCAGAAAGAGATATACCAGTAAAGTAAAAAAAAAATCTAGAAAAAGCTTCAAATATATTTAATACTTTTAAATTAATTATGATTACTTATTTATTCAATACTTGTTGACTGCATTTAAACTGTTACTAGAAATAAGCAAGAATACCAAGAAGGGTGATGATGGTTTTATTGTAAATGGCATCATTGCTTATTAAAAAATGGAGAACTGTTTCATGTCTGTATTGTCATCGATGTTTGATATCACTTGCAGATAAAAGAGAATGTTTGATATCACTCGAAGTATTGTTTTTTTTTTTTTCCCTTCAATATTATTAGTTTAATTTTTTGTTTTTTAAATTAAAATTATATTATTGATATTTTAGCTTGACTGGTAAAACAAATAGAAGACTATTGAATGAAAGAGAGAAGAATGAATATTCTCATTTAAGCAATCGAAACGAAGGAATTAAATGGTTCCAATTTAAGTTCTGGTGTTCTTGAAGAGATGAGAAGGAGAAATGTATTCTCATGAAATTCTACATACTTAAAAATGATAAAATTTCTAGCTTCTAGTTCATCGAAATGTGTAGTATTTGAGTAACTTACAAATCAGTGCGGGAGTCAGCGAATACCAAAATATTAATGCTCGAGAGTATTTGCGAATAAAATTTGCGACAGATAGTTAGTATTATGTATCTATTATCTGTCGATATTCATAAATAAAATATGCAGCAGACAGTTAGTATCTATTACTTGCGGTTAGCGGATATTTGAATATTTGTTTATAAATGGCTCAAATGATTTGGGTGTGATTATCATATTATCCATACTTTTAGTTTTCTATTACTTGCAAAAAATTAAAATTAAACTTTTATTTATATTTTATTAAGTTAAATTTAACTAAAATTAAAATTTAATTTATATTTTAGTAGGTTAAATTTAACTAAAATTAAAATTTAATTTATATTTTATATTTTATTGTAGTTTTATTTAAAAAAATTATAAAATACACTTTTTCAAATTTACGCGAGTATTCGAGTATCAACCGGTAACGAGTTAATTTTTTTTGTTGAGGGTTGATAATGGATATTATCCATGTCCGACTTGACTTATTGTCATCCCTAAATAAAGTTCCCACTCCGGTGTCAAAACAATCATTTTTTTAGAAAAGTTAAATTATGCCAGGACCAATGTTATTGGTAATTAAGGAGAGGGTATACTTGTATGATATATTTGTTCATACGTGTGGATGTTTAAGTATATTATTGTCTTCCAAAATAATTGGGGGTCATTGTAACAAAAATGATGGCATTGTAATTATTGTAAATTTACTTTTATGAAATTAGAGAAGAGGTGTAACATTATTAAAATCCTTTAAAATCTCAATTCATATACTATCAAGATTTCTCTTTTATCTTCCACTAACACACTTTGTCATAGATGCACATTATTTTCCTTATTTTCATTTACATTTTGTCGTTTTTAAATATCTGATGGAGTGTTTCGTTTGTAAGATTACACATTCAAGAAAAATGTTTGTTGTTGTTAGCCATTATACCAAAAAACTTAAATTTGGTGATAAAATTTAACATCTACAAATGATTTAAGAAGTGAACTTCAAACTTAACTCAACTTTAGAAAAACAGTTTGTCTCTCTTAGGTCTTTAGAGGACGAGGTTTATTGGGGAGATTGGGGAGATACAACATCAATAAGACTTGAGTCCAACCACATTAAGCATTGACACCACTCTTAACCCAAAACAGGCAATGAAGTTTATAGGTCTTTATCCTTATATAGTTCTCTACTTTCTCATTTCTAACAAATATGAGACTTAGATTCACACTTGGATTCCTAACAGTCTCTAGTCAATGTAAGACTTTCAACACACTTTTCCCATATCGTGGTATATATATTGTTAAAGTATATATGTCTAATATAAGCCAACCAAGAGGAGGGTTGATTTGGTTCTGTAAGATTTTCACTAGTTTGAAAGAATCTTGAATTTAGTTTCAATCTTTATAGACCCATTACTCAGTTTTCCAGCTCTGCATTAATGGATTAGTTCAATCAATTAGGAATAGCGTAGAAAATGTAAGACACAAGAAAACACAAAGATTTTTATACCGATTTGATTCAAGATGAATTTATATCCAATCTTCTCCTAAGCAACTCAAGCTTAGGAGGATTCCACTAAATCAGTAGAGTTACAAAAATTACAAGATCACCTATATAATTCAAGATCCTAAAGACCTAAGAATTTGATCTACAAATCAAGAATTTCTCCTATATACAATGTCTCCACGCAATTGCAACTAGACATTCCCTCACAATTAACAATGAACAGAAATGTAATTCAAAAAGAACAAGGAACCAATACAGCTAATTGTTATTGGTATTTTCAAAATATGTCATTAATGTTGAAAAAAGTTAATTTTAAAATTCAAAGTTTTACAAATATTTAGATTTTAATTTTAAGATTGTCACGTAATCATCATAGAAAAAATATTTTATAAATCTTAGATGCTAAATTTAAGATTTTTTTATAGACATGATTTAGTGTTTCAAGATTTTACCTTAGATTTGGTAATGTCAACCATTCGAAGTTGTGAACTAAATCGATGGGCTCATACACACGATTTTATCGGGAATTTCTTACAAAATCTATATCTTAAATTTTTAAAACTTTTATGCGTAATGTTGTAAAAATCCTCTCATTTCTTCTCCTTCACGCACGCATCTTGTTTTTTTTTTTTCTCAGTTTTTTTTTTTTCTCTTTTAAT
>Ga0214543_1011864_pt1 | contig 11967 bp, 10 predicted proteins | sample CNSS2metaG_FD_160094 | JGI IMG/M metagenome (GOLD analysis project Ga0214543, IMG submission 160094) | Root nodule microbial communities from cowpea collected in UCLA plant growth center, Los Angeles, California, USA - CNSS2 | ecosystem: Host-associated > Plants > Roots > Nodule | place: USA...
CCATCCCCACCAACTTGGGCTTCATCCTCAACTCCACTGTCATCTGAAATATCCACCACCGTGTTACCTTCATTTGCATGACCTTCATGTTCATGAAGTGCACCCAAATCTTCACCCACATCACGATCGCTTACATATGCATTTATTTCGGTATTGGAATGTGAAGTTTGGCCCTTATCATCACAAACATTCTCCTTTTCAACGGGCTTACTTTCATTCCCACTAAAGACCTCATCCTCCAAAATCTTCAATCTTTTCTTTATCTCCATTATTTCAATCTCATTGCTGTGAAATTTTTTTAACCAAACATCACTCGTATTGGACACCCCAGCTTCGTCACCAACTTCACTAACCCTATCACCACCTTCAGTAACGCCTGTAAGATTTAAAGCAACCCGAACAAGTTCATTACTTTGATCTTCTTCAGTCAAAGCCCAATTGAACATCATCTGCAATGTAATTTAACTAATGATTAAATAAAATGTTGTTACATTTAAAACTTCAGCAACCCAACTAAATCGATAAGGTATGAAAATTAAATAAAAAAACTAAATTACCTTCGGTTCAATGAATAGCCTCTCGATGCTTGAAGTCCTTAACTTCAAAGTTGGCCATCGTAAAATCCTGGGAAACACTATATCCCTATTATCTGCTCCCAATCCTAACCTCTCAAAAGCCCAAATCTAAAAATAACAAATGTTACATCATTCATATCAAAACACTAAACACAAAAAATATAAAATAGATCTAAAGATTCAAAGAGAATAAAATTCAGCGTACCTGCAAAACCACAACTGACCCTGCCAACGTGATGTTGTGGTCATTTTTTTTCTGGCTATGAACCCCATATGCACGACTTAATGAGTTAACCAAAAAACTGTGCATTGCACTCCCCCAATTGAACTTAACCAAACTATCAATATCATCTAATATTCTAAAAGGCATATTGCAATTTGAATTCCTAGGAAAATACAAGACGGCAAAGCACAACAATATATACAGACGACAAACATTATCTACATCATCATGCTCGGTTCCTATTACACTCGTAATCATGTTTGTTATCCCTTTAATACAAATTCTTTGACCACAAAAGAGTGAACCAACTAACCCACATCCATATGTATCAAATTGTACTTCTTCACCAACTACACCTAACCCCAGACTAAAACAAACATCAACAATAGATAAAGGTACAAGATGCTTCCATATGTGAAAGGATTGTTCACCGTCATCCCATCGCCGAAGTAGCTCAACTAGTAGAGGACTGCAGATATCTAGAGACCTCTCTAACTCCAGACACCATTTGAAAGGGGTGACTCCTATACGTCTACGGTGTCCATCAGTCAACACATTGTTTATCTCCACAATATGCTTTGTATCCACAAAATTTATCAGCCGAACCTTCCATTCAATTTTAACAATTTAACTAATGCTCAACAATGAAATTGTGATGCACAATATAACAATTAACAGCACTAACCCTGTCTTCTTCATCAACGTCTGGTTTTTTCCCATCTTTTTTCCCCTTTCGAACCATGCTGCAAAAACAACCTACACAAAATCAAATCAATACACACCAATTAAAAACCTACAACAATATTCAAAAACAAGCATTACTTTTACTTACACAGAAAAACCTACACAAATCAAAATTCGCCTTTCCTCTCGTTAAACGGCGCTGACAACTGTTAAAAAAAATCACTCAACGAACACAAACTCTTTTATTATCATAATACCCACACGAGCAAAAAAAAAAATAAATCACAACTTCATCTTGTTATACAATGCAGTAAGAATGTAATGCAGGAACGCCAAGGGTTTGGGCGTAAAGAAAACACAACCTTAAAAACGAACCGCGGACGTCCTTGTTCTACCGCTTTTTCCCTTCCCATGTTCGGATGTTTTTTAGGGGTTCCTTCTTCCACCAATGACCAGGCACACAAACAACACAACAAAGGTATACGAATAAAATTTGGAAAACCAAGCCTCCTCATTCTACCACTTCTTCCGCTGTCCAAGTTCCTTTCCTTCTTCTTCTGCTAACAACTTCGCATTTTGTACAACATTCAGGGTTGATTGGTTGAGTGAAAATATCACCGCTTGTACAAAAGCTGAAGGCACCGCACCGCTTCTTTGCTTCGAGTGGGTTCAGACCTGGTTCGCGCGTTCAGTGAAAAAAGCGTTCAGTGAGGGTTCAGTGAAAAAAATGAAAACTTTGGGTAACTGAGATGGATAGCGCGTGTCTCAGAAGCCGTCAGAATCGTCACCTCGTCCCTTCAGTTTCTATTTTCAAAAACAATTACTTTTTTTTCCACGTGTCAGTGCCACGTAGGCAGGTAAAAACCAGGTAAAAAAAACCAGGTTAGAGTATCATTTTCCTTTTACTTTCTCTAACTTTTTACCATACACCCTCCTTTTAAGAAAAAAGATATAGCATTTAATAATTTTATTTTGGAGTTATATTTTAATTAATTAATTTTAGTAAACAATAATAATTTATTTATTTATTAATAGGATAAATAAATAAATAAATTATCTTCATTTTAACATAACTAAATAATTTTTTATTTAAAAATACTGTTACATAATTTTCAAATATTATTTATATATATATATATATATATATATATATATTTATTGTATTAATTCTTTTAACTTTGATTCAGTCAGTCATAAAAATAATAAAACTATATATTTTTAATGTAATAAAAATACATATTTCGCTAGTAAAGAATAAAAATGTATATATTTTATTAAAAAAGGTCTAAGTGTATGTACCGTTTAATTAATTAATTAATAATTAAAATAATGATGGTGACGCACAGGCACAGCCGGTGAGGGCCGCCAAAGAACAAAACTCCTCGCTCATGCGGAAAGAAACATTCCATAGACCAACAAACTTTCATTTCAGTTATTTTTTTTATCAAACTCACACGAACTTCTTCACTCTCTACTTTCATTCCTTCAACACAATCAAGGGTTTCAACTTTGAACACAGCCATGGCCACTCTTCAGAGTTGGAGAAAAGCCTACGGCGCTCTCAAAGACACCACTAAAGTTGGTCTCGCTCATGTCAATAGCGATTATGCGGTATCATCTCTCAATTTCAATTTCAATTCCATATTCATCTTCGTTTTTTTCGTTCATTCTTATATCGAATGTGATTGAATTTTTTATTGATCGTTTTTCTGTTCATGTTATTAGGAGTTGGAAGTTGCCGTAGTCAAAGCAACCAACCACGTCGAGTGTCCTCCCAAAGAGAGACACCTTCGCAGTGCGTCACTCGTAATAATTGTTCATTTTGTTATTTTGTGGCTTTGAGTTTTTTTTTTTTTTGTTTATTTGTTTATTCTAAAATGATGAAACTGCATTCCTTGTAGAAATTTTGCTCGCAACTTCTGCTGTACGGCCTAGAGCTGATGTTGCGTGCTGCATTCATGCGCTTTCGCGACGGTTGGCGAAGACGCGAAACTGGACGGTATTTTAATTTTTTTTATTTTTGTGATTTGAATGCTTTTACGACGTGAAATGATTGTGATCATTGGCGTTTTTTTTTTTTAAATATAACCGTTTATGGTGTTTTTTATTTGAGAGTTATTGATTGTATCCCGCAGAGATGCTGATGTGTAAAGTGTTAAGAGCACCCTTTCTAATATATTTTTCCTAAAGTAGCATTCTCTTTCATAGAATAAAAACTTTTAAATTAGGTAGGAAATTCACTACAGAAGGTCATCCACCAGAATTTTGCGATTTTCCATAAATTTCAATCACCGAGTGTGTTCAAAGCATTTTGTTACTAGTATTTTCATCACTAATGGAAACGTGAAATTTGGTTGTTGCATATCAGTTTTTTTCAATTTGAAGTTGTTGCTCGCTGTGAAAAATTTGCCTTCTCTTTACGATTGTGGCTGTTACAGGATGTGAAGTGAATGTGAGGCTTTTAATTAAGAGTGAATATTTGGAAGTTATGCTTTTTCTTTGAGTATTGTTGACTCCTACAGAGATACTGACATGAAAATGTGAAATCTTACACTAATGGAAAAAAGAAATCAGTATGGATTTTCAAGCTAAGTGAATTTTGAACACTGTAGAGTTTAGTTCTCTATCTTCTTTTCTTTTTTCTGTACAGTAACATCAGACGGGATTTTATCCAAGGAGGGGTCAGTATGCAAGAAAATCAGTTTGTCTTTTGTGCTCGGAATGTAGTGAGGTTGTGTATGAGGATGCATAGAGTGTTATGCAGATATTAGAGGCATCTACGATTCTTTCTTAACAGGTGACGTTGATTGACTGAGGGAAATATATAATGCTTGGGATTCAAACTATGCAGATAAATTGACGAAATGCAGCAGGCATGATTTTTAGATTGTGTACACGATATTTTTTACCAGACAACAATTAGGGCAGTAATTTGTGGTATTTGAGGGTTGTGATGGAAAGTACCAAAGGAGCAAAACTTAAATATAGCAGAGATGAGATTTCCGAGATGTGGAAGACACAAGAAAAGATAAGATCGTAAATGAATTTTCTTAGAAGAAAGTGAGTGTTGCCTTTCAAGGAGCTTATTTGCCTGACATGGTTTCAATTAATAGCCCTATTAATAATATATGGCGGAGGAAGATTGGAAAAAACTTTCAAGAGAATTTTTTTAAGAGGACCTTGATCTAAGATGTGTCCAATTTTGTGATGAGGACTCATCATTTTGCATAACATCACTCTTCTTTATAGGGTTGTAAAGGCGACCACCTTCCTTTTCATGATGTAGTTGCAGTTGTGAAATTCAAAATCAATTGAATTTTGCGTCAAATTTGAACTATTGCGATGTTAAAATATTTGTTGTTTTACTGGAGCTTTGAATTCTTCATAACCTTATATAATATCTAGTATTCGTTTACTGCTCGCCGGGTCAAATAGATAATTTGTCTAATGGGTTTTTGAGTTTGTGCTTTGCAATATTGTTGTTATGAATGTATATATATGTTTTTTTCTTACATAACTTTCAATAATTGGTTGCTTTAGTCTAGTTATATAGCTTATAACCTTCTAATGGTTAAGTACGCTTATATTTCAATTCTTTTGGTCTTGCTAACAGGTGGCACTGAAAACATTAATCGTGATTCATAGGTTATTGAGAGAGGGTGATCCTACTCTTAGAGAAGAATTTCTTAATTTCTCACAGAGGGGGCGCATACTCCAACTTTCTAACTTCAGAGATGATTCTAGTCCAATAGGTTAATTCTTAACTCTGTCTTCATATTTTTGGGTTTAATTTATCTATTGATCCCTTTACGGTCTTGAAGTTTTTTTTTTTTTTTATTTGATCTCCGTGTATTAAAGCTTGTAATTGGGTCCATAGAGTCTAAGAAATTTCTAATTAGGTCTATTAAATGTAAAATCATTCATGAGCCATCCACCTACAAGCTTATAACCTTCCTATAAACTCTCTTTAGTACATTTCAATACTCCTAACGGAGAAGTTTATCAAAATAAACTCTTTCTTTAGCTTATTTTAGCAAGATTCACTGAAGCTTTTGAATAATCTCACATTTCATAAGAGCTTGAATAAGAACTAAGTTGTCTCTCATTTTGAATTATAATAGAATTGTAATGTTCTGAATGTATTGTGTGTAATGCAGACCACACAATATGTATTTATACTATTGAATAGAATCAATTACAATAAAGGCTCATAATAATATGGAATCAATCACCCTAATTTACGAGATTATGTAACGGTTGATTTACTAGAAATTTGTAACTATTGATTATATTCTAACACTCCCCCTCAAGCTGGATCATATATGTCATATGCACCAAGCTTATTACAAATGTACTCAACCCGAGGGTCTCTAAGGGACTTGGTGAATACATCAGCCAATTGATTGCTAGAGTTGACAAAATTAGTAGCAATTTCTCCATAGAGCACCTTTTCTTTAATGAAGTGACAATCAATTTCAATGTATTTGGTTCTTTCGTGGAAGACCGGGTTTGATGCAATGTGAAGTGCAGCTTGATTGTCACAAATAATCTTTGTTTCATGGATGTCCCTTAGTTTTAGTTGTAGTAGTAGTTGCCTGAGCCATGTAAGAATGCATGTTTAATATCTAGCTAATGAAGAGGCCAATGATGAATAGCAGCCATAGCTAGAAAGAGATGAACAAAAGTTATTTTAGCCACCGGAGAAAAGGTGTCCCCATAATCTAGACCAAAAATTTGTGTATATCCTTTGGCAACCAAACGAGCTTTTAACCGATCAATATGACTATCAAGTCCAATTTTCACTGTATAAACCCAACAACAACCAAAATTTTGCTTGCCAGGAGGTAAAGAAACAAGTTCCCATGTGCCATTAGAATGTAAGGCTGCCATCTCCTCTACCATTGCCTGACACCAATCGGGATCAGCCATGGCTTCACCTGTAGTCTTAGGAATACACACAGAATCCAAAGAAGAAACAAAGGAGAAATAGGATGGAGACAAACAATCATAACTAACGGTAAAAGCATAAAGATGGTTCGAATTACGAGAGGAACGAGTACCTTTTCGTATCTCAAAAGGAAGTTTAGGTGCAGGAGGCGTGGGCGGAGGGGCGATTGGAGCAGGAGATGATGCTTGAGGATTAGTAGTATGAATCACAATTGGAGTTTGAACTCGTCTATGGTATTGAAGCAAAGGACGTTGATGAGAAGGCGAGACTTCTAAAGATTCTACTGTAAGATTGACATCCAATATAGTAGAAGTGTAGAACGGGATTAGTCTCGAAAAAGGTGACATCAGTAGAAACTATATATCATTGAAGTTGAAGAGAAAAACAACGGTAGCCCTTTTGAAGGCATGAGTACCCAAAAAAAATACATTTGAGAGACTTGACAGAAAGTTTATCTTTACCTGGAGTAAGGTCATAGACAAAACATGTACAACCAAGGACACGAAGAGGAATGAAGTAAAGATCTTGTGTGAGATATGAGAGAGTGAGGAACCTCATTATTAAGGATGGAGGAAGGCATGCGGTTGATCAAATGACATGCTGTAAGAATGACATCTCCCCAGAGTCGAAGAGGAACGTTTTGGTGAAGAAGAAGGGTACGGGCAGTTTCAACCAAGTGTCGATTGAGGTGTGTGAGAACAAGATGTTTGATGGAGGATACCCTGTGAACTAAGAAAAGACTGAAACTGCGAAGACATATATTCATGAGCATTGTCAGTGCGTAAAATTTTAATAGTGGTCCCAAATTGATTTTGAATATCAGTCGAGAAACCTTGGAATATAGAAAAAACATCAAATGATTTTTTATTAAGAATAACCAAGTACATCAGGAGAAATCTTCAATGAAAGTAACGAAGTAATAAAAACTCAAAGAACAAACATGACTAGGACCCCAAATATCGGAGTGAACTAAAGCAAAAGGTGATGAAACGCTTTTATTAACTCAAGTACCATAGGTATGACGAGTGTGTTTTCCTAATTGACAAGACTCGCATTGAAAAGACGAATTGTAATAAAAACTAGGAAGCATAAGGTGCATTTTGGTAGGACTAGGATGACCTAAGCGTTGATGCTCAAGGGCTTGAGACGCAGTGGAGATACACGCAACCGATTGTGACAAATAGTATAATCCTCGAGACTCATGTCCTGCTCCAATCGTCTGTCCGATATGCCGATCTTGAACAAGAACATAATTATTAGCAAAAAGAACAAAGTAATTTTGGGTGCGAGTGAGCTTGGTTATGGAGATTAAATTAAAGAATATAAAGCACAAAATTTAAGGTAAGATTAGAAGAAGGTTGTGTTTGACCAATGCGATGAACTTTATTTTAGAGCCATTTGCCATGGTAACAGAAGGTAAAGAATCCAAATAAGTCAGTTGAGACAAAAAGGACTTGTTACCAAACATATGGTCAGAGTCAAGAATCCAAGGTCCAAGGTCCAAGGGAGGAGGACTGAGAAATACAGGCTACAGACGGCGGCGATAGGTTGTGTAGGTTGCATGACTGCCTTGTATTGGAGAAACTCATTATAGGCATCAACAAAAATTGAAACCTCATTTGCTGATTTTGGAGAAATGACCTAAACAATATTAGCTGTCTTGTGTTGTTGTCGTGCCTTTGTATGACATTCTACCTCAGTATGGCCATACTGTTGACAAAAATTGCAACGAGGACAGTGACCACGATATCCATCACGAATTCCACTTCGTCCACCCTGGTAGGAAGATTGGGAGTAAAAAGCAAAGGAATCAGTTGGGGGTACGGGAGAATGACCAAACATGTGAGGAACTAAGAGGCGAAGTAATTGTTCACTAACAGTGTCATAAGATGGAACAACCGTGCCAGATAAGATTTAATTGCGGACAAAATCAAACTTAGTAGGAAGTCCATCAAGTGCAAGAACCATAAAAAACTTGCCACGTTTTTCAGCGTGTTTGACTGCATCATTAGTGAAAGGCATGAGCGACTCAAAATCAGCAATTAAGTGATCAAGCTTACCAAGATATGTCTGTATATCATTATTTTCCAGCTTCACAATTATAAGGTTGGAGACAACGTTGTAAAGGCGATGAACATCATTGGAGTATACTCTCTTGGCTTTGTTCCAAACATCATAACAGGTAATAAAAGCGTGGTATTGAGGCTGCAATTTGACATCAATAGAGAACCAAAGAATGCTACACAAGGAGGCATCAATTTGTATCCATTGGGCTTGATCATTACTTGGAGTTTAATCCTAACTCAATCCCACAAAACTGGCTTGTAAGGTGAGGTTTGCACCTCACTTATATATTATGAAATTGCCTTATCTCTGGTCGATGTGTGACTTCCAACACACCCCATCACGCTGAGGTATATTCATCTCATGCGTGGGACTAGAAATTGGGTGGTCCGTTAGCAGCTTGATAGCGGGTGGAACAGAATGTCCAAGAAAGTTCGCTAGGATAGGCTCTAACTTGGCTCTGATAATACCATATAGAATTGTATATGTTCTGAATGTATTGTGTGTCTAATGCAGACCACACAATATGTATTTATACTATTGAATAGAATCAATTACAATAAAGACTCATAATAATATAGAATCAATCACCCTAATTTACAAGATTATGTAACGGTTGATTTCTTAGAAATGTGTAAGTGCTGATTATATTCTAACATGAATAATAACCTTAGGCGACTACATGGTACCGTTGCCTTTCTAACCATGTGGTGTTGAGGAGTTCTATCCTTTTCTTTTTTCTTTTCCTGGAGTTATAGGGGGGTTTAGTTAAGGGAGGAAAAGATAGAACAAAGAATTTAAAGAGTATGATATTGTGTATATTATATTGAGGTGATAAAAAAATACAAGAGACTAATTCTTAGTTATGTAAAACTCAGAATGTGTATGCAAAACTGTGTTTCTTCAGGAGAATGCTCTTATGCAGTTTAATACAAGCTACATGTTTCCTGTAAGTTAGCAAAAATGCGAGACATATATCAATCTTAAGTAAATAGAAAATAACAGATTGAAAAAGTTACAAATATACAACTGAAAAGACGTTGCTGCTTTAAATGTCCAGCAGCTACGCTATGAACTTTCTGGTTTTAAATCACCAGTAAACTGCCAGTTAATGCATGGAATCTGCCATAGTTGTCGGGAAACACTAGTAAGCACTAGAACTTATTCAAGAAGCAGAATTTCAGATCTTCAAACAGAGAAGTCGGGAAAATAAATTTGAGGTAGTATGAGCCATAGTTGTCATGAGTTAGCACTGGAATGATTGTTGAGAGAAATTACCGATAGTGTAATCCATAGCAAAGGAGGCACCACCAGAAGATTGTTAGTACGAGGTGAAATCACCACTAGTATAGTTCGTTTGTGGGAAAAGTATGGCATGGTAAAGACCTTTCACTGTACCCATCCTCAATGCTATGTTAGTTTTGTAAGAGAACAAGATAATAATCAGGACCAATTATCAAGTAGAGGTAATTGCCCCGAAGAATGTGAGGAAATGGGAAATCATACCAAATCCGCAGAAAAAGGAGAATCCGTCAGATATGATCACCAGCCCATGAGCCAAGCAGCCACGGGAGTGAACAGGGAGAGGGGGACTGAATTTGACTAGAGAGTGAATGAATGACTAGGGAAGACAATTGGAGTGAAGTGGTCAGAAAAGGGGGAAACACATTCCCATGTGCCACAACAAGGATGTACAAACCCGAAACAGCAACTGCAAAAGGAGAGATGGTGGTGGATAAAGAAGTCCAATTGGACAGGGTGAGATCAGATCAGAACTGAGACCCGTAACAGTCGAAAGATTAATGGATGCAATCTTATACACGGCTGAAAGGAGATGTGCGGGTGTTGGCTTAGGATCTTCAGATTGTACGTGTAAGCCTGTGTGAAACATCTGATAGTGAAAGCAAGCTGCTGCTGATAGATATGAAAGGACAGACAAGATGATGTCGGACTTAGAAGAAAATATAGGGTTTGAGCAGCTGGAATTTGTCCTCATTTAACAGGGAAGCAGAAGATAGTTGCTACAAAGTGAAGTTCGGTGAAATAGAGTAAACCATAGAGAACTGGGTAGTTGAATAGTAGCAGGACAGATTGCAAAAAATGGAACCTCTCTAATACCTGTTCAAAATACAGGGTTTAGTCAGGGAAGGTGGGAAAGAGAGAAAAAAAAAACACGTTGGATACTATGATCCTGTGTTATATTTACATTAGTACTAGACTTATAGTCCTAATTAACTAGAATAAAGAACCAAGCGAAGAAATATAGTGAAACATGAAACCACTATTTAGAGATCATATGAGATACTCTAGGTAATTTTGGAACTATAAACATATTGTGTGATATTTTCTGGCAATTTGTTGGTGGGTAATGTGTAAATGCCGTAGTGAGCGCTCTTTGAAACTTAAGATCTCTCCTGACTTTGGTTAGTCTCCAGGACGATCCAACTAGCCTAAACTACTTTGTATAAACAGAAAGTTATATTTTAACAGGTGGGCTTATCCGGTGCACTGTTTACAGTTCAAGCCCAAATGGCTCTTAGGTAGCAGGGTGCTTGAGTTGCACAATACAGTTCAAGCTTTTGGGAACTTTGGTCATTTACTTCAAGTTCCTTACTGTTGTCGTAAGAAATTTCTAATTGTAAGCTAGATTTGATGACCTAATTAGAAAACTTTTAAACGTTGAGGATCCAGTAAATTTATAATTGGTTCCTTTTGTTTCACGAAATTTTAAATGGTTTCTTGGATTCAGCATACCCTTAACAGTTCTTTAGCAGAACTACAGAACAAAAGGGATCCAATCCAACTAGAACTTTTGAAATTTACAGACCCAATTAACAACTTACAAATTATAAATACCTTATTGGAAATCCCTAAATATTGCAGGGACCTATAGATCAGTTTAATCCTTTTTAACTACGGTTGAAGCTTTAACAAATTATCTTAGATTTATGTTTTTGTTTCAATAACTTAGTTGCGTAATTTGACTGAGATGTCATTTGCTTGCAGCTTGGGATTGTTCTGCCTGGGTTCGTACTTATGCATTATACTTGGAAGAAAGACTTGAATGTTTCTCGATTCTGAAGTATGATATTGAAGCTGAGCGTCTACCTAAGCCTGTTGCTGGTCAAGACAAGGTAATTTTCGCTCTCTCGGATAAAATAAGAGATTTATTGCAATTAAGTGAGTTGCAAGGTAATTTTATTAAATTGTGATTATATTTTTGTGATATCTAATCCAATAAAGTAAAAAGCATCATCTATATGACAGTTTTTGCCTGGAAAAATAAATACAAAATCTAACTACCTCCTTTAAATGTGCAAGTGTATATCTTTTATATTTTATTGCTTGTTCTTTAGATTCTCAGACTTGCATGACTGTTTTAAATATACTCAGAAGTTTGTTATGTTAGTGTATGTTGTTGCTTGCTTGCTGGCCAGACTTACATACATACGTACATATACATATACATATAT
>Ga0214543_1011878_pt1 | contig 11942 bp, 3 predicted proteins | sample CNSS2metaG_FD_160094 | JGI IMG/M metagenome (GOLD analysis project Ga0214543, IMG submission 160094) | Root nodule microbial communities from cowpea collected in UCLA plant growth center, Los Angeles, California, USA - CNSS2 | ecosystem: Host-associated > Plants > Roots > Nodule | place: USA...
TATATATATATATATATACTAGAGGACACTGTACTCATCTGAACTGGTCATCCAGACTAACCATCGACTCTGATACGATTTGTTGGGTTACAAAGGAGGAGGTTCACTGGAAATACAATACCAATAAGACCTGAGTTTAACGACATAAGACATTAATACTACACTCAATTCAAAACCTTAAGGTGATGGGTTTATGAGTCTTTATTCTTATATAGTGTTCTACTTTCTCATTTATAGCAAATGTGAGACTTAGACTCACACTTGAATTCCTAACAATCTCCCCGACAAGGATGAGTCCCTTCCACCATATCGGTACATTCTCCCTCTAGCGAAAACATTTTCAACCACAAGTATCCCTTCTCGTACCACCGTTCATCTTAATGGAACACGCTTACCTAGAACCCTTTGCTAGGAAGACTTTCAATACAAGGACCTGCACTCGTCTGAGCAGGTTTTATCATCGACTCTGATACCACTGTTGAAAAAACGCATCATCAATTAAGAATATTATTGTTTTTACCCCTAGAATCACCATATTAACATATAAATAAGATAAAAACAAAAAACACAAGAATATAATGTGGAAACCTCAAAATCGGAGAAAAACCACGACCATCAGAAAATAACATGTGAAAATTTGTACAACATATAAATTACCCTCCCATGCCCTTTTGACCCCAAGTACACCCACACTCTCCAAATCAAGAATTAAACCCAAATCTCACAACACTCTACTAGAAGAGTATAAGAAAAGTCAAATACAAGCTTAAAGTGTGTTTGACTAGGACAAAAAACATCATAGACTTAGAGCTCATTATATAACTCACCCCCTAAGTTATCCTTGGTAATATAAGACTTTTCAAGACATGTTATTTTCATTAGCTCAAGAGAGTTTGAATTTTAAAAGTTCAAGAGAGTTAAAGGCACGCTTTATCAATTGGATTTTTTTTTTAATGAAAACAAAATATATTTTAAAACATAAAATTGATAGAGTTTTTCATGTAATCTATATAACATCTCAAAGTAATAGTTACATAATATGTAAATTTTTTAAAGAAACTTCTCTATTCGGAATCATATTATATTTACATATCTTCAAAAATAAAACCATAAGCAATGCATAAATACATGTATCCTGTGTGTTGCGCATTGGGAATTCAGATATAAGTTTAAGTTTTGCATATAAATAAAAAAGCTAAGGAACTTATAATGAATATGATTATTAATTTATTGTCTTGAGATTTATGGTTGGATGTTGTCAATCTTAAACTCATATTTCATAATTGTTGTATTTTCTCAATGAATATTTTCTTAAGAGACCCATATAATTTATTAAACTATACTAAACTATAGTTAATTGTACTATATTAAACTAAAATATACTAAACTATTCATAATAATAATTGAATTGTACTATAAAATAGTTCAGTTTTAAGAAACTAAACTTATGTTAAGTTAACGAAGTTAACTAAGTTAACTATTGAACTATAGTAGATTGAAAGAACAAAATACCTCAAATAAAATATTGGTATTAGGATAAGAATTGGACTTATGTATTTTATGTCTTACGTTCTATTCTTTCTCTTTCATATTGAAATATTTATTTTATTTTGTCTTAATTTTTTTCTTTACTCTTTATTTGAGAAAAATATTAAATATTTATAATTAATTTATTAAAAAAAATTATAAATTAATTCAATATCTTATTTTATTTTGAATGAATTTTACTATGTAATGTTATTTTTATGTTATGATTTTAAAGAAGTTATTTTTAAAAATTAAATTTTGTGACAGCTAACAATTTTATAATTTTTTATTTATATTAAAGTTTTTTGTAACTTAAATATTAAAGTTAGTATAATAAATATAAATATTGGTACTAACGTATTTTTTATTTGAAAATCTTATGTAATATTATTTTTTAGTTTTGAAATATTTATTATGTGGCATCAACTTTTTTAAAGAGAATTTATTTAATTTTTTTTTAAATATTAATTTTAGAACTTCATAAAATTTTTATAACATTTTTCACACAAATATTAATAAATACAAATGTTAAAAAAAATATTAATTTTGAGAATTTTCTAAAATAAATCCTTTTAAAATTTTTTACACAACATAATAAACATTGTAAAACTAAAAAGTAATATTATATAAGATTTTAAAATATAAAAAATAAGTTAATACCGATATTTATATTTATTATATTAATTTTAATATTTTAATTACATTTTAAGTTACGGAAAACTTTAATATAAATACAAAAATTATAAAAATGTTAATTGGTGTATTGAAGTATGATGCATATTTCAAGTATTATTTTTTAAGCACTTTCAAATTATAAACTTTAGATTATTATTGCGTAGTACAATCATATGTAATTAGTGCAATTCGATTCAAAATAGTGTAATTCCGTTCAAAAATAGTGCAATTCAATTCAAAATTAATGCAAACCGATTCAAAAATAGTACAATTCAGTTCAAAAAGAGTGAAGTTTATTCAAAATCAGTGCAATTCGATTCAAAAACGAAGTGTAGTTAAGTTAAAAATTAGTGCAGTTCAGTCCAAAAATAATGCAGTTTATAAAACAGTTCAGTTTAGTTTATATTATAGTGCAGTGCAATTCAGTGCAGTTCAATTCAGTTTATTTTTAAGAATAACAGTTCAGTTCAGTTCATCTGAATTGTTTTTCAGTTCAGTGCAGTTCATGCGAACAGTTTCTTAGTTCAGTGTAGTTTTTGGTAGTGCAGTGCAGTTTGGTTTATTTTGCCCAGCCCTAATCATAATTAAGTTCATCCTAATGACCAACCCGAATAAAGTACAAATTGTGTATCAAATGTCTTCCTAACAAAAGTTCAAGCAAGGGTGTCCCATAAAGATGAACGACAATACAAGTAAAATGATACTCATGGTTAACTTGAGGGGATGTATAAATATGAAGGGATTCATACTTAAGGAAAGAAATGCTAAAAATTCAAGTATGAGAAAGTTGAACAACATATAAAGAATAAAATCCATAAACCTATTGTGGATTTAAGGAGATCTCAATCCCTTGTGTAAAATTGACTCACGTTCCATTATTGTCATATCTTTCTAGTAAATCCATCTCTGAATGATTCATCACAATGTAACACATAACATCAAAGTTGATAAACAATTAACTTGGTATTTTTGCATACCATGGACCATTTTGTTCCAACTTAATATCAACTTGAACCAATATTACTTAATAAAAAGAATATAACTTTTCACTACTAAAATACATAATATATCATCCACATTCATCTCGATAATTAAATAATTTTAATATATTAAAACAACATAATTCTTGCGTAGAATCAAACATGGTAATTCACCTTCATGTACAAATTATTTATCTTAATATACTATCATATTTTAATGAGCTTCACTTGTCTATCAATGCTTCTTTGTTCAAGCTTTTCCGATACTCACATAAATAGCTAAACATATGTACATAAAACTCAAACCAATGATATGACATACGCAGTGGCGGAGCACCGTTGGTGCAGGGAGGGGCAATGGCCCCCCCAAAGTTTTGAATTTTTTTTTAATATTTTTTTATATTATATATATTTTAATTTTTTTATATTACAGATATTAAAAAATATATTATAATTAAATCAAATATTTTATTTCTTTTATAAACATAATAATTAATATTAATTAATAATAAAATATAAAATTAAACATAATAAAAAATAAAAAATAAAAAGATTTATCAAGATATTTTTATATTTTTTTATCTATTATGGTTTGAGTTTCTCACAAATTGTTCTCATATTTCATTCTCACCTGTTTTTTCTTGTTTGTGAAGAGAAAAAGATATATTACTTTTGCTCTTATTTATCCTCTGTCCTCTTCCTTCCATTCTCATGGAAGTAAAGAAGAAGATAATTCTTTGGTCTCAATTGATAGTGAAATATTAGTTTAATAATTTATTTAATGATCCTCTTTTATATTAATTGTTTATTTCATGAAAATAAAAGAAAAAATATTGTACTGTGTGTTTTTTTTATAACCGAATCTTAATTGTGGTTCCATTATATATCTTGAGTTTCTCACAAATTGTTCTCACCTATCTTCTTATGTTTCTGAAGAGAAAAAGATCTATTATTTTTGCTCTCATCTTTCAGCGGTTTTCTTTCATTCTTGAAGAAATAAAGAAGAAGGTAATTCTCTCTTGTCTCACTTGTAGTAAAATATGAGTTTAATCAGCCTCTTGTATATTAATTTTTTATTTTATGAAAATAGAAAAAAAAATTGTACTTTGTGTTTTTTATAACTGGATTTTAAGTGTGGTTTGATTATTATTGAATTTTCTTATGACAATTTTTTAGATATGTGTGATTTTTTTTAGTTATTGTTATACTAAATTATGTATTTAATTTTATTTTATTAGTGAAAATAATTAAATATATAAATTTTTTATGTATTATTTTGGCTCCCCCAACAATTTTCGTAAAGATCCGCCACTGCTCTAGTGCTTTGCAGAGCTATTGCCAATGAAATTCACCCTACCATTCACAAAGTTAATCCCCTTCGTATCTAAGGTCATTATATTGCATTCAGACTACGACCTTTTGTGACTCTTACCACATAACTCATTCTACTCTAAATGAGTGTAAATGATTATTAGAGTTCAAGATATCTCCTTGCTTGAATCCATACATCAATGCATACACTAAAGAAATACCACCATAGAATCTCCCTACTAAGATTCTTGAAATTAAGCCAAACACATACATTTCTCTATAAACATGATTCCACATTGAGTTCTTATTTCCAAACCATCACCCACATTTGTATCCATCCATACTAAGTAATATCATTTTCATGATCAATTACAACCAATATATATTTTCATACATGCTCATCAATATCATAGTTTCATACATTATTATATGCATGTCTATTCATCCATAAATCCATCAACCATTCCATAAACAATAATAATAATAATAATAGAAACATAGAACCAAAAATTGTTAAAAATAACAAAAATAGAACACACAAAATACTGGCACTCAACGATAACAAGGTGGCGCTCAGTGATAGCAGGGTGGCACTCAGTGCTGAAGCTCTCAGAAAAAGTGGCGCTCAATGGTTAAAATTGTCACTTAGTATCCTGTCACGAAATTGCTTTATGATTTTAAAATTTGGGGTTAGCGCGCTCAGCACCCCAATCACATCGTTCAGCGCTATGACAACATAATACTGAATTTTCAAACTTTTACTTGTTCAATTACTAAAATTGGTACTTCTAAACCTTTTCTTAACTCAACTAGTTGTAAAAACATGCCATAATCCATGCCAATTTGGCCGATTGCCGAAGCATAACTCTCCCTCTCAATCATACACTAAAATCAAAAGATTAACACAAAGTAAAAACATATCCACAACACCTCACAATTTCAAACAAATTTTCACATTCTCAATGTCCAACTTCACAACTTCATCTATATAGTTCAACCACAGAATAATCAACTCAGTATCACACCAAATTGTAGAATAAGCAGAGGGTGGAAATCGTGAGGTATGAAGCAAAAGCAGAAAAAACCACAAGCCGCAAATTGAAAAGGTATGAAACTTGTATTCTTATGTGTCATTTTATCTATTTTTTGTTAATGGAAGATGAATTTTGATTTTGTTACTAATGGAGGATACCAGTAAGGAAGGTTGTGCTGCGATAACTGTATGTGGTTCTATTGCGATAGTTGGTGGTGGTTTTGACCCTATTTGAGATGCTCATGAGGTGGGTTAAAAAACGTACTTATAATTCTTCATACACCTCGATAGGAAATGTGATGCATTAGAGTATCTCTTCTATTTGAATATTACCTTCATTTCCCTAGGTTTGTCTTTTGTTACAACCAATTTATTGGACAATTTTTTTTCCTGCACCTCCAATTTTTCTTCGACATCCTAAACTTTTTTCAAAAACTTAAAATTACATTTTTATTTTTTGACCAACACCCCTCACACACAAGTATCATATTCGAAATCCGGTTAATACAATTACCATATTTTAATACATCATAAAAATATAAAATAAACACACACACACACATATATATATATATATATATATATATATATTATTTTATTTTTAAAATGTATATTAAAAAAATTAAAAAAATTGCAAAATATATAAATCTTAGAAAAACTAAAACAACATTTAAAAATATAATTATATTTTTTTAAATTTAATTAATATATAATATATTAAAAAAATTAAAAAAGTAAAAAACGTAAAAAAAAGTCTTTTTACAAAAGGAAGAGTATGTTAATAGAAAATTAGCCAAACCTCAAGGGCTGTATAGCTTGACGTGTGGCCACCAAGTGTCATATGCCTATGAGCCGGTAAGTACATGGGCTTAAAAGTGAATGGCAAGTTCAGAGGATGTGTGATTCCAACCAAACTTTGAAGCAAAGTTTGGTGTTTTTGTTGCTCATTTTTCAATGAGATTCCAATATGTACTATACTAGGGGATATGATCGACATACGTAAATATTTGGTCCTAGTGGCCAATTCATAGTATTACTTTGAATAGATTATTTGTTAGTTATATACAGAGAATAACATAACGACTAAAGTAGCCTATTTTAAATATTACATATGAGTAAAGTTCGTTTATTCAAAATTTAGGAAATAACAGTTGAACTTTTGGTGTCAAATCATAAGTCTAACACTTGGGTTTGGATCAAACACACAGACGTTCAAATTCAAAGGATGACCCAACGAAGTTGAAAGAAGACCCAGCCAATAAAGTCAGGTAAGTTATGATTAATATTCTATAAATACAGGTGGACCCTAATGATTAAAGATACACAATCTATTAGTATTGAAAATTAAAATTTGACTTTAAAGTTCTCATCAACTTGATTGTTGGAGTCTTTTCTGCAAATAACACCTTATATGCCTCATCCAGTAATTAGATATGAAGACACGTTCCCAAAATGGTAGAGTGCCCGTCTAAGAGATTCAATTATTGAATAAAACAATATTTATGTATCATAATAACCTGTGCGCAGGAACACAATTAAATAAAAAAGAGGCACTTCCAGAAGGTGTATTTTGGTGGAGAAAAACATCCTGCAAGAATACTTACTTCGATATAGCTTGTCATATCTACATTCGTGGAGTGTAGACACAAAGCTTGATAATTTGTTGATAAGTGATATGAAGCTGAGGAGACTAGAAATTTCGTAGTAGCTTTTGGTCTACAGGGTGATAAAGGGTCACTGATATTGACATTTCCTGCTTACAGTGCCAATCTTGAGGTGATATTTTGGACAATGCGTTGGGACTTAGTTCTTTTATCTCTGCTTCCAATAATTCATGTGTTTCAACACTGGAAATCATCATCTGAGTTTGTGCCAATCTTGAGGTGATATTTTGGACAATGCGTTGGGACACAGTGGTTTAGAAGCCAGCAGGCACATTGACAATTACATTAATAGAAAAGAAAAAACAAATCTAGTTATTTGTACTTCTACATCTTCTTTTGCTTTTAAATGAAAATCTTTTAATCACAGCTTTTTATAATTTGTTTCCTCGAAGGAAACCCCTTCTTTTCCCTAAACTGAACTTATCTTATAAACATTTTTATGTGTAAACCTTTCTCTCCTTTCAGCATTCTAAACATTTTTTTTTTTTGCAGAGTATGAAGCTCTCCTTGAGGTCCATGGCTAGGACGAAGGCAGCAAAACGTGCCTTAAAATCCGTGGCAAGGGCGAAGACAGCAAAACGTGCTTAATTTGACAATAGAAGGTTTCCCCTCTCTGCAATTGTTCGATTTTGTTGGGAAACGAGAGTCTAGAGGACTTAACTGAACATTTCATACTAAAAACCTCTTAAAGGTTGGGAAAGAATGTAACCAAGGATTTAACTGAACATTTCATACTAAAAGGTTTTTAGAGGTTGGAAAAAAATAAAGAATATAACAATAAATACGAGATTGATTTTGATTTTTTATTAGTATGTAATATAATTGAAAATTGGTTGGGTGATGATGAACAACGAAGGAACAAACTTCGATAATGATATTTTAACGAATAAAATCTTAACAAATTAGTTTTTAAGAAAAAAAAATTATTTTATTATTTTATTTTTATTAAAAAATAAAAAAATAATTTATTTAATTTTATTTATGAAAAAATTGTCAAATTTGTAAAAAGCTTATTGTCAACAAATCATTTTTCTAAATTTTTATTTGGTATTATTGTGAATCAGTTAATTATTTAGACAATTTTTGTAATTGATGTAAACCCTATTGTTGATGAATCTATTATAAAGATGGGTAAACATGATATATTCTTGTTTTGTACTACAGCTAGGTGATCTGCTTAATTCTAAAAACCGTGTACAACTACCTCTTATAAAAAATAGATGTATAATTAATTGAGCACGACAATACACATAAGGACCTACTAATCCTAAATTTAGAAAATTACAGACCTTCAATGTCAATTTACTACGAATTTGGATTTGGAATAGGCCCAGATCCATTTAGAACATGAGCATTAGCCAAAATAATAAAGAGGGAACATAAATAAGGAAAAACATAATCTATAAATATGAGTGGATTTCAGTAAGTGAACCCCAACCGATACACTTTTATTAATTCACTAGTATAATATTTCATTTTTGAAAGTTTTTAAGGATAATAAAGAAGAAAGTGCAGGGAATAACCGAGAAATCAATTATTGAGATAAGATATGATTTATATTCTCTAATATTCTATATTTTTGTTTGGATGAACATGTTCGGGTAGTTTCTTCAGCTTCTTACAGTGCTATCAAAAGTTACATATTGTTGCGCTTGCTCTTGGTTTCTGGATCTTTCCCTATCATATTTTTTTTAATTTTTTGTTGCAATTGTTATTTATGGGGACACCTTCATATGCTAGAGAATTGCTGAAATTATAATTAGTTTGGTTTATAATCCCAAAATAAGAGACAATATTAAAAGATAATGGTTATCATTGGATATGAGAAAGGAAGGATAAGGTAGACATTTTTATTGTCAATGTTGGTGCATACTACTTATATGACTCAAATACAAAATTGTGTAATTTTTTTGAATAAGATGAATTAGGATAACACTGGAATAACCACTTATTTATCATAAATATTATATATATATATATATAGATATAAAATAATTTATTTAAAAAGAAATTAACAACCATTAATTATTTGTGGTGCAAGATGTTGTAGTTCAACACTAATAAAATAAAATTTTTATTTTATTTGAAATAAAAGTAAAAATTTATTAAATATCTCTCTAATTGATTGGTTATCCATCTATATTATTGTCTAACAAATAAAACAATATAAATATGTATGAAATTTTTTTATCAAGTAAAACAAAAATACATCAACCTAATCATAATTTGTGAATTATTGTTTCCATATTTCCTCCCCTTTATAAGAATTAAAAACCCTTGGTTCATGATCTTAAGCAGTTGAGACAAGTTACTCACATCACTTAAATGATTGGTTTGGTTTGGTGAAATCCAAAAAGCAATAGCCGTTTTTTCAGACCTATATAGTGATGAAAATATGGTGGACTGGGCTTACAACAACTCATATCATATTAACTATGCAGCTGACCGCTTAAAACTACAATTAGCAGTTTATTAAAATTATTAAATCATATTTTAATTAATCAATAAAATTGATTTTTATAAATAAATTGAAATATAAAAAATCATTGTAATAATAATAATAGAAATCTTTTAGTTTATTTAGTAGAATTTTTATTTGAGAAATATTTTAAAGGCAATGATGTGTTCAAATTAATTGTATTTTTACGTATTTTAATACAATTAATAGCATAAAATAAATTTAAAAATGGAAGTGTTATATAATTAAGTAATTTAATTATTATTTAATTCATTTAAAAAAAATAGTTTGATGTTTTCAAATGATTAAATCAGATTGCAAACTAGATTTCAAAAGTTTGTAGGAGATTTCTTTTTGCACCCTTATTTTTTTTCTCTTACACCTATATGAACATGAAAATTTGCACCATGATTTTAAAAAATTATTGCAGTATGAAAACTTTTTCTACTTTCACCTTTGTAATTTTGAAGTTTTTTTTTTACTATGTAATTAAAAAGTTGTTTTTTCTATTAAAAGAATTTTAAAATTGTACAATCCATACAAAAAATTACTTTAAGATTGTACAATACAAAATACAAAAGTTCTTTCTTTCTTTTTCATAAAAAAAAAACCTTTTGAATTGCATATTTTGGAAGTTATTTTATTAATAGGTTGTTGCAATTTGTGAGCGTTTAACACCTACTACAATGCTTGTGTGAAGACAGTTTAATTAAATGTGAAAAAATGAATGTCTTTTTTCTTAAATGATTATTTTTATTTTCAAAATTAATTTTTTTATTAATAAAGATTAGATTTTACATATTTTCATTCACAACATAATTCTAAAAAATCCTTTTTAAATTTGGATTTTTTATTTTAAATTTTGAAAATTTGTTTCTGTATTATCCGAAAAAGGTGTTAAATGAGGCAAGCAACCGTATGCATAACAAGAAGTAAAAAAGAAAATCAGTTTTTCATTTTTTTATTTTTTTTATTTATTTTTTAGTATTTAAACAAAATAGTGTATGTACGAAAAGGTGGGTGTCAAATAGGGAGAGGGGTGGAGTTTGAAATGATTTTGATCCTTCAAACAAATAAAAGAATAATTAATATTTTAGAAATATAAAGATAGAATTGGGAATATATTTATGACAACATTATAGGTTAATCTCAATTTTGTGTGTACAAAATTTTAATTTTGTAGAAAAATAGTGTACAATCAATATTTTTTTTAATTTAAACATGATTTATAGACTAACTTATCCATATCAACAAGTACGTGGAAAATAGACTCTAATTTTCTTCATTGTACAATTAAACTTGTGAGGAAGATTGAATCATTGCACAAAACCTAGATTTATCATAATTAGTTGTCCCCAGTATTCTAATCACTATTAGATTTATGCCGATGTTTTAAAATCTCACTAAAACTACTTTTTATTATGATAAAATAGATGTTACTATTAAGTGTATGAAAGAGTGACAATTTTAATTTATTATGATAATTATACATTATTTTTTCTAATAAATAATGTGAAAAGTTTTGATATGCATACGTATTTTCCTTTAATTTAATATATACTAAAAAGTTTAATTGTAATTTTTAATTATACAACAATATTATTTTATTATACCTAATTAATAATATATTACTATTATTATTAATATAATTAGTATTAATAATAATAATAATTATTACTATAATAATAATTATTATTAATATTATTCCTATAATAATTATTAGTGTTATTATTATTTTGAACATTGTGTGAGATTCATGATTAATAATATATCTACACTATTCTATTATTATTATTATTATTATTTAAATTAATATTACTGTTATTTTTATTAATATTAATAAATATTTTGTATTATTATTATTAATATTATTTTGCATTATTATTATTCTTAGTAATAATAATAAAATTATTATTGTTATTATTATTACTTTTATTGTATTATTATTATTATTATTATTATTATTATTATTATTATTATTATTATTATTATTATTATTGGATCGATGATCCGCAATATTGTTACACTATTATAGTACTATTATTGTTATTATTATTATTTGAATTAATATTATTATTATTAATATTATTGAATATTTAATATTATTGTTATTTTTTTATTATTAATATTATTGTTAATATTTTGTATTATTGTTATTATTATTCTTAGTAACAATATTATTATTATAATTATTAATATTGTTGTTGTTTTGTATGGGATCCCTAACCAATAATATGCCTATATTTTATTTAAGCTATAGTACGTGTACACAAATTTCATGCTATTCTAAATCT
>Ga0214543_1011879_pt1 | contig 11940 bp, 10 predicted proteins | sample CNSS2metaG_FD_160094 | JGI IMG/M metagenome (GOLD analysis project Ga0214543, IMG submission 160094) | Root nodule microbial communities from cowpea collected in UCLA plant growth center, Los Angeles, California, USA - CNSS2 | ecosystem: Host-associated > Plants > Roots > Nodule | place: USA...
ATTTATTTTTTTTTTATTTATATATATATATTATTATTTTTTTTATATATATATATATATATATATATATATATATATATATATATATATATATATATATATATATATATATATATTGTAAGGTCCTGTTTTCTGCCTTAGTGTTTTAAGGGCTGCCCTTAATTTAATGGGCCTAAAGGCTGGCCCAAGGAGTAAAAACGTACCCTAATCTGCCCTAAGAGTCTCACTTTCCTTCACTCTCAGAAACAGTACACTTCTTGCCTCCTTGAGCAACTACGACGCTATGCTAGGGTTTTGCTGCCAACATTCTTCGAGCTAGTTCAAGCCAGATTCCAACCACGTAAGTCAACTTCGATCTCTTACGTCCGTTAGGCAAACTTTTACCGTTAGGGTTAGTAGTAACTCGTGCTTATTATGTATTACCGTTTGTTTCCAGCTCTTTGGCCATCTTAGGACAGTCGTGCTCGCTGTGTGCATATTGGAGGTTTCCGCTTAACTCTTTCAGGTAAGGGAAGCTAGGCCTTTCTGTATTTCCCTTGGGATCTCCCTGTTTCATGAGCTTGTGATGATTTAATGGTCTGTATGAGAATATGAGTGGTTGGGAATGCATTTTTGAACTGTTGGATGTGTGTGGGTGGCTGTTACTCGAGGAAACAGTGGCGGGTGCTGGTTTTCTCGCCCAGGTGAGCTAGTCTCGCCTAAGCGAGATTATCATAGGCTCACCCAGGACTCTGTCGCTCAATTGTCGCCTAGGCGACTTGCGTTCTTTTTTTGAGCGAGGTGTGCTCTCGCCTGGGCGAGAAGGGACTCGCCTGAGCGAGACCCCACTGAGTCACATGTGCCCTTGTCGCGCTCTCGCCTAGGCGAGATGGAATCCGCCTGAGCGAGAGGGTCCCCTCGCCTGAGCGACCCCCGTTAGCTTGGGCGAGGCAACAGACAAGTTTTTGATGTTGTTGTTGAGTGGTTCACTGATGTGTGGTTGTTATCTGACCCAAATGCTTTACTAGAAGTGTTGCATGTTGATGGTATGATTAAAATGTTACATTTGAAATGGAAATGGCATGTTAGTTGTTTGGGTATGAATTGAAGAGCATGAGTTGTATGAATTGCTGATTTTACATGATATTTATATTATGAGGGATTCTTGACTGGTGGGTGGAACATGTTTAAAGGATGAGTAGGGCATAATTCCATGACCCTTGTAGTGAGGGATCTTGGTGGCGCCTCATAGGTTGGACGTAATTCCATGGACCCTCTTAAGGGGAGTCCCTGGTGGTGCCTCAGGGCCAGGGCGTAATTCCACGGATGGCCACGTGGTGGTGCCTCCTGTAAGGGTATAATTCCGTGAAGGTCTCGCGGTGACGCCTCATTGCTAGGACCTAATTCCATTGTCACGTGGTGGTGCCTTAGTTAAGTATCCGGATAGTTTAATCGTAGGGTTTATATGGATGGGTATTTCACATGGGAGGACTGTCATGTATGATTGAATATGAATGGTGTGTTGTGAGCCTGTATGATGACTTTTCGCTAGCTTACCCTTTTTGCTTGCTTGTGTGTTATGTGTGGTCTCTTCCTTTGCAATGATCATCAACCTCGTTGATGTGAGCAGACGTGAGAACTCCTGACAGTGGTGATGGAAATAGGGATGCTGCAGCTTGACGCTTTGGACATGTGTTGGGCCCACTGTGGGGTCCATTACTAGCAGATTCTGTTATTTATGTTTCTTGTACGAACAAGACCTAGCATTCTTAACTGTGTTATTTTCAGTTCAGTTCTGGTTGAGCCATGAAGGGCCCTTTTCTTGAAATTCGAGGATATCTGACGTATTGTATACATTCTTACCCTAATCCCCGTACTCTCTGATTATTCATGTATGTGATGTTTTATTAATTGAGGTTATTCAGTTTTTGGGACGTTACATTTATAGTATCAGAGCGGTCGACCCTTAGGATCTATGGTCTAGTGTGCCTGCTTAGCTACCGTTGTATATTGTGTGTTGCTAGCTAAGCTCTCAGCTAGTCAAGTCTAACTCTTGTTTTCCAGCCTTCTCAGGGTGACGCACCAGACATCGCTAGGGCGATCGAAGCGATGGTGACTGCTATGGCACAACAAAGTACTACAATGATGCAACAACATGAAGCATCGATGCAGCGGCAGGCGGCATCACTTGAGCAACAACAACTAGTTATGAAGCAGATGGAAGCTGCTAGGGTGGCTGCTGAGGACGCTCACCGTCAACACATGGAGGCCCTCCGTCAGTTGGAGGAAAATAGGACCACCGCCCCTGTCCACGGCCCTGAGCCAAGACCTCTCCATCGGGAATGGAGTTTGGAAGACTTTCTGAAGCACCATCCGACTAAGTTTAATGGGAAGATCAGTCCAGATGTCGCAGATCAGTGGTTGAAGGACATTGAAAGGATTTTTGATGCTAAGATGTGCCCCGAGGAGAGTAGGCTGGCCTTCGCAGTGTACATGCTCACTGGTGAGACTGAGCACTAGTGGATCAGTATGAAGTCCATCATGGAGAAGAGGCAGGAACCAGTTACTTGGGAGGTCTTTAGGAGAAAGTTCCTCTCCGAATACTTCCCCGACAGCGTCAAATATGCTAAAGAGGTGGAGTTTTTGCAGTTGACTCAAGGAAGCAAATCTGTAGCTGAGTATGCAGAAAAGTTCAAGCATCTCAGCCGCTTTTATACCATGCCACTAGATGAAGAGTGGCGATGCAAGAAGTTTGAGAACGGCCTCCGCGGGGATCTTCGTTTGATGGTGGCTCCGCTGTCCATCAAGGATTTTGCAGTCTTGGTAGAGAAGGCCAGGGTCATGGAGAAGATGAAGGTGGAGGTGGAAACTCAGCACCCTCACCAGCAGAGAGTGGGAGGACCATCTGGGTCCAGGCATAGGCATGAGGAGAGGAGGAAACCATATACTAGGCCCCATTTCCAGTCTCAGGGGTCTAGGGAGTCTTCTTCCCAACAGAGCAGAGTTCAATGCTACCAGTGTGGGGGATCGCACAAGAGGAATGTCTGCCCCCAGCTTGCGGGCTTCAAGAGATGCAACAATTGTGGCAAGGAGGGCCACTTTGGCAGGGATTGCCCCACCCTCGTGAGGACAGCAACGCGTACTCCAGTTCTGACCCCAGTCCAGAATCAGCAGAGGAGGGGAGGCAACAGGCCTCAAGCATCGGGCAGAGTGTACGCCATGACTGGAGCGGAGGCAGCAGGCTCAGGTAACCTTGTCATGGGACGTTGTGTGATTGCTGGTAAATCTGCATGTGTTTTGTATGACTCTGGAGCGACACACTCTTTTGTGTCTGAATCTTGTGTGCAAAGGTTGGGTCTGCCGGTTTGTGAACTACAATATGACCTTGTGGTATCTACTCCGGCATCGGGTTTGGTCAGGACATCGTCCTTGTGTGCTAAGTGTCCAGTGGAGGTAGAAGGACGCAGGTACAAAGTGAATCTGATCTGTCTACCTCTGTAGGAGTTGGAGGTAATCCTAAGGATGGATTGGCTCTCTGCCAATCGCATTCTTATAGATTGCCGCAAGAAGAGGCTGTTATTTCCCAACTTAGAGGAGCCTGAGTTGTTATCGTCTCACGGGGTTATGAAGGAGCTACAGGACGGTGCACAGTGTTTCTTGATCTTCACCCACCTAGAGGTGGAGGGAGAAGAGAGGAAGTATGTTATACCGGTAGTACAAGAATTTGAAGACGTGTTTCTAGAGGAAGTACCGGGATTACCCCCTAGTAGAGAGGTGGAGTTCTCGATTGATTTGGTACTTGGAACCGGGCCAGTGTCGATGGCTCCATACCGTATGGCTCCGGTAGAGTTGGTGAAACTCAAGAAACAGATAGAGGATTTACTGGGGAAATAGTTCATCCGACCCAGTACCTCATCTTGGGGAGCGCCGGTACTGCTGGTGAAGAAGAAGGATGGGAGTTCGCGGTTGTGTGTAGACTACAGACAGTTGAACAAGATGACCATCAAGAACAAGTACCCCCTTCCGAGGATAGATGACTTGATGGATCGGTTGCATGGATCCTCGATATTTTCAAAGATTGACTTGCGGTCGGGATACTACCAGATTCTGGTGAAGGCAGATGATGTACAGAAGACGGCCTTCAGGTCCCGGTATGGGCACTACGAGTATGTGGTTATGCCTTTCGGTGTGACCAATGCTGCGACGGTGTTCATGGACTACATGAACAGAGTTTTCAGGCCATTTTTGGATAAGTTTGTCATAGTCTTCATAGACGACATTCTTATATACTCCAAGACTCAGGAGGAGCATGACGAGCATATGAGACTAGTGTTGGGTGTCTTGAGAGATAAACAATTATATGCCAAACTATCCAAGTGCGAGTTCTGGATGGACGAGGTACAATTCTTGGGCCACGTGATATCAGCACAAGGCATTGCGGTGGATCCCGCGAAAGTTGATGTAGTGGTTAAGTGGGAAAGTCCCAAGTCAGCAACCAAAATCAGAAGCTTTGTGGGTTTAGCCGGCTACTATAGGAGATTCATAGAGGGATTCTTCAAGATAGTGGCGCCCCTGACCCAGCTTACTCGGAAAGACCAACCCTTTGCTTGGACGGATAAATGTGAGGAAAGTTTTCAAGAACTGAAGCGACGTTTGACGAGCGCCCCGATATTGGTTATTCCGGATGTTGGAAAACCCTTTGAGGTTTATTGTGACGTACCCCACCTTGGACTTGGTTGTGTTCTGATGTAGGAGAAGAAGGCAGTGGCATATGCGTCGAGGCAACTCAAGGTGCATGAGAGAAACTATCCCACTCATGACCTAGAGCTAGCAGCTATAGTTTTCGCCTTGAAAATTTGGAGGCATTATCTTTATGGTGCTAATTCTGGGTATTCAATGATCACAAGAGTTTGAAGTACCTATTTGACCAGAAGGAGTTAAACATGAGGCAGAAGAGATGGATGAAATTCTTAAAGGACTATGATTTTGAACTTTTGTATCATCCGGGGAAGGCAAATGTGGTAGCAGACGCCTTGAGTAGAAAGACAGTGCACGCCGCTCATCTTATGATAAAGGAGGTGGAACTGTTGGAGAAATTCAGAGACATGAGACTGCAGGTGGAGTTGGAGTCAGGATTCATTAGATGTAGTACTCTGACCATATCTAGTGACTTCCTAAACTCGGTTAGAGAAAGACAACTGTTGGATACTGGCCTGAACAAGGTTAGGGAGCAATTGGGGTCAGAAGGGGCAAAGGACTTCGCGTTGGGTGACGACGACATATTGAGATTCCAGGGCAGAGTGTGTGTGCTTGATGATGTGGAGGTGAAAAGGCTAATCCTTGAGGAAGGACATAAGAGTCGTCTTAGCTTGCATCCGGGCATGACAAAGATGTATCAAGACCTCAAGGAAGCTTTCTGGTGGCAAGGGATGAAGAAGGATGTGGCACAGTTCGTGTCTGCCTGTCTGACCTGTCAGAAGGCGAAAGTGGAGCACCAGAGACCCGGTGGGATGATACAGCCCCTGGAAATACCAGTGTGTAAATGGGATAGCATCTCGGTGGACTTTATGACCCATTTGCCACAAACTTTTAGAGGGCACGACACCATCTGGGTCATAGTGGACCAGCTGACCAAAGGTGTGCATTTCTTAGCAATGAACCTGAGGATGCCTATGGTTAAGTTGGCTCAACTGTACATCAAGGAGATTGTGAGGTTGCATGGAGTGCCTTCGAGCATCATATCAGATAGAGATCCATGGTTCATATCATGGTTTTGGCAAACCTTGCAGGGTGCTTTGGGAAGCAAACTCACGATGAGTTCTACCTATCATCCTCAGACAGATGGCCAATCTGAGAGGACGATTCAGTCACTCGAGGACTTACTACAAACCTGCATACTGGATCACTTGGGTGTTTAGGATGAAGTGCTGTCGTTGGTTGAGTTCACCTATAATAATAGTTTCCACGCAAGCATTGGGATGACACCATATGAGGCTCTTTATGGTCGGAGGTGCAGGACCCCCTTGTGTTGGTATCAGGATGAGGAGGCAGTGTTAGTTGGGCCATAATTGTTGGAACAGACCACCGAGAAGGTGAGAATGGTGAGGAATAGGATGCAGGCTTCTTAGAGCAGACAAAAGGCTTATGCAGACCGCGGAAGGAGGCCCTTGAAATTCGAGACTGGAGATCACGTGTTCTTGAGGGTGACCCGAACCACTAGTGTGGGAAGGGCTCTTCGTTCAAGGAAGCTTTCTCCTAAGTTCCTTGGCCCCTATCAGATCTCGAGGAGGATTGGGCCGGTGGCTTATGAGAGATAGCCTTGCCCCCTCAGTTGGCAAATCTTCACCCGGTGTTCCACGTGTCGCAATTGAGAAAGTATGTCTTTGATCCCTCTCATGTGCTAGAAACAGAGGATGTACAAATTCGGGAGGATCTCACAGTGGAAGTACCACCAGTGGCTTTAGAGGGTAGCAAAGTTGAGGAACGCCGAGGAAAAACAGTCAGCCTGGTCAAAGTCATCTGGGATCAGAGAACGGGCGACTCGACTTGGGAGTTGGAGGAGGATATGAGGAAGTCACATCCGCATCTGTTTCTCTAGTAAGTCTGTATTTTCGAGGACGAAAATTTTTGTTGTTAGGGAGAATGTAAAGCCCTGTTTTCTGCCTTAGTGTTTTAAGGGCTGCCCTTAACCTAATGGGCCTAAAGGTTGGCCCAAGGAGTAAAAATGTACCCTAATCTGCCCTAACAGTCTCACTTTTCTTCACTCTCAGAGACAGTACATTTTTTGCCTCCTTGAGCAGCTACGACGCTCTCCTAGGGTTTTGCCGCCAATATTCTTCGAGCTAGCCCAAGCAAAAGATTCCAACCACGTAAGTCAACTTCGATCTCTTACGTCCGTTAGGCAAACTTTTACCGTTAGGGTTAGTAGTAACTTGTGCTTATTCTGTATTACCGTTTGTTTCCCAGCTCTTTGGCCATCTTAGGACAATTGTGCTCGCTGTGTGCATATTGGAGGTTTCCGCTTAACTCTTTCAGGTAAGGGAAGCTAGGCCTATCTGTATTTCCCTTGGGATCTCCCTGTTTTATGAGCTTGTGATGATTTAATGGTCTGTTTAAGAATATGAGTGGTTGGGAATGCATTTTTGAACTGCTGGATGTGTGTGGGTGGCTGTTACTCGAGGAAATAGTGGCGGGTGCTGGTTTTCTCGCCCAGGCGAGCTAGTCTCGCCTAAGCGAGATTATCAGAGGCTCGCCCAGGACTCTGTCGCTCAATTGTCGCCTAGGCGACTTGCGTTCCTTTTTTTAGCGAAGTGTGCTCTCGCCTGGGTGGCGAGAAGGGACTCGCCTGAGCGAGACCCCACTGAGTCATATGTGCCCTTGTCGCGCTCTCGCCTAGGCGAGATGGAAATGACAGGTTTTTGATGTTGTTGTTGAGTGGTTCACTGATGTGTGGTTGTTATCTGACCCAAATGCTTTACTAGAAGTGTTGCATGTTGATGGTATGATTAAAATGTTACATTTGAAATGGAAATGACATGTTAGTTGTTTGGGTATGAATTGAAGAGCATGAGTTGTATGAATTGCTGATTTTACATGATATTTATATTATGAGGGATTCTTGACTGGTGGGTGGAACATGTTTAAAGGATGAGTAGGGCATAATTCCATGACCCTTGTAGTGAGGGATCTTGGTGGCGCCTCATAGGTTGGACGTAATTCCATGGACCCTCTTAAGGGGAGTCCCTGGTGGTGCCTCGACAAAAGGACGTAATTCCACGGGGGGTCGTGGTGGTGCCTCAAGGCCAGGGCGTAATTCCACGGATGGCCACGTGGTGGTGCCTCCTGTAAGGGTATAATTCCGTGAAGGCCTCGCGGTGACGCCTCATTGCTAGGACCTAATTCCACTGTCACGTGGTGGTGCCTCAGTTAAGTATCCGGATAGTTTAATCGTAGGGTTTATATGGATGGGTATTTCACATGGGAGGACTGTCATGTATGATTGAATATGAATGGTGTGTTGTGAGCCTGTATGATGACTTTTCGCTAGCTTACCCTTTTTGCTTGCTTGTGTGTTATGTGTGGTCTCTTCCTTTGCAATGATCATCAACCTCGTTGATGTGAGCAGACGTGAGAACTCCTGGCAATGGTGATGGAAATAGGGATTCTGCAGCTTGACGCTTTGGACAGGTGTTGGGCCCACTGTGGGGTCCATTACTAGCAGATTCTGTTATTTATGTTTCTTGTACGAACAAGATCTAGCATTCTTAACTGTGTTATTTTCAGTTCAGTTCTGGTTGGGCCATGTGGGACCCTTTTCTTGAAATTCGGGGATATTGTATACATTCTTACTCTAATCCCCGTACTCTCTGATTATTCATGTATGTGATATTTTATTAATTGAGGTTATTAAGTTTTTGGGACGTTACATATATAACCAATGTGAGTGAAAATTTTATAAAAATGAGATATTTGGTTTACTCATGTTTTCACTTAAAAAAAAAAGATTTCGATCGAGCGAAAATATCACTAAAAAAACTTTATGGAGTAATTTCAAACTCTAACAAAAAAAAAAACTTACTAAAAACCTATTCCAACATTTTTCATGAATTCAACCAATTCAGAATACTCAAACAAATTCATTTATAGTTCAAATCCAATGTTCAAATTCAGTTAACTCAAAATCAATGTTAAAAAAATAATATTATATTAAACATATATCACTATTTTACTAACTTACAAAAATATTTATCTACTCAAATTTCACAAACAACATTGTCTACACCCAATTTTATTTGGGTAAATAAAATTTATTTTCAAAAAAATTCAAGAAGTTAGTAATAAATAAAAAGAGGACAAATAAAAGTTTTTTTGAAAAATAATTAAAGAATATATAAATAATTTTAGATTAAGAATTAAAAAAAATAGAAAATTGTTTTTCTAAAGAAATAAAAGAAAAATGAGTGGTGAAAAATAAATTAAAAATATAAAAAAAAAGAATGTAAATTCATCAAAATTCATCCTTTGAGTTATTTAGACTGAGAAACATTATTATTGCATTTTCATCTGACATCCTGAATCAACAAACCTAAGAATGTAAATTCACATTACCTAACTTTATCCATATTTTCAAAAGAGTTTAAAAATATATATTAGATAAATATATTAATGTTTTAATTAGACAAGTCTAGCAATATGTTAGAAAATGATTAAAGAAATAACATAACTAATAATAAAATTATGAAAAATATAATAATAATTATTAGAACAATAATAATATTGTATATGAATGAAAGAATATTAATCTGAGACCAAACATTTATAATAACAAAAAAAGATAAAAAATAAATGAGGTAAGAAATATGAATAGTCTAAGTTGAGGCATGCAGCATTATCCTTATAACGAAAACATTTCCACTCCTTTCCCAAGATCTAACAACTCAACAATCTGTAAGATCGATGATTGAGTGTAACAAAGAATACCTGAACCTTATGAACAACACTATCTTAAGAGATAATATAGAGAAGAAAAAAGTAACACTTTTGAAAGAACTCAAGTTTTTGTTGTGTCTTTCCCATATACCTATGTGCTATTTTTAGGTAGAAAAGGAAAAACACAAGAATTCATTATAATAAATATGATTAAATAAAATATTAGTTTATAATAAAAAAATATAACAGTTAAAAATAACATTAATCCATAAAAATTAAAAGTCCATAAAAATATTAGTAAATATAAGATAATATTTTAATTATATTTTTTAAATTATACTAAAATATTTTCAATACAATACACTTTAAATTATTAAATTAATATGTTCATACATTATTTTGTATTTCTAGGAAGTGTATTCTACGTATTTTTACATAGTTATCATGTGTATTTTTAAATAGTTAACTCTGTATTTTTACATATGTTATCATTAGTATATTATAGACATATTGATTTTTTAAACTTATATATCATTTTTCATTTCGATTCTATTCAAAATTTAATTAAAATTATGAAAATATTTTTTATTTCTTTTCTGAACATTTAAATCTCTTTTAATATAATATTAATATATCTAAATCTCATTTAATATAATATATATTTACTAATGTAAAAAACACACAAACAAACAACGATCTATACGTAAATACCGATTTAAAAAAGCATGGATTTAAAACTAATATGTAGTTAACTATTTTAACACACTTTAAGAAAATACATAACGTAACCATGCAAATACTTTGCTCAACACCCGTTAATTATTTTCCTTTTCTATACAAAAATAATGGAAAAATTAATACAACAATTTAAAACTTAGAAGAGGTTTATCAAATAAACAAGCTCTGGAAGAGAGTCTGTATTATAGTAGAGCAGGGAGAATGAAAGAGGAAAAAGTTGAAAAGATTAGTTTATTGGTTTAAATAATAAAATATTACTTTATTTTTTTAATTACTCACTATTATAATTATTTAAGTAAAAACAGGTCCATAATCAACTACGAAGATGTTTTCAACTACGTTAAAAAGTCAACATTATGAATTATTTAAGTAAAAAACAGGTCCTATATAATCAATTACGAGACTACGTTAAAAAGTCATCATAATAAATTATTTCAGATGTACTTACTGCACATTAAACATAACAGAAGAAGACAGTATTTGGAGCATGAAAGTTCGCTTTCGATCGGTGAAAGTTGCAATCCTGGTTGAAAATTTTCTTCTGTCCGATTACTAATTTGGCATTTAATTTGGTTTGTGCTCTTTTCCTTTAATGAGGACGTTACGACGATTTAAACCAAGACAATACACTACAATTTTTAGAAAAATGTGACGTTGAATCTGACTGAGTCATTCATATCCCCACAATTAAGACCACTTGAAAAAAAAAAATAAAACAGTATAAATTTAATACAGAAATTAAATTTTTCAAAACTTTTATAAATTCTTATAATTTCAACTAAAAATTTCCTACCCAAGCATAAAAGATAGTAAACATACAAAGGTGGGTTTTTTATTTATTTTGAAGTCTATTGGAAGTCAAATTTATACAAATGAGTTTTTTTTTTCTTTTTCAAGAATGGATCAAGTCGTCAGAATGGAGGACGACATTGGAGGTGAAGTCGTTTTTCTCCGGCCATTTTTTTCTTTTAAATGGTAATGTCGTCGTGTAAGATAACATTTTGTTCTATTTGGAAAAAGTGAAGTCGTTTTTATATACGGTGACTTCACTTTTTTAAATTTTTTTTATTTTCTTTTTTTTTCTTAAGAATTGATAACCAAAAAATTTAAAAAAAATGGAAAAATAACAAAACAAAAAAATTAAAAGAAAAGAAAAATAATAAAAACTGAAAAATTTGAAAAAAAGAAAAAATAAAAAAATCTGAGATATTTAAAAAAATAATGAATAGTGAAAATTTTAAAAAGAAAAATTAAAAATAATTAAAACTAAAAAGTTTGAGAAAAAAAATTGTTCGGGGAGGATTTATTTTTCAATTCAAACAAAGTCCTCCTCTTACACAAAAACATTATTTAAAAAAAATAAAAAATAAAATTGGGAAAGTGAAAGACGAGTTCATCTTGAATGTTCTCTCTCGTAACTACTTAATCCAATTTAGTAAAGAAAAATTTAACATACTCTATTATCTACTTGATCCAATTTAATAAAGAAAAAATTAACATACGCTATTAACTACTTGATCCAATTTAATAAAGAAAAAATTAACATACTCTATTAACTACTTGATCCAATTTAATAAAATTTAATAAAGAAAAAATTAACACACTCTATTTTACAATTTTGTGGTGAAAATAACACTGAAATAATAAAAAAAGGATAATGATAGAATGCCTACGTGGCACTTAATATTTTAATAATTTTTAAGGAAATGGGACCAGAAACGCGTGAGAGAAGTTGGAGTGAATTGTGAGGTTGTGATACACGCGCAAGAGAGGAAAAAGGAAAAGTTAGAAAAA
>Ga0214543_1011883_pt1 | contig 11932 bp, 8 predicted proteins | sample CNSS2metaG_FD_160094 | JGI IMG/M metagenome (GOLD analysis project Ga0214543, IMG submission 160094) | Root nodule microbial communities from cowpea collected in UCLA plant growth center, Los Angeles, California, USA - CNSS2 | ecosystem: Host-associated > Plants > Roots > Nodule | place: USA...
AAGGAAAATATACAATAAATAAAAATATTAAAAAATAATAGAAATATTCAAATGTTAGACATAAATTTTTTTTAATTGACATACATCATTTTAACATAACTACATAAAGATTATGATAAGATAAACAATATATTGGAGATGCGAATGAGTTTTATGACAAACCAAATATATAAAAGAAAAAAAAAAAAAAAAGAATATATATATATATATATATATATAGAATTATTTAATTAATTGTGAATATTTTAATAATTTAAACGATGATGGAGATATGGCGGGGACATGTATTATGGCGGGGATATATTCATCCCCATCCCCATCCCCATACCCAATTGAAAAAATCGGGGATTCCCCATACCCATACCCATACCCATACTCCAGTCAATGCGGGGATTCCCCGTCAAAATGGGGACAAGTTCGAACAATATCCACGGAGACGGGTTTATTTGCCATCTCTAATGATGATGATGGAGATTTACTTTCTCATCCAACCAATTTCAAGAGACTCATTGGCAAACTCTTATATCTCACATATACATGACTTGATATAAGTTTTGTAGTGCAGAAAATAAGCCAATTCATGACCAATCCACAAAGCTCTCATTTACAAGCTGCCATTTGCATTCTCAAATACCTTAAAAATGCTCCTGGACAAGGTCTTTTTTATCCTGTCCAAAATTCTCACAGATTTCAAGCTTTTATAGATTCAGACTGGGCAAGTTGCAGCACCACTAGAAGATCCATCACCAGATATTGTGTCTTTTATGGGCATTGCTTAATATCATGGAAATCCAGAAAGCATAACACTGTTTCCCGTAGCTCGACAGAGGCTGAATATAGAGCCTTGGCCACTGTGGCTTGTGAATTACAGTGGTTGCAATACATTGCCACTAAGGCTTGTGAATTACAGTGGTTGCAATACATTGCCACTGATTTATCCTTGAATATTCCTTTACCAATTCCCACATTCTGTGACAACCAATCCACCATACAATTAGCCAAAAATCCTTCATTTCATGAGAGAACCAAACATATAGAGGTTGACTGCCACTTCATATGTACCAAGATAAGTGAAGGCCTCATTCTTCTTTCCTACATTCCTTCATAGCATCAACTTGCGGACATGTTTACCAAAGCCTTATTTCCTGCACCTTTTGTTGTGGATATGTCCAAGATGGGTTTCATTAACATTTATAACCCACCTTGAGGGGGGATATTAGAGATACATGATTTTGCTATTCTGTTAGCATAACCGTTGCTGCCACGTGATACCCCTGCTGTGCATTTTTGTGCATTTTTCTGTTTTGCCTTTTCTCTTTCTGTTAGAGAAAGTTTGTTATTTTCTCTTTTCTTCTTTTTCTCAGTCCTATATAACTAAGCCACTGTATCCCTTTAACCTTGGGTTGATCTTTCTAATACAATGAGAAATGATATACCATCATTCACTAATACTAACCATCACAATGTGTAGGAGCAACTGATAACGATTGTATTGGAAAACAACAATGACTTGTTTGTCTGGACATCAACCAACATGGCTGGGATACATCCAGGGGTAATGGCATACAAGTTGGCCATCTTCAAGGATCTTAAGTCGGTCGCTCACAAAAAGTGGTGTTTGGGAGAAGAACGGTGTAAGACGACAAAGGTGAAAGTGAAAAAGTTACCAAGGTTGGTTTCATAAGAGAAGTCAACACCACTTGGCTTTCTAATGGTATGCTCATCAAAAAATCGAGTGACCAATTGCGAATGTTGACTGACTTCACTACCTCAACATAGTTTGTCAGAAGGACTCCTACCCCCTACTCGCCACGTGTAATAAAATACCTATGTTTTATCTTTATAATTAATTGAGCAACTATTGTTACGAGTCCAAGTCGTTTAGACTAAAGAATTTTGGTGCAATGTACTAGAGGCTTATGGATAAAAATTTTCAGCAACAAATAGGCAAAAACATTGAGGTGTATGTGAACAATATGGTGGTGAAGTCTGAGTTCGTCGATGACCATGCTAATGACCTCAAGGAGATATTTGATCAAATATGAAGATACAACATGCACCTAAACTCATTAAATGCGTCTTTCGATTAACAGGAGGAAAATTCATGAATTTCATGCTGACGGTGAGGGACATCGAGGTCAACCCAGAAAAGTGCAAAGTTATCATAAACATGAGAAGTTACGTAAATCCGAAAGAAATGCAGAGGTCAAATTGATTATTAAGATATTAATTAGTAACCATTTAGAAATTAATTAGCCAAAATCTTAATAACTAATGTTAATAATCAATTTAAAATCTAAATAGCCACTTATTATAATTTTGTATTCTTAATAGTTTATTTTAGAAATCAATAATTTTTAATTTATAAAATAGTATTTAATTTAATAATTACAATTATCAATTATTTTTAGTCTTGTAATTTAAATATTGTCTTATAATATTTAAATATTGTTTCATCAGATCCAAACATCCATAAACCTTCACATGGCGGCAGGTATAATTGTTAAAGTTGCGTTATTTTCAAAATTCTCTCAACTTTTCTAATTTGATGTCTTTGTATTCAATAGTTTTCTGCATTAAGTGATATTTTTTGACAGAATTTTAGTTCATATCAAACAATGTAATATAACCTTTTAAAATAATGGAACCAATTTTTTCGATGATAAATTGATATTTTTCAATTTCTAATATACTTTTTCCTTCATTTCTTATCTTTACTTCTTTGGATGTTTCTTGAGTTTAGTTAAAAGTCAAATCTCCATTTTTAATATATAGATTCAAGTTTGTACAAAGTTTATAAATAGATAAAGTTAGGTTTTATAAAATCAATTTACCCTTTTTATCGATTGAATAATAATACAAAACAGCTTCAAAATAAAGTCATTTAAACATTAGGAAACCAAGTCTATTGATTCAAACTATTTTTTTTAAATTAATTTATTGAGTATAATATATTTATTTATTCGTCCAACCAATGTTTTTTTGTTCTCTTAAAAACAACAAATTTTTAGTTATCTAATAAATTTACAGAATTATATATTTGATCTCTATTTTATTATTAAAATGTAATTTAATCTTTATATAATATCTTTATAATACAATCCAATTATTATTTATAATATTAATAAAAGAATTCTTCTATACAAACATAAGATAAGGTAAACTAATTTACGAAAGAAACAAACATATATGAAATAAACAAGTTTCATCATAATGCAATACACTTCAAGTAGTCATAGAGAAATACAACATACAATATAAGGACTCTTTTAACTTAATTATCTAGATAATACATTGATATATATTCGTGGTGGTCTCTACTACTCTATAGAGTCATTGTCAATGGGTTTCACCCTACTATAAACAAGGTTAATCCTTTCACCTTACCACACTTCAATGAACACACTAAAGAAACTCAACTAATGAAATTTCCCCCATAGGATTCCTAACATTATATCAACTCATATCCTTACTATAAGTTTGGGAAAATCAAGAATGTCAACAATTAAAACCAGCCAAAAATAATAAAAAGCATAACGGAACCAAAAGCAGAACTAGCGCTTGATGGTATCAAAGGCATGCCCAACGCTAGCATGACAAGGGCTCATTGCCCATTGAGTACCCAACGACCTAAGCTAGCACCTAGCACTGGAAACCCTTTGAGCTCTTTGTGATGAGTGCGCCTAGCAATGCAATCCAGAGCCTAGTGTTAGAGACCACCAGAGTTCTGTGGAACAATGGCGCCCAACAGTACAAACCATTGTTGAGCGCCCTAGCACGAATTTGTCCTCTGACTTTAAAACTTTAGCCTGGCATCCATGCTCCAAAGATGTTGCTAGAGGCCATGACAATAAATCTCAAATTGAGTGTTTTGCTTGTTCAATTGCTCAAACTAGTACTTCCCATTCTTTTCTTAACTCAATAGTTTTGAAAAACCTGCTATAATTTGTATTAGTTTGACCAATTACTCAAGTACAACTCTCTCATTCAATCATACAAAAATCAACAATTTAACCCCAAGCAAAAGGATATTCGGAGCATCTAACAATTTCAACAAATTTTCACATTCACAATGTCAAACTTAAAGGCTTCAACATACAAAATTCATCATTATAGGTTAAGTAATAGGATACTCAACTCAATTTCACACCACTATTGTTTCACAATACACAATTTCAAACACACAACCACACGTAACATCAAGAAATCTTAGCTTTCCTCACCTAACAAAGTTGCTCAAATAGCTCTTAAGACAATTCTACACTTCCAACCCACAAGATGCTTTATCTACATATAAAATCATCAGAAATATGATCAAACCATAATATTATGATACCTGATCTACAAAGACTCATATAGATGACTAAAAGAGCACATGTAAGCAAAACAATTTGAATCGAGAAAAAACAATAATAAATCAACTTACTCAGTTGAAGAAACAAATCAAATGAACTTGAAGAACTTGTCGCAAGGATCACTTGAGAGTGAGAACAAGAAGAGAGAAGATAAAGTACTTAGAAAAGTGGTTTCTAGAGAGATAATGGTTTTATTTAAAATGAAATCTAGTTATTAGAAATCTATTTATTTTTTAAACCTTTTATTACTAAAACAATATAATGTTACCTTTTTACAGAAATCACCACAACTCTTAAGCTATTTTCTAGGTTTTCACAAAAATGAAAAGTTATTTATAACAAAATTTTCAAAAATTTTACTTTTTATAATTACCCTGTATAAAAATTATTTTATAATTTAACAATATTTTTTGTTTCAACAATTATTATAATAATAGTAATTTATTATTATAATAAAAAATAATATAGACATATGCACATAATTGTAAAAGAAACATTGAACATTTTATTGATCAACTCAGCTTGAAAGATCAATATACAAGAGTATATGTACAACTGAAAAACTGTTAAGAAGAACCATCTTGTACACATTTGCATGGAAAGGTGTTGGATGAAGAAACTTGGTAAACATGCCCGCAAGTTGATGTTTTGATGGAACATGAGAGATAATAATGAGTCTTTCAAGAACCTTGGTCTAAATGAAGTGGCAATCTACTTTTTTATGTTTGCTTCATTCATGAGAAAAGGAATTCTTGGCTGGCTGAATCGTAGAATGATTATCGCAGAACACAAGAAAAAGGCATGGGTATGGAAAGGGCTACATTTTAGCTATGATGCACTTATTATTAATCTTAGAACTGACATAGATTAGTCTAAGAGGTCATTACTAGTATGGTTGTATTGGGCTAAACAGAAAAATGGAAAATACAATCTTTCTAATGGTTCCTTGCAGGTTTATGAGTTCTTACAATGGTAACAATCATAGCATTTTTCATAACATGGAAGTGTCAGGAGATAGATTTTATTGTTTTTACCAATTCTTAAAAGGGAAAAACTTTTGGGCATAATCTGAATTATGTATGAAGCAAATCAAAAAAAAGGCACAACTATCTCAAGCAAGCATATGGAAAACGGCGCCTCACATGTAGGAATAGGACAAACAACTAACAATTTAGGTTTTAATAGAATCTTTGGAGGAGATTGAAACTACCTTATACAAATGATTAAATTAGAGAAAATAACAGGTGGACTATGTATTTTGTTGCATTGCTAAGTAAGTTAGCTCTTAGCCCTTCTAAAAGTAAACTCCAGACATTAGGAACCGATTGAAAGGACATGTTAATTGGATATTTCTCATGTAATTAGCTTCATAAATATTGTTTGGAGTTTATTGTGTATAAATACATTGTATATGGGTTAGAGTACCCTAAGTACTCTATCTTATAATTATATAAATACACTTATTGCTGATAAAAAAAATGGAAAGGGCTAGATCATCAACAACATATTTTAACCATTGTAATTCAAAATCCAGTGTGGCTAAAGCCTTGTATTCAACTTTTGTGGAACTACGAGAGATTGTAATTTGCTTCTTGGAATTCCATGATATTAACCAATGACCATAAAATATGTAGTAGATTGTTATAGATCTTTTAGTGGCACTACATATGGTCCAATTCGAATTAGAGAAGGCTTGAAGCTTGTGAGGATTATCTGCTGGATAAAAAATGCCTTGGCCAGGTTCACGTTTCAAATACTTGAGTATGCAAAAAACAGCTTGAAGATGTGGTTGTCAAGGTTGAGACATAAACTGGCTAATTTCTTAGACGACAAAATAGATAATTGAATAGGTTTTGGTCAAATATATTAATTTGCCAATTAATCTTCGAAAAATTGTTATATCGTAAAGAATAACACCATCTTCTACATTTAATTTCATAAATGGGATGGAAGGAGTATTGGTTGGTTTACATCCAATGAGACTAAATTCAGAGAGAATGTCAAGGCAATATTTCCTTAGGTTGAGAACAAGACCATGGGTGGAAAGGACAACCTCAAAATCTAAGAAAAATTTAAGTTGACCAAGATCTTTGATATGAAACTGAGCATGAAGATATAGTTTGATTTTGGTAATGAAGGAGATATTATTGTCATTTAAGAGAATATCATTTAAATAAACCAAAAAAGTTTTGATGGATGAAACATTATGTTGAATGAACAACGAGCGGTCAACAAAACTTTGGATAAAACAAAAAGTGAGTAAAGCAGAGGTGAGCTTAGCATTCCATTGCTTGCTGGCCAGACGCAACCCATGTAGAGATCTTTGTAGTTTATAAACCATCTTAGATGTATAATGAAGAAAGCCATGAGGAAGCTGCATATAAACTTGTTTAGTGAGATCTCCATGAAAAAATGTGTTGTCAACATCAAATTGGTGAAGAAACCATCTAGAAGAGAAAACAACATAAAGAAGAAAACACATTGTGGTTAACTTCACAATTGGGGGAAAATTTTCAAAAAACATCCACCCCCTCTATTTGTGTGAAACTATGATGCACAAATACAATACGTGTATCGGCTACGACACGTATCCGATATGTCGACACAATTATTTTTAAAATAATAGGATACAATACGTGATAGATACGTTATGGTTTAATTACTCGGATGGTACCCACTTTGGTAGGAGTGTGTCAATTTGGTACCCGCCGAAAAGTGAGGACTAAATTGAAACAATCAAGTACATATGGGTACTAAATTGAAATCAGTACAATGACAGTTGTCACACGTGGCATTATCCTGCCACATGGCACTGACATTGCCACGTGTCAAAATAGGGACTTGACACGTTGCAAAAAAAATTTTTACAAAAAAAATTTAAAAAATTTAAAAAATTTTAAAAAAATTAAAAAAACGTGAGAGTGACACGTGGCCTGCTGTTAACGACGTTAATTATTTTTTTCTGAAAGGGACCTGATTGATGCACTTTTTCAAAAGTGGGGACGCAATTGACACTTTTTTTTCGGCGGGTACCAACTTGACACACTCCTACCAAAGTGGGTACCATCCGAGTAATTAAACTATACGTTATATATGAATAATGAAAAGTGTACAATAATTCTTACAAACATAATAAATATATGATTGTTAATGTGTGAATTCAAATTTTCCAATTAGAGACCAATTATTTTGGTAGTCAAAACCTTGTAGCTAATGTTAATGACCAATTTAAAAACCAATTCATCATTAAAACTATTTTAATTAACAATTTAGAGACCGATTATAATTTTTTGGAACTATTTTAGTTGTCAATTTTGTCACTATATAGTGACTAATTATTTTTTGTCACTAAAATTGGTTACTATTCAAAGATTTTATTGTAGTGTACTACTACTTTATAAATTAAATACTTCATTGATAAGTATCGTTAAAATATCCTAAAGTATCAGACACGATACGTGTCGGATACGTGACCCAAGTTGAAGTATCGGTGCATCATAAGTGTGAAACCTTGAGCCACCAATCTTGCTTTGTAACGCTTAGACCCATTTGAATGGTATTTGTTACGATAGATCTATGTACAACCTACATTTTTCTTTCCAAGAGGAAGAGCAACCAAGGACTAAGTTTATTTCTCAGAAGAGCATGTGATTCAACCTTTATAGCATGCCTCCAACAATCAAGTTGACTTACTTCTTTGAAAGTGGTGGGATTAGATGTACCAGATACAGAAAAACAAAAAATAGTATGATTATTTGAGCATTTAGAATATGACAAATAGGAATCCAAAGGATAGAGAGTAGTACAAGCAGAACTAGATGACTAAGTTTATTTCTCTGAAGAGCATGTAATTTAGCCTTCATAACCTACCTCCAACAATCAAGTTGACTTGCTTCTTTGAAAGTGTTGGGATCGAATGTACCAAATACAGAAAAACAAAAAACAATGTGATTATTTGATCATTTAGAATATGACAAATAAGAATCTAAAGGATAGAGAGTAGTATAAGCAGCACTAGATGAAGAAATAATAAAACATTAGTAATCAGTTAAATAAAAAGGTAATTTTCTTACTCAAGTGGAAACTCTTGAATCTGATTTAGTAACTTGAACTTGATCAGTATGTAAAGAACCAATATTTTTTAAAAAAATTGAGATTTTCATGTAGATCTGAAGTGTTATGTGCAAGTGTAACAGAAGAATTAAAGAGAGGTGTGTCAATACTGAAATCAAATTTATTATGGTCTTGTAATGTTATTGACAATATCAGTATGTGGGTTAAAAGAATCATCATTGGGATAACGAAGATGAGTCTCATAAAGATGTCATTTGAGAAATAGAAAAGATTTGTGATTGAGATTATACAAAAAATAGACTTTAGTAACACTTTTAAGTTTGGTATGTGCAATTGTAAGACTGTTGGCAAATACACGTAAATCATGCAAATAAGGGGAATGTCCATATAAAATTTCATAAGGGGATTTAAGTTTTGAAAAAAGATTGAGAAGCTTGTTAATGATATGTGTAGCATGATTGACAACAAATAACCAAAAGCAAAAGGGTAAATTGGCTTGAAAAAGTAATTCATGACTAACATTAAGTTAATATTGGTGCTTCCTTTCAATAATACCATTTTTGAGGAGTCTCAACACAAGAAACCTCATGCAAAATGCCTTTGTTGGAAAAAAATCATTTACAAAGAACTTTTACCATTGTCAGACCTGATTTTCTTAAATTTTAAAGTAAATTGTGTTTCTATTAGTTGAATAAAAGATGAAGAATGGTTATGACAACATATTTGGTTTTTAAAAAATGAATTCATGTAAATTATGTAAAATCATCAACTATGGTAAAAATATGTTGAAAATAATCAATAGACGTATGAGCAATAGGGTCCAAAATATCCACGTGTATGAGTTCAAAGAATATAGAACTACAATTATGACTATTGGGAGAAGGTAATTTCTTTGTTTTCCATAATGACAAGCATCACATTGAGGTAAAGACTCAAAAGTGATATCATTGTATTAGAAGGCAAGTATTTTAACATTTTATGAAATGTGTGGCCTAGCCTAAAATGCCACAACTAAGAGTTTTCAAATGCCATTACAAAGAAAAACTGAAAAGGAAAACAATGTGTATTAGATGTATGTCTTCACAAATTCAATTGGATCTTTGCATGTAAAACAAGTCATTCTTTTAATTAGCTATACTAATCATTTGATAGTTGGATATATGCATGATGTAACGATGAAAATCACAAAATAAAATCATGTAATTGAGGATGGAAATTAATTTTGGAATGGAAATTAAATGAATCGCAAAATCTGGTACATAAAAAGTGTTTTTGAGGATTAAAGGTCCAAGATGAATGGTGCCAAAACATTTGGCAAAAATTGTGGTTTGATTAGGTAATTTTATTGGAATAGGCATGATAGGCTGAATGGATGTGAAAAAAGATTTACAGGGACAAGTATGATTTGTTGCCCCACTATCTAGAATCCAATGACAAGAAAAAAAATTTTCACCTGAATGATTGGTAGATGAAGTCTAAGTGATTAATAGAAGACAAAGTGTCCTTGTTTTGTTGGAGGAGAGTTATGAGGGTCTAATATTCCTCTTTTAAGACATGAAATTGATCTTGATTAGAACTATCTCCCGAGGAAGAAGGTTGTGAAATAGTATTTGGGTCTACATTAACCAAGCTGACCGAAGGAGCAGAATTGGAAATTTAAGTGCAGTTGGATCTTCTATAGCCCAGGGAAAAGCAATGTGAAAGTAACGAATGTCGATGGTGTGATTGGTTTTCTTGCATTTCTCACAATATTTTTTGTTGCGACCAACAAGTTTTGGGATGGGAAAGGTTCCTTGTGGAAGTCGATGATACTTTGGTGGAACCAGTAAACACAATGGAATCTTGGGGTGAAGGAATGGAACGCACACTAAGAAAATATCATTCATGTTGCATTATCATAGAAAAACTCTTCACAGGGGAATGCATGGGATCTATCATCATGATCTGAGATCGAACTTGAGAATAAAATCAGTCAACTCACGAAGAAAGTGAATGACAATCATCTTTGCGTTCTCTTTGAAGCTAAATAAGAAGACCACAAGAATAAGAACCAGAACAGGTGCAAGAAAGAATACACCGATACATTTTTATTTCTTTCCATAAGATCTTCAATCGAGTATAATATTCAGAAACAAAAGAGTCACCTTGTTTGCAACTTTGAATGTGTTCTTGAAGATCGACAGTGTGAAATTTATCAGCATGCAAAAACCTATCTTTAAGATCTTACCATATTTTTGCTTCAATTTCCATCCACATCACTGAATGTTTGATAGTTGGACTCATTGATCTCGTAAGCCATGAAATCACCATACGATTGCATTGACGCCATACATCATGTAACAAATCATAGATCGAAGGATATGGGAAGGCATTTATGATAAGTTTTTTCGTTATTCTTGGTTTCAAGCGCAACAATCATTTCACATTCTCAGTGATAGTAATTAGTTTCCATGAGAAGGGCATAAAAAAGAATGGAGAATGCTAACCCGTGCCCTTAGGGCACTCGTCAAGGAATCATTAATGTGCATTGGTAATATTATTTTTACATTGAAAACTGAAATAATTAAATACATTAATTAAAATAGTATAAATGCATATTACAAATTTTCTAAAAACAAAAATACCCTTTTAATTTTAGACAAGAATTTTTTGATACAAAACAAAGACTTTGGAACTTTTAAAGTCCCAACTCAAGTTGATACTTTAATTGTTTTTTTTTTCAATTTTAGATGTTCAACACTATTTTTTTTTCTTGATTTTTCTGTTAATTTAAACTTTCTTATGTTTAATTATATTTAATTTTTAACAACATTAAAATATATTTTTTATTATTTAATTGTTTTTTAATTTTTATTGATGACTATTAAATAAAATATTAAACACACATGTACAACACTTATGGGTATTTTTGTCATTTAATTAAAATAAAATTGCATTAATAGTTGTTAGGTCAGATTTTAGTTAATATCACACTTAACTATGTACTTTTATATGATTCCGTGTATATTAACTATCCTTAACCAGTGCTATAGGGACACTTGTTAGCAAGACCCAAAAAGAATAAGGGCTAGATTTTCTCAAGGATGGAGATAAAGAGGATTTGCAAGATTGATAATATGATTGTTGAGATGTAATATTTTATTTATCATGTATGGGATCCTTTCTTTAGGGTTAGGGTTAGGACTGGGCCTTGACTCTTTGTATTCTGCTTACTATCTTCTTATATAAACAGTAGTAAAACAGTAACAGTGTAGTTTTTTCACTGTTTCATTTATCTGAAATCTCTTCAAGATGGTATCAAGAGCCAGAACATGAGTCTGGTTCATCTTCACTGTTTGTCACAGTGACTATCATCGTCCGCCGTCTTCCGCCATTGTCCGCCGCCGTCCGCCGCGCCGTCCGCCGTCGTCGCCGTCGCTGCCGGCGTGTTTACTCCGGCGAAGTCAGGGTTAGGTGCGCCTCGAGGAGCGCAACCCATCCCCGCAAGTCACGTCCCCAGAAAC
>Ga0214543_1011884_pt1 | contig 11932 bp, 3 predicted proteins | sample CNSS2metaG_FD_160094 | JGI IMG/M metagenome (GOLD analysis project Ga0214543, IMG submission 160094) | Root nodule microbial communities from cowpea collected in UCLA plant growth center, Los Angeles, California, USA - CNSS2 | ecosystem: Host-associated > Plants > Roots > Nodule | place: USA...
AAGACTCTTAATATTATACAAATATATATTTTTGTAATATTTCATGAACAATTACAGAGATGTAAACCATATATATATGAATATGATATTATGTTATTATTAATGTTCTCTCAAGGATAATCTTATATAAAAAAAATTAATTCCATATCTTTTTATCCAATAATAATTATTTAGTATAGTAGTCAGGGCGTCACATACGGGGCGAATATTTATCCAACCGGTAGGGTACGAGGGAGCTACTACCTGTACCCTACCCGCCCCGTTGACATCCCTACTTCATACAATAAATGAGTCTATCATGGAAAACAAAGCGCACACAGATTTTGGTGGATTTCATAATAAGTTTCCCCTACTGTACAACTATTAATATCTTAAAAGAATTAAAATTTATATAAGATATTATTCAAACTATTTTTAGGAGCGTTATCTAATAAAACATAATTATAGTTATAAATTCTTATAATATGAATAAGGTTAAATTATTTCAGAGATCTCTATTTTTATAGCAAAATTTCAAGTAAATTCATCCATTATTTGGCTCAATTGAGTCTTTATTTTAAAAAATTCATTGCAATTAGTTCTTTTTCGTTAGTTGTACAGTAATGGTGTTAATTATGTGTCACGTGTGGTTTTTGATTTTTTTTAAACTTTTTTTTTATTTTTAATTCTTTTTATAATTTTTAAAAAAAATTAAAATTGTTACGTGTCAATCTGACATTGTGGCACGTGGCAGAGATAGTATGATGTGGCAGTGGCAGTACCACGTGTCACTATTGGATGTAAAAAGTCTCAATGTATTCCCTGTATTTGTTATTTTGTCTTAATTTGGTCCCAATTTTTTTAAATTGAATCAATTTCATCCCTATATCAAATTTAACTTTTTTATATAAATTTTACAATGGTATTTTATTATAATTGATATTTTTAACAAAATTAAGTTTATTTAAATATATATTTTGCATTGAACTTTATTTAAATATTGTTTCAAATATTTATATATCAATAATTTATAGACAAATGTTAGAATTGTTATAATTTTTTTTTTAAATTTTATATTTGAATTTATAAAGTTTTTATTTTTAAAACAACTCTAACATTTATCTATAAATTATAGATATATAAATATTTAAAAATAATTTAAATAAATATCAATGTAAAATATACATTTAAATAAACTTAATTTTGTTAAAAATATCAACTATAATAAAAATATCATTGTAAAATTTATTTAAAAATTAAATTTGATACAAGGATGAAATTGATTCAGTTTTAAAAAATGAGGACCAAATTGAGACAAAATAACAAATACAAGGACTACATTGAGATTTTTGACATCCAATAGTGACACGTGGCACTGTCACTGCCACCTCACATTGTCTCTGCCACGTGACACAATATCAGATTGACACGTGACAATTTTATTTTATTTTTTAAAAATTTATAAAAAATTAAAAAATCAAAAAAATCAAAAAAATCAAAAAAATCAAAAAAACCACATGTTAACACATGGTACATAATTAACATGTTACTGTACAACTTATGAAAAGGAACGGATTGCAACGAATTTTTCAAAATAAAAACTCAATTGAGTCAAATAAAATGAGAAGACCTATTTTGGTAAAAAAATGTAAATAGTTTAAAATAAATAGTAACTTCGGAACTGAAAATAATATTAGGTGAGTTGAAGGTAAGTAGAATAATAATCTCTTATTTATGTGACATCTTAAAAGCTGTCACAGCTGGACTAAATTTCAACATTTTGTTATAAAATATCTTTTAGGAGTTACACAATATAAAACAATGTAAATAGTGAAAAGAGAAATGAGGAAACACTCATTATAGATCCTAAAAGAAATACCACTGTCACATTAATTTTTGAAATTAAAAAAGATATTAAAAAAGTATTTAGAGTAACAAATAAATGTTATTTAAATATAATTGCTTATTATAATTCTATTGTGTAAATAGACCTTTAACATTTATGATTGAGTAAATAAAAATCATTCCACCAAATATGAAAAAATCTTAAATAAATTTGTGGACGAACAAGTAATACTAAACAAGTAAAATTAGTAAAATGAATAATAATAGTTGAATTCTAATAATAGATTATAATTTTTGTGGATATTCAACTTAATTCAAAAGTGAAGTTTTAATATTCATAAATTCATAAATATTTTAAATTTTATTTTTGGTGTGATATTTTATATTAAAATTTATTAATAAATTATATAAAATTATAGATCATTATAAAAATAATCATTAAAATAATGCATGTGATTTTATTATATATTTAGTATACTTATTTTATTTATTCAAAATTAAAATAAATTTTAGAAAAAAAAAAATATCTACAAACCTATAGTCCAAATAATATGTCCAAATCAATCCATAGTCCAAATAACTAATATCTAACTAATCCAATTTCGTCATATTATTCAACCCAATTGTACCATGATTAGGCATACTAACATTGTTTATTTAGTTATTATTAATTTTAAATTTATTATATTTTTATTTTCAACATGAACAAAAGTGATGCAAAGATCTCAAATATGGTTATTTATACCATCAAATCTTTTGGTTCTTTGAATTTGGAATTTTCTTGAGACGAACACACTACCAAACAACACAACGCGATGCATTACATGATGCACGCTCCACTCACATTACATGCATTCTTCTCGATCTCGAACTAACGCTCTGGCTCATAAAAAACCTGCAACAACTTGTTCATTATGAAAAGCATTAATGAATCAATGGATTCAATTCCATTACCACCAACTGTGTTTCTGGTTTTCTTTCATATCTGTGGACTCCATTTAACTGGATTTTTCTTTTCCTATTTTTGTCTCTGGACAACCTAGCCAAGTAACAAAAGTTCATGTTGTTTTGTTTTTTTCGCCCCTGGGTTTGAACTCACAGACTCTGTTACTGTTACTGGCTCGCCAGTGCCGACCAGTCCGAGCCAAATGGTTCTTTGTTTGACCAATTGCGCAGCTTTCTTTTGCAGCCACAGAATGGGTCCACAAAATTTCTTCACTCAGTGGCAACCACCAACTTTTGTCTCATTTTCCCCCAATTTTTTTGTGTATCAGGTGGGCAACAACAGAACCAGAGCTAAAGCTGTCCTTACATTTATATAGGCTCATGATGACACGTTACAAAACGATATTATTTCAAATATAAATATTTATTTAGAAAAAGATACATGTTTTTCGTAAGAAACTTTTGTCTAATTATACTTAATAAATAATAAATTTTTGAGAACAAATGTATTATTTATTTGTTGATTAAATATATGTCATCTTTTATTTTTTTTCATTCAGAAAATTGTTACTTTATTTACTATCTTTCTTTGGAACAAAATATATAAATAAGTTAGAAAAAGTTTCTTCAAGCATTCCTATAAGAGGTGAAATAATCAGTGGTTAATATCCACGTTAATCCTAATTTTACTTAAGTAACTTTTTTTTTCAATATATATATATATATATATATATATATATATGTATATATATAGGTTTATACTTTATTTTTTTTAATTGTGATAATACGGAGGATTGTTGAAAAGTATCTTTTGTTGCTGATAACTTTTATTATTTATAAACTAGTCATAGACTCGTTTTTTTTTTCTTTCAATTTAGATTAAAAATATTAATATAATTATTATATTTAAATAAATTATTTATTTATATAATTATATTTAATTATTGTAATTATGTATAGTTATAAATATAATATTTAAAAATAATTGATAATATTAAAAATTTAAATAATTAATTATAATTATTTTTTGATAACAAAATAATTAAAAATAAATAATATTGTTTTTTATTTATTTTTTATGTTTAAATAATATATTATAATAAATAGAATTAAAAATATCACTGATAATAATATTAGAGTATACTAATAATAATGCTACTATTAATAATAATATTAATAAAACCAATACCATATTATAATAATAATAATAATAATAATAAAATAATACTAATATATTATTAGTTATGTACAGTAAAACAACATTGTATAATTAAAATTTATAATTAAATTTTTAAGTTATATATTATATTAAAAGGAAATGTGTATACACGAATTGTTAATAAAATAAAATGGAAGTATACTGTACATTATAGATTCCAACAAAATAAATATAAAAATAAAGTTGATTTTAAAATTTATTAAAAAAAATATATATATATATATATATATATATATATATATATATAAATTTAAACCAATATTTAAAATGAATTAACCCTATGAAAATATGAAGTTAAACATAAATTATTCTAATAAAAAATAGGGTTAAATATGTTTTTGATCCCTCAAGTTTCAGTGAATTTTGGAATTAGTCCCTCATCAAAACTTTATACCAATTTAGTCTTTCATCTTTCAAAATGCGTGAATTTAGTCATTTTAACCAAATTTTGTTAAGTTTATCTGACGTTTCAAACACATTTTATGATAGTATTTAAGTTAACATTGAAGCAAAAATGTGTCAAACAGTGTAAATAATTTAAATATTATCATGAAATGCACTTGAAACGTTAGATAAACTTAACAAAATTTGGTTAAAAGGACTAAATTCATGCATTTTGAAAGATGAATGACTAAATTGGTCAAAAGTTTTGATGAGGGACTAATTCCAAAATTCGCTGAAACTTGAGGGACCAAAAACATATTTAACCCTAAAAAATAATATGTAATGCAAGATAGTGTGACATGTAATGCTCATGTGAACTGATATAACAAAATTCTTAATAAGATCATTCGTTGACATCCTTTGTCATCATTAGCAATACCAAGGTCCAAAACTTTGCACTAAAGTTATACGAGAATTGCCAAGAGCATGACTCGATTAGAGTCCCTAATTTATAAATTCATCATAATAACTCAATTTTATCATAAAAAATACAATCAATCACATACATGCAAAAAATCCATTTATTAAACTCACGTACACAAGTAATGACTAATTTCCCTTACCTGACAAAATTGTTCAACAAGCTTTGAGACACTCAAACACTTTTAACTCCAAAGGATGTTCTATCTATACCTAGGAACAACACAAAAATGATCAAGCTATATCGTTATGATCATTAATTAGTAGAAACTCATACTGATGATTAAAAAGACACAAGTGGACAAAGGCTCACATGCAACAGAAAAAAGAAATAGAACAAGAAAAGTCCTGAAACTCAACTAATGCGAATGGAGAAACTGACCGGTCTAAATTGAAGAGTTCGCTGAGAGGATCAATTCTACGGTTTCAGTTCTTCAATCAGACTAGGAACGAGGAAGGACTTTTAGAGAGAAGTCAAAGAACTCTAAAAAAGTGGTTTCTAGAGAGTTGTTTTCAAATATTGGAACCCGTTTATAACAAAACTATTTATACTAAAATCTTTAGTATTAAAATAATCAAGTCTCGTTATTTTTAAACCATTATCACTTCTAAAATGTTGTTTTCTAGGATTTTACAAGTTACATCAACAAAATAAAAAAAAACTCCAAATCCTATAACCCTCCAAATTCCAACCACCATCATTCTCTCTTGAAACAACTAAAGTTATAAGCCTAAACGACACAAATAAAAAAAACTTAAAACATAGAGGGGAGATGGAGTAAATAAACCTCTTCGGTATAGGCAACGATGTGAGATCCACATTGACTGCAAACCTAGGCAGGGAAACGATTGACAATGAAATGATTGACAGTGAAGTGTGGCCAACATGATAATGAACTCGGACAAAGACAGGACTGACGATGGCACAAATGACATCACTAGAGAATAGCAAAAGTGTGAACTTGTTGCAGGGAGGTGCTCATGGTGGTCGGGCAAAGGAGAAAGGACTTGAATGAAGATCACCTAACCAGATCCTCAGATGCGACGACAACGAAAGTGACAACAATGACAAAGTAAAACTCATCCCACACTTTTGTCGTTTCACTACAAGAAAAATCGATATTACCGACGACCAAAATCCGTCGGTAATGGTCAAAATCCGTCGTTAAATCAAAATTATCGACGGATTATCGACGGTCAAAAATCTGTCAGCAAAATGCTTGTCGGTAAAATTTTACCGACAGAAATCATGTTCCGTTGGTAATTACCGACGGAAAAATCCGTCGGTAATTATCGACGAAAAAATCCGTCGGTAAATCTGCCGATAATTACAGACGGAAAAATCTGTCGGTAATTAGCGACAGAAAAATCCGTCAGTAATTACCGACCAAAAAATCCGTTGGTAATTACCAAAAAATCTGTCGGTAAATTTGTTGCACTGTTCATCTTCTTCCTCCTCCCTCTTTCAATTTTTTTTTTTCGTTTTTTTTTTCTTGGTCGCCGTCGCTACCACCGTCGTCGCCGCCGCCGCCACCGTCGACGCCGCTGCCACCATCGCCGCTGCCGCCATCGTCTTCTTCTTCTTCCTCTTTCTTCTTCATATTCTTCTTCTTCTTCTTCTTCTTCTTCTCCTTCATCTTCATCTTCTCCTTCTTCCTCTTCTTCTTCTCCTTCTTCCTCTTCTTCTTCTTCTTCTCCTCTTTCAACTTATTCTTCTTCTCCTTCTCCTTCTTCTTCTCTTTCTTCTTCTTTTTCCTCTTCTTCTCTTCTTCTTTTCCTTCTTTTCTTCTTCTTCTCGTCTTCTTATAAGGAGATTTGGGCGGGAAAATTCCCGCTTCTTTTACCGACGGATAAATCCGTCGGTAAATTCGTCGATAAAAAAAATTAAATTATCGACGGATTTTACCGATGAATTTTGAGTTATATAAGTATCAACAGATTTACCGACGGACAAATCCGTCGTTAATTCAAATTTTGGGCGGGAAATTTTCCGCTTCTTTTACCGACGGATTTTTTCGTCGGTAAATCCGTCGGTAATTCAAATTTGGGTGGGAAATTTCCCGCTTCTTTTACCGACGGTAAATTTGTCAGTAAAAGAAATTTGAATTATCGACGGATTTTATCGACGGATTTTTCTGTCGGTAAATAAAATTTGTGTTATCGACGGAAAAATCCGTCGGTAATTAAAATTTAAGAATCCGTCGGTAATTCAAATTTACCGACAAAAGTATAGTCGTCGGTAAAATTTCGTCGGTAATTTTAATTTTTTTTGTAGTGTTTGCACCGAAGACCCGACCTGGAGACACCCAAATCCTCACTTCATGATAAGTGTTTGAAGGAAATTTTGAGTGGGGAACAAATGGCTAGGAAATTGGAGCATTGGGAAGGAAGAATTTGAGAATAATTTTGGACAATAGAGGATTTTGGGGAAGAGGAGAATATGGAAGAGGATTTTGGGAAACCCTAAATCCTAAACTCGCAAGGTGAGATTAGAGGGAACACCTCCTCTTAATATAAAATTTTATTTTAATTCTCTCACTCAATTATTGACGGCTTGTATCTATCGATAAACAACATCGACAAACTTATCGACGAAATTTACCGAAAGGTAATTGGTAAAAATAACCCAATTCGATGAAATTTCCATAGATGAATGAATTACCAAAATCCATCGATAACTTCTCTCAATAATTGCATATTATCAAAAGATTTGGATCCATCGATAAATTTCCTTTGGTGTATTCAACATTTATAGTAGTGTATGTTTAAGAAAACTAGCCTACACCTGAGTTGTCTAAGGTATATTACCATAAGCTAACTCCCAAGAAAGTTGAAGATGATAAGACTTGTTCTCTACTATTAAATTCATCATTTGCAACCCATTTTCATCCTTAGGAGAAAATTTTTTCCTCCAATTTACCATGACAAACCTTACTTCTGCATCACCTGTCCAAATAAGACATAAGACTTCAATTTATGACAGCATCACATAAGACTTCAACATATGACATGTTAAGCCTGGGAGGCTAGTGTACTATACATGTCCGAATACACCTCGATCATCTGAGTATAAGTACTATATCTGTCCGAGTACATCTTGACCACTTGAGATAACGTGTATTCGGTCCAAACGTATTTGGCCAAAAAGGGTCAAAGCAAGATTAATAGGTAATTAGGCCACGTGCACAAGTCTATCCAAGCAGAACCCATGGAGAGCACAATATCTGAGAAGTTACCGGCTTGTGAAAGTTTGGAGGTTGAACTACGAAAAGATAGCAACTGATTAATATCATTATAGAGTACAATATGTTGTATAAACAAGAACCATTTTATTATAATTTGTAAATTAAATTATTTTATTATTTTTCATGATTATTTTATTATATTTTTTAACAAATAAAATTAATACAAATTATAAAGCAATATTAGATTTTAAACGTAATAAAATAAAAAAATCACTATAAATAAAATTAATTTACTATATTTTTAACAAATAAAATTAATATAAATTATAATGTAATATTAAATTTGAAATGATGATATAATTATGATCATATGCTAAATATAATAAGATAGAAATCACTATGAATATATAGGTACTATTATTATGTTATTAATAAACGATTAATTCATAAACCAAATTACTTTATTAGTTTTTACAATTCTTTTATTATATTTTTTTAACAAATAAAACTAATATAAATTATAAAGCAATTATAAATTTGAAATAATAATATAATTAATCACACGTTTAGTATTTAATAACTATCACGAATATCCATTAAACAGAAAAATTAACATTATATAATTAATATCATTATTATTTACTAATTATTAATTTTACCTTCAATAAAAATACGTGATAACTATTAAAAATTATTAAATACATGTTTAATTAGTAGCTTAATTATTGTTGGAGTTCAAATAAAATTATTGTTTTTACTAAATATATATCAATTGTTTGCTTACCTAAAACAATTAACACTGAAAACTACACTTTTCTTACAATGGTGCTCCTTTTTATAGATTAATAGAAAATATATTAACAACATTCACACACGATCGAATCCTAGCTTGAGCTGTATTGATCTCACAAACACGAATCCAATCTCTTATTTGTAGAATAAACATATACCATGAGACACAAAAAAGCATAAATTTTGGTCCCATTGTTGCTATGATTATTATTAGTATGGGTTACCATTGTTATTATTATTATCGTCCTGTAATAAACCTGGGTGCAGCAACATGCAACTGAATCAGTTCCTGTTCACATGGTCTCTGTCCTTGACACCGGAGCCCTAGAATCGCGGGGCGTTGGCGTGAGTTCACTCTCTCTCCCATCCTCACCGGAAATCTCCTCCAATGATCTTCCCTTAGTCTCAGTAACCAAGAACGAGCAGAAGAACCCTACCAGGTTAGTCACCGCCAGCAAAATCATCGCCTTCTTAATCTTGTACGTGTCTCCGCCCACCGTCAAGCTCTGTATTCCGAACGTCCCGACCAGCGCCCCGGCCTTCCCCGCCGCCGCACTTAGCGCATGGCACGTGCTCCTCACCCGCGTCGGAAACAGCTCCGCGGGAAGCACGAAGGTCGTGCTGTTGGGTCCGAAGTTTGCGAAGAAAAACGTCAAGCCGTAGAGAACAGCGAAGGCGCCCTTGTTCTCGTTCTTGAGGTAATCGTACTTCACACCGATCACAAACATGAAGAACGACATCATGAAGAAGCCCACGAGTTGGATCTTGTAGCGCCCCAGCTTCTCGATGAAGAAAACAGTGAACCAGTAACCGGGGAAGGTTCCGAACAGCGCGATCACGAACATGGCACGTGACGTCTGGAACACTTCACCGATGGCGCTCATGTCATGATCTTTGTCTATGAGTCCAATGGCAGGGAAAATATCCTTCTGCGTTAGATTCTGGCTGTAAAACGCGATGTCAAGAAGAAACCATGAACTCATGGTTCCGATCAAATGACGCCCATGACGCTCAAAGAACTCGTTCGACCACAAAGGGTAGTTATTCGCTGCGTTGAAATCGGCAAGCTTATCCTGCTCTGCTTGGATTTCAATGTCCAAAACTCTCGCCATATCCGCCGCAGCTTGTTTGGCGTTACCTTCTATGATTGCAGTGTAACGCCCCGTCTCTGGCATCTTCATTCGCCAGTAGTAAGTCAACAATGCCGGAATGGCACCGATCATGAGAACCAACCGCCATAGAAGATCACTCTCCGGTCGCGTGGACGTGACGGGGTTTTGGGTATACGTCGGAGCATGGTAATAGGATTGGAAAAGCCCGGAGAGTGTCATGGAGACAAGCCCTGCGAAGATGATTCCCACGCCCTGCATGGCGAACACGGCGGCTATAAACGCCCCACGTGTCCTCTTGTTGGCGTACTCCGACATGATAGTGGCGGAGAGTGGGTAGTCGCCGCCGATACCAAAGCCGAGCCAGAAGCGGAAGAAACACAGCGTTCCCATTACGGATTTCGCGCTGGCGCCGAATGAGAGACCGGAGGCGATGGCGCAGAGAACCATGAGGATGAGAGTGATTCCGTAGACCTTTTTCCGACCGAGTTTGTCGCCGAGCCAGCCGAAGACTAGCTGGCCGCAGAGGGTTCCAACAATGGCGACACCAATGACAAAGTTGTTGACTGATGTTGGGAGCTTCCCCGGACTGGTGGAGCTAGGATCGAAGTAGTACAAGCGTCCCAGAAGTTTGGAAACCGTGGAGATGCAGAAAAGGTCGTAGGCGTCGGTGAAGAACCCCATGCCTGCGATCACTATGGCCGTAACGTGGTACCATTGGGTTCGCGCTGAATCGAGCGCTTCAAGCACTTCCAGTGCCATTCTTAACAAGCTTCCTTATTTCCTTCACAACTGTGCTTGCCCTTATTGTCTTCTCTCACCATCAACACTCTCCCCCTTATATATACACATACAAAACAAATGTTCATGGGAGCTTGAAAGTGTTTGAATGCAGCCATGGACGTTTACTACTATGCTTTGGGGATGTGAACGAGAGAAAATTGGGATTAATTGGTACTTGTTTATTTGGATATTCTCCTTGCGTTGATCATCTGAGAAGGATATGCTTAATTTGAACCAAGTTTTGTTTGGCTTTTTCTTTGTTGCTTTCTACCCATAGGGATTAATGCCATGGCGTTATTCTGTTGGGGTTTTAGCTGCTTGTGACAGCTTTCAAATGAAGTGGATGTGAGACAAACGTTGATTGGTAAAAGAAAGCTACGTACTAAGCTTGTCTACAATGTGCTCTCCGTGAAAATTTTGTAAATTAATATCATAAAAGATGATCGGATGGTTTCAACAAAGTATATATTTTAGTGGAAGATATTTAAACAAAATATCTTTTGCAACCTTCTATGTTATGGAAAATTATATTATGATTCCATTTTTTTTACTCTTATCTTTTAATTTTTAATCTTTTAATTTTTAATTTAATTTAGTGTAAAATATTAAATCTTTTAAAAAAAAATAATAGTATATTAATCGATAATCCAAATTAAATAAAAAAAGAACACGTCAAGATATTAAAAAATAAAATTAAAAGATTTAAGACATAATTTCATTGTCCTTTTATAATACGTGCATTCATTTCTATAATAAAACTATTACTTTTTATAACAATCACCTTAAACATGATACTGATAATAATTTATAATTAAAAACATTGTTAGAGGAAGGAATCTAGACTGTGGATAATTAAGGAGGGGGTGAATGGTTAAAAAGTTTACGTACGTGGTGGAGAAATTGGAGGTTTTTGGTGAATTCTCCTTGCTGGAGTGAGGTGTAGTATGTGTTTGAGATATCAAAATTATTTGAAGTGAAAATTTTCAATAAAATTACTAATTAATTTTTTTATTAACTACAACTTTTACTTTCTAATTCTTTTGAATATAGAAAAAATAATTTTAAATTATAATTGAATGGACTATACACAATTTTTAAATTTAAATTATTCTTGATATTATAATTTATAATTCTTTTACTTCACTACAATAAACATTCGCTTAAGTCCATACTCATTTTAAGTCCACATGCGGTGTATGTATATATATATA
>Ga0214543_1011894_pt1 | contig 11923 bp, 3 predicted proteins | sample CNSS2metaG_FD_160094 | JGI IMG/M metagenome (GOLD analysis project Ga0214543, IMG submission 160094) | Root nodule microbial communities from cowpea collected in UCLA plant growth center, Los Angeles, California, USA - CNSS2 | ecosystem: Host-associated > Plants > Roots > Nodule | place: USA...
CCAGTAGTTTATTTTTGTTTAGTTTCTAACTTTGTTTCTGTTTTGCAGGTATTGCTAATTAGGCTCTGTTTAGTTTACTCTTTTTAGTGGAAGTTTCTAACCAAATAAAACATCATTCCACATCTCATGAAATTCTTTATGGCATAAGAATTTTAGTACAAATAAAGTTTCTAATGATTTTCATATCCTTTATGGTTGTATACGATTAGTAGCATTAGACTAATTATCTATATGAGTGTCAAGTGAGGCTGTTTGTATGAGATTTTGACAATGATCTCTAGAATACTTATAAATACGCATGATCAATTAAACACAACATAATGATAACAACAAAGACTTACGAGGGTGTATTGTGATTGATAAACCACTAACACACACTAAATGCTTGATTCATATGACTTACTATACCAACTACACTTTGCATTAAGTTTTTTAATCTAAAACTAGTTCATATAGTTTGTTATACTAAATCTGATGCATTACATCGATCCATAATTTTCTTTCATTCTTTCTATCTCATACTGTTTTGTAATATGTGACGGATTGTTGTAAAAATAATTTTTTTTTGTTATTGCAAACATATGAAAGTTGTGTTTCGATTTGACCATTATCGTTGCAGCAGTTTCGATTTGGTCATTTACAAAAAAAAAATGATCGATGGTGTGTTATTACTAATTATTCACCACGGGTCATGGAAATTTTAGCCCATCTCAAGGTGTGTTGTACTTTCTCCAAAACATACCTCTCATATTCTTTTACCTTGTTTTCTTTTATTTCTCCTCTATTATTCTGGTTTACTCACTCTTTAAAGAGTATTTTTTTGCTAGTTCTGAGATACTTGCAAAATTTGGGAAGTATTTAAAGACGCTGAATCTTCATGCCTCATGAAGTTCCTCTAACGTTTTCGTCGGCTTTTACAACAAAGAAAAGGGTAAGGATCCCATTTCATACTAGGTGGTTTGATGTTTTCCTCATAATGAGTTCAGAATATAACATTTGCTCACGATCTTTATGCAGAAAAGAAAAAGAAAAAAGATAGACATAGCTACTTTTTTCACATGTACTACAATTATGGTTTCCAATAATAGAGAAGAGTAGAGTGAAGCAAAGAAAAGAAAAGAAAAGAAAAGGGCAAGGATCCCTTTTGATAACAGTATAAATAGATGGCCGGGTGATGAACGTAAATAAGCAAGCTTGTGTTAAGAAAGAAAAATGTCGAGCCCTGTTTTAATCAATGCCGCAATCCCTTCATCGAGACCATATCAAGTTTATTTCTTTGCGAAAAACAAGTATGTGAGGCTGTATTACACTCCCGGAGACACAGGTGATGAAATTATGACTCCACTGCAATTGGTGAGTTCTGGTTTTTCATCACTTGCAGGAACGGCATTTGCAGAAGATGGAATAGACTGTTCCTTTGACACCGAAGGAAGCAAAGCATATATCTTCTCCTCCGACATCTGTGCCTACATAGATTATGCTCCACATTCATCAAAGGACAAGATCCTCGTAGGTCCTACCACAATTGCTCAAATGTTTCCGACCCTCAGAAACACGGTGTTTGCGGAGGGCATAGACGCTGCATTTAGGTCAACCAAAGGAAAAGAAGTTTACTTGTTCAAGGGCATTGATTATTGTCGCATAGCCTATGATTCGAAGGAGCTTGTTGGGTCTATTGGTAACATCACTGATGGGTTTCCTCATCTGAAAGGGACCATCTTTGAAAGTGGAATTGATGCGAGTTTTGGTTCTGTGAAGAAGGGATTTGCTTACCTCTTCAAAGAAGACAAATATACGCTTTTACGTGAATCTGATGGTACTTTCAATCAAGTCAGGGATATCCTTGCGGGTTGGCCATGTCTTCGAGGCGTTTTCCCAGTTACTGAATGAAAGGATTGTTCACTCTCCTCTTCAACCACAATAAATAACAAATCGTGTCATCATATAATATCATGTTTCATGTTTCCTCATGTTTGATGTTTAATGTTTGTGTTTCCTTTCGTACGTGTGACTGCATGTTTCTTTCTATCTTCCCATGTAATTTCTATTTCCTTGCTTGATAATAAAGGCTTGAACGGCTCATATTTTAAATTTACAAGCTTTTTATCTTTATATCTTTACGTTTCAAAACTTAATGTACTTTTCTTGTCTTTTCTCAAATTAATTATTTACTTATCTCAGCCAAATAGCTAAAAAAAACCTTTAAGAATACTTTAAAAACAGTATAATTTTATATTTAATGTAGTGTTTATCTTGTTCATTCCTGCTCAAAACAAAGTAGTTCAAAATATTTAATAAGTAAATAAATAAATTATTCTGGTGTTGCTTTTTCTTTATAGACTGTTAATTTTATAAATAAATACTATTTATGGATGAACAATTTTTAATCTTAATTCTATTTATTTTAGTTTAATAATTAAGATTTATTATTTTATTGTAATCAGATTTATTATTATTTATTTTCTTCTACTTAAAAATACAACTTATGTGTAGGAACGAAAGAAACAAGAAACACGTAAGATTATATAAAAGTAGTGTATTCAATATTTTTTGTATATTGTCTTTTATAATATAATATTGGTCTTCATAAAGTTTAAATATCATTCATTTTACTCGATTGATCTAATAGGTCCTTGTATATAATCACTCAACCCAAATTTTTTTAATATTTTCCTTCGTTTAAAATCTTTTCTTGTATTATTGATGTTTGTTTTAAGAATTGTTTCGTTTGATATGTTTTCTTTTATCCATTTATTTGTCCTATTATTATTATTTATTTACTTTTTTATTTTTTCTGACACTCTTAAAGAGAAAAAGTTGTTTTATGTAATTCATCATTATTTCTTTTATAGCAAAAGATAGAGATAATATTATATAATATATTTGTTATGGATATGTTTAAATCACTTTCGTGTAAGTACTAAGAAATGAAATTTTAACTCACTAAAATAGAGTTATTTCTTGTTATATCTAAAGTTATTGATTTTGCTTTCATATTACGTTATGCTTTAACATCGTCTAATTCTAAAACATGTTTCTGATAAAGATATTTTATCTCATGGACATATTTTAAGTGTTTTGTATGATAACATTTATGAAATAATTTGTTATATTAAAATTGCTATATATTGAGTTGGGAGGAGCACTTGAACTAAAATATGTATCTGAAAAAAAAAAAAAAAGAGAGTTTATCTTGATATTTCTGTAAAAAATAATTTAATTTCAAATGATTGATAATAAACTTATGTTTAATTAGTAATTTGATCCTTATATCTAAATCTTTGATTTGTTTGGTTCTTATATTTACTTTTGATTTAATTGAGTCTTTATTTTTGTAAAAATGATCAATGTGGTCTCTTCTGTTAAATTGACATTAACACCATTTGGAAGTGTCACATGTCAAATTTTAGGTCTATCACATGTCAAAATCTGGATCATCTTCTATCTTGAAACTCCTTTAATTTTGACACGTGGACCTTCTAAGTAGAAGATGACCTTAGATTTTGACACGTGATAGATCCAAATTTTGGCATATAGCACTTCCAAATGGTATTAACACCAATTTAATAGAATAAACTTGAATTTTTTTTGTTACAAAATATGGATTCAAATGAATTAGTTTTAAAAGATAGGGACTCAATCGAGTAAAAATCGTATAGGATTAAAATGAATCAAAATCCTAATATAGGGACAAGATTAATCTATTTTTTACAAGATTTAAGAATTTGAAAATATTGTTCATGATATGAAAATAAAAGGAATTATTTTACTTAACATCATGCTTATAACTTTTATGATTTAAAAGTTGCTTCATTCATAGTCTTGAACTCAAAGTTTAAAACATAAGTCTAAATTTTTTTCTTTTTAATGTTTTGTTTGTGTGTCTTCATATCGAGGAAAAACATCTATTTTTCTCAAAAGTTTGTTCGAAATTTTCGGTCTAATTCCAAACATGTAACTAATACTATTAATACTAAAACGAAATACACATAATTTTAAGATCATAACAAATACTAAATTTAATAGGTAAAAATATCTTGTCCACTAAGGACAACTTTTTTTTAATTGTCCTTTTGCTTAAGAGTTCATTGTCAGAAAAAAAAAGTCCAATATATATGATAAGATTTTTGTGATTTACATCATGTTATATATATTGATAAAAGAAAGTTGTTTCTGATTGTGTTCTTATCCTGGAAGATACATTCTTACACATTGGAATTAAGCATACAGAAAAAAATAAACAACACCACACATTTATAATTAAGCATACAAAATTACATGAAGATAGGAAAGAAACAACCACTTACAGAAAGGAAAACAAACATCCAGAGACTTGTTACATTAGGAAAAGTAACAAGCATCCAATAATCCTAATGTTACACATATTAAAGAGAAAAAGAAACAAACTTTGGTAATGAAGACCTTATTTGTAACATGTTTTTTAAAGCTGGTCATCATATTGATGAGAGTAAATCCCTTCATTCGGTGACTGGCACAATTCCTTTAAGGGGTGGCCAACCTTCAACGATAGGAGTGACATCACCCACAAGTGTGTCATTAGTCGCATGCGGAGTGACTTTCATACGCACATAGTCATCTCCTTTGAAAAGGTAAACTTCATTCTCCACATGAGAAGAAAAACACGCATCGATTCCATTCTCAAATATCGTACCTTTCAAAACAGGGAACCCTTCGGGGATGTCAAGAATGTCGATGATACGCAACTTGGTATCATACGTAATGCGAGTATACTTCTCTCCCTTGAATATGTAAACTTCTTTGCCTATGGTTGACCTAAATGCACCGTCCAAGCCCTCAGCAAACACAGTGTTTCTTAGGTCGGGAAACATTTCAGCGATTGTGGAAGGACCTTGGAGGATCTTGTCGTTTCCTGTGTTTGGAGCATAGTCTATGTAGGCACAGTTCTTACCGGAGAAGATATATGCTTCACTGCCTTCAGTGTTGAAGCAACCGTCTATTCCTTGTTCTGCAAATGGCGTTCCTGCAAGTGATGGAAAACCAGTACTAACTAATTCCAGAGGAGTCAGAAGTTCATCACCTGATGTTCCGGGAGTGTAATACAGTCTCACATACTTGTTTTTTATGAAGAAATAGACTTGGAATGGGTTTGATGAAGGCAATGCGGCATCGATGTAAACAGGGTCTGACATTTTTCTTAACACAACAAGAAGGATTAAGAGAAAAAGATTTGAGTTTGCTTATTTACCTTCATCTCAAAGGCACCTATTTATACTGTTATGAAATGGGATCCTTACTCTTTTATTTTATTTTTATGTTTCTTTTACTTTACAATTTTTTTTGTGAATGGAAAAAGATCATGATATTTGAGACTTTCAAAAAAATATTAAAAAAACGGAAAATAATAATATTTTAGTTATGATTACATTATTTTTTAAGAAGGGTTGTCCAAAATATTTTTCGTTTTGAGAACAATTATTTTTTTTTATTTTTCATTATTAAAAATAGTCAAATCAACTTTAAGGTGCCAAAAATATCACTTTTTTATTGAAAACAATTGCGATGAACTTATCTGTACATAAAACACGTGACGGAAATGTGATCATATGATGAAAGAGGAAAAAACAAATTTAATAATTGCCACTGATATTGAAACTATAACACCGTATTTCTTCTTAAATAAATACGCCCAAAGTGTTAACTGCAGAATTCTGTATAAAAATACGGTAAATTGGAAATAAATTTGTATGTTTCATTCATTGTATATGAATTTATGAATGTAAAACTAAGAAAAAACTAACCATCAACAGAATAACATTTTTTGTATATTATTTTTCAAGAAATTAAATAAATAATGATGTTAATCTTCTTACATCAATGACAGACCTATATAAATCTTCATTTAATTTCTCACGTGTTTAGGACCAGTATTCAATTTCTGTCCGGTTGTTTCCTTTAAAGATAAGACTGTACTGAAATCAAATTTAGAATTCTGAAACGTGATAACATTTGTTTATGTGGTCCAATTAATTTTTAGGTTAAGTATCACTCATCCCTTTATTCTTATCCCCTATTAGTCTCAATAATGATTATAACATCCCCAAATATTATATATATATATATATATATATATATATATATATATATATATGCACTTTATACAAATATTAACATAATTCTTTATTTAATTTTTTAAAATCATGTATATATTACAAACTAAAATAACTTATATGATAGTTTAATCACTACACAAATAATTGATATCAATAATAAAAAATAATAACAAAAATTTATTGGTAAAGTTTTTTTCACTGACGAATATATCCGTTGATAAATTCAAATCATAAATCATTATCGATAGATAGTAAATGCAATGCATGCTTATAGGATAGTGAGCTATGTTTTTCGCCCTTAAATAACCCTGCAAATATTTATTTCAAGTACAATAGAAAATAAATTATTAAAGTAATAATATGTTGGTAAGTATATTGTATATACACATAATAGAAAACACCTAATAAGTATCTTAAAATAGGTTCTAATAATCTACATAATCATCATCAAAATTATTGAATTCCTGATGAGGATGTTGTTCTTGCTGTTAGGATTGTGTTAAGGTTGAGTCAAACCAAATACAACTGAAATAAAAGTATTAACTATACTTGCAAAGCAGAAAAAATGTTTGAAACTAAACGAAAAGGAACAATTGGTTATCCTAGTTTTTAATTTCTTTATGCCTATATATAATATTTAGGTGCTATGCACTCTTTCACTCAAATACCGATGAGCCCTTAACTCTTACTGAGGATGGAGACACATGCTTAAAAAAAAGTTTTTAAATTTTCTCTCTTTTATGAGGTTTAGTTTTGTGTTGAATTTTATTTTGTTGACTTGAATTGAGTTGACATTTGTTAACTTGACTTAAATTGACCACTTGACCTTTTGTTTGGTTGTTTATTTGTAAAATAAGCTAGGACTATGTTGGAGGAGGATAACACTACACGGAGTGATGGAGAGACTCATCCTTTGACCCACACATAAGTGGCACATTTTTGGAGGAAGCTTGGAGAGTAAGGTTGACCTTCCCTTCTAGAAGGTCAATGGTGCCTAAAGGAGAGACTTGGAGACCAATCTTGGTCAAACCCGATGCAAGAAGTCTTCTTTTTAGACGACTTAGTTTCTAGAAGTATTTTCTATAAAAGAGAATCTTAGACTTTTGAGCGACTCTCACAAATGGTAAAATATATGTGTATTTCACTTAAACCTAAAACTTTTTGTTCTTTTTTCTTTTATTCTGGCACCATAGAACAATCTCCAATATCCATCTTTCAGCAAAATCAGTGCTTCAAACTAAAACCCCACCTACAGAACAATCAAATCACCGTTTACCGTGATGATTGGTACGACAACAAAGACGATAAGGCCCCTTGACGGCGAGTGCAGCAACAAACATGGCAGGTCCCTCGATGATCATAGCTACAACAAACGTGACAGAAACCATCGACGACAAGCATCCCTCAACCCACGAATAAGAGGACGCCTCACGGTAGCGTCACAACAACGTCATGGAGGACCAGGGCAAGGTCACCGTAGGTTGGGTTTTCGCTAACTTTGCATTTGTTCTGATTCACATTTTCGGACGAAAGTTAATGTGATATCATCCAATTAGTTACCGAAGTATTTTGTCCATCGATAATTAAGCCATTGTCGATTGAATATACCGACGAATATCTCACAAAACTTTATAGACAAATATTTTCTTCAATATTTTAAACAATAAATTCTGTCAAAAATTTATTATTATCGATGAATTTTAATTTGTCGATAAAATACTGTGGATAATTTATACTTTTCTTGTAGTGAATGAAAGAATTTATTAATAATAAGAATATTGAAAAATTAGCATTAAAATTAAAACAATTGAAAATGAAAATGAGATATTGATCTATACATATTATAAACCAAAACAAGGAATTTTGATTTTTTTTAATTTATTAAAGAGCATAATACTATTTCAAATATTTCTTTTATTGCACTATATAAGGTATTTAAGCCAATATTAATCTTAAAAAAAGTTTAAAAGAATAGAATAAAGAGTTAGTTCAATGTAATAAGTATTAACATGTACATGTTTCCTCTTTAATATAACTAGCGTTACACGGGATAGCGTATGTGTGTATGTATTTTTTAAATATGCGTGATATTATATTAGTAGGTGATAATATTATAATGTTACTAAGTTAATATATATATTAAAATTATATTTATTAAAAATAAAGTGAAATATATCAGAACAAATAAAAGAATAACCATTGATAAATAAAAAAGAATAGAAGAAGCAAAGACATCTGATTTTATAAAAGGTTTGTAAAAGTAACGGTCAATTTTTAAAAATTTAATAAATTGTTATATTTAAAGGGTAAAATCGATATTTTGAAAAATGGACACAAAAAGGGGAATCTCCATTATATATTGTTATAGATAAAAAAAAATAGTATCCATTATATATTGTTATAGATAAAAAAAAATAGTATTGATATACAATTTTCAATTCTGTTTATTTTATTTGAATTATAATAACGATTAAAGTACTGAATATATTGTTTTACTTTCAATACTATCCTACAAATTTAAAAGAATAATAATATTAATATATAATTATCTTTTAAAAATCACAAAGTTTTAAATTTATGATTTTTATGAACAAGAAGAGAAGACTTCACGTATAGAGAAAATATGTGAAATAAAATGGAATGCTTGGCACCAACGTTCAGGTTTCGTCCAGTTGTCACCTCCATATGGTTTATAAGAACACAAAAAAAAAAAAAGTGAAATAAGCCAATTTAAAATAATATTTATTTTCTTTGCAATGACGACCAAACTATGATAAGAAGAGAAGATGTATGATTGGACTGCAAAAAAACAATGTGAAACATACATTTTTGCTTAAATGTTCTTTTATGTCTTAATATAAAAATTTATGATATCTTTCAGCATAATTATAATAAGTGGAATTTCTTCACTGTAGATAATTAATTTAGTTTTAAAAAATGGTTAAATTTAAAAAATAGATATTTAAAAGAGTAAAATAATAATATAATTATTTTAAAAGAGTAAAATACGTTTTGTCGTCATGGCAAATAAAGTTAATAATATCGATTATTGAATTTTACGAACCGGATGAAGGTGACAACTGGATGGATGACGATTGAATGCTGGTCCCGAACATCCCACTGCTTCTCATACTTTTTCGAATGTTAAGTTCTTGTCCTCCAAAACCAACCAAGGTGACAACCACACCAAAATTGAATGCTGGGCAAACACAAGATGTGAAAAAATATCAGTAGGATTGTGAATTCTTGAAGAAAAAAGAATATATATATATATATATATATATATATATATATATATAAAAAATATATATGTTTTATTTGAAACATTTCATTAATATAAAAATAAAAGTGAATTTTAAAGTCTTAGGATCAAACGTTTATCACTAGGTCAAAAACTATAGTTATTAGTTAAGGTACAACTTTTTTTATGTAAGAGTATAACACCAGTCTAACCACTATGATTTGATTATGACTCAGTCCACTTGACCTCTGTCACGGAATAATTGATGTCAATTATTTTCCATCCACTTTATATATATATATATATATATATATATATATATATATATATATATATATATATATATATTATTTAAATTTTAAAAATAATAATTAAAAGTGTAAAATTAAAAAGATATATATCTAAAGATAAAATAAATTTTAGATATTTTATAAATAATATTTTTATCATGTATAATTATTTAAATTTGAAAAAGCTATTACTAAAATGAAATAATTCTTTTATAATTATTTAAATTCAAAAGAATATTTACTAAAATGATAAAACTATAAATTATTTTATTATTATGAAAAATTATTTAATTTAAAAAAATAGTAATTCAGAGAATAAAATTAAAAAAAAAAGAACACAAAAAATTATATATATATATATATATATTATAATTTTATTTTATTTTTAATTAGTTTACGGACAGAAAAAATAAAAAAATAAAACAATAAATACCATTTCAAAACTAGAAATAAATAATATATGGATATATAAAAAGTTAGAAATGTTTGAATTTGAAAGTGAAAAGAAATAGAAAAGAACACCAATACGTGTTGAATTTAGTAGCGTAGAGGTTAGGTGTTAGCCTTATGCAAGGTCCCCACATCCGAGGATTCTTAATACATTTATGTGCATAAGGTTGATTTGGAGTCCCAATTATTTAATCTCAGTGGAGACGGCCCGTTAGGGACAAGAAATGAGTTTATTTTTGCACTCTCGGAAGAGAGGAAAGGGAGAGAAAATTTATTGATATATTTATCTAACCATTTGACAGTAGGTTTTTAGCATAGGTGTTTTATTTTCATGGTTGAGATTGTCAATTAGAGATATGAGGATAGAGAAATCAGTCTTGCATTGATGTTCTATTTTAGGTTTATCTTTCTTTGTTCTTTATATTTGAAACCATTATTACTTTAATGTATTGGTTGGTTATAAGTATTTGTTGGTGCTTTTGATTTGGCTCTCTTATACCCATATTTGATCTTAGTGGAACCTGATTTATTGACTTATGTTTGTGGGTATTCCCACAAGTCCCTCTCATAGTGGAGAACCTGAGTATTTTGAAGAAGCTTTGGAAAGTAAAGAAAAACAATAATAGCTCGATGTAGTGCAAGATCAGATCAAATCTTAGCATGATAATTACACTTATGACTTGGTAAAATTACTTAAGGGCAAAAGGACTTTAAAGAACAAATAAATGTTAAGAGTGAAGCAAGTGCTACTTCTACGTCTTCAAGGTACAAGGCAAAATTAGTGGCGAAATACGTAAAACAAAGAAAAGGTGTTGATAAATATGATATTTTCTCACATATGGTAAAAGTTTATACAAAAAGATGATTAAATACACTACTTTTATATAATCTTACGTGTTTATTGTGTCTTTCCTTCGTACAAACAAGTTGTATTTTTAGGTAGAAGAAAATAAATAATAATAAATCTGATTACAATAAAATAATAAATCTTAATTATTAAACTAAAATAAATGGAATAAAATAAAAAGTTATTCATCCATAAATAGTATTTATTTATAAAATTAACAGTCTATAAAGAAAAAGTAACACCAGAATAATTTATGTCCGACGTTAAGTGACGTCGGGGGTAGGAGAGGCCGACTTAAAGGGACGTCTGGCGCGCCCTGGTCCGACGTCAAGGGACGTCTGTCAAGCTGGGGGCCGACGTCCTTTTTTGAGTGACGTCGGGGTATTTTTTAACAGACGTTAAGTAACGTCTGCCTGCTCCACGTCAGACGTTAAAAAGGTCTCGTTATTTACAAAAATGCCACCGGTCATTTTTAATGTTGGGCTTTTTTTAGACAGACGTTATTGGGGTGACGTTAAAGACCTTTTTTGTGTTAGTGTATAACAAATTATATGAACTAGTTTTAGATTAAAAAACTTAATGCACAGTGTAATTGGTATAGTAAATCATATGAATCAAGTATTTAGTGTGTGTTAGCGGTTTATCAATCACAATACACCCTCATAATTCTTTGTTGTTATCGTTATGTTGTGTTTAATTGATCATGCATATTCATAAGTATTCTAGAGATCATTGTCAAAATCTCATACAAACAGTCTCACTTGACACTCATATAGATAATTAGTCTAATGCTACAAATCGTATACAACTGTAAAAGATATGAAAATTATTAGAAACTTTATTTTTAGTAAAATTCTTACACCATAAAGAATTTCGTGAGATGTGGAATGATGTTTTATTTGGTTAGAAACTTCCACTAAAAAGAGTAAACTAAACAGAGCCTAATTAGCAATACCTGCAAAACAGAAACAAAGTTAGAAACTAAACAAAAATAAACTACTGG
>Ga0214543_1011895_pt1 | contig 11922 bp, 10 predicted proteins | sample CNSS2metaG_FD_160094 | JGI IMG/M metagenome (GOLD analysis project Ga0214543, IMG submission 160094) | Root nodule microbial communities from cowpea collected in UCLA plant growth center, Los Angeles, California, USA - CNSS2 | ecosystem: Host-associated > Plants > Roots > Nodule | place: USA...
TATATAGGGTTACTTAATTAATTGTAAATATTTTAATAATTTAAATGAGGATGAGGATATGGCGGGGACGGGTATTATGGCGGGGATATATTCATCCCCATCCCCATCCCCATACCCAATTGAAAAACTCGGGGATTCCCCATACCCATACCCATACCCGGTCAATGCGGGGATTCCCCGTCAAAACGGGGACGGGTTCGGACAATACCCACGGGGACGGGTTTGTTTGCCATCTCTACGAGTAGGGATGAGTATTTTAGCCCATCGACCTGCTTAGACCCGTCCCACAACGAATGTCTAGTCCACATTTAGTCTACATAGCCCGCATTGACTTAAATCTCATAAATCTAGCAACATCAACACAATAAGTTGTGTGTTTATTTTAAACAACTTGGTCATCCAAAAGTAGCTCGTTCATTCGTGTTCAGTCCATCCAAAAGTATCTTGTTTATTTGCGTTTCTTCCCTTGTTTCACTCCAATTCAAAGCCATTTCTATTTTCAGTAGGCTTGTACTTAAAAATTATAGATTGTAAAAGTATGAATATAACTTATTTTAAGAAATTGACTTATATAAATTATTATTTCTAATAATTTAATTAAATAAAAATAAAGTTATTAAAATTCGTATGCGTATCACGAGCCACCCACAAACTCGTGGGCCAAAATCAATGCGGGACAGGCTAGAGAAACTTGTCTGCATTTCTTATGCGCAACAGGCCAACTTGTCGGTTTTTTGTAGACTAAATGTAGGGCATGTCAAATTAGAAATATTGTGGTAGAGAAATGTTTGCCATCCCTAGGTATTTATCTTAGCTTGAGGTGTTTGTCACAAAAAAATATGAATAAAATTAGAAAAATAAATTGAATGGTGGTAGAGAGAAAAACAGGAGCAAATCAAAGTCAAGATAAAAAATATGGATTGACATTATTGTAATAAAACTAAGCATATTCAAAAATATTGTTAAAGAGGAAAAATGAGAATAAAGACAAAAGGGACAAACAGAAAGATAATGATGATGATCATGATTGTGTTACTACTATTATTATAGTATTGATCTTGTTCTTTTTCATGACTATGAGTCTGTTAATCTACCTATTTGATGAGAGCATGTGGATATCAATAGTAGTGTCACACTACATGTTATACTGAGAAAATAGTTCTTCACATCTTACACTTTTGGTGATTTTGGAGTGTTGAAGATGAGTAACGATGGTGTGTCAAAGGTTGTTGGTGTTGGTGATGATTGCTTGGAAACCAACATGGAAGTGCAATGTTTACTCAAAAGAGTCAAACATGTTTTAGATGTTCATTCTAATTTGATCCTTATGCATTTGTTCGATGATAGTGGTCATGACAAATTGTTTGGTTATAATAAATGGAAGTTCAGTAAATATAACTTTGTCATGGCCACTATGGTTGTTAAAGAAAAAGTGAATGTCATCTATAAGTAGTATTTTAAAAAAAAAGTAGAGAAATCACATTTAGTTAAAAAAAAATATTGAATCGTCACTATAAATATAAAGACAAAACATTTATTAAACTTTTTTTCGTGGTTACAAAGGTATATATTGAATATAATTTTTACATTCCTCAACTATTTAAAATAATTTGAAGACTATTATTTTATATTTCTATTAATAATGAAAATATCGTAAGTTTTATTTTGTTTGTGTAAAAAAAAAAGAAAGTCGTATAGACCAAATCCAACTTTGAACCTGAACCTTGTGTAATATATATATATAATTTGCTTACATTTATATTTTAACATAAGTATTTTAAAATATGTTCTTTTTAATTATATTTAATATGTTTGTTTTTTTAAACTAAAAAAGCATAAAAAGTGACACCATGTTTTGTTAGTTAGTTTAAAACACAAAGGAGGAAGGCAAAGAGGCGGGAACTGACTTTCCATTTCCTCTCCTCTTTCAGCAGTTCCACTCATCGCAGGGCACACACAGACTAGTCACCAGAAACGTCACCGTTTGCTTGCATTTTGGTCACTTCTCTTCTTCTCGTGTTCCCATTTTAATTTCACGATCGAGAGTTTATTCTCACTTTCTTTGGTATTGAATATCATAACTATTTAATGCTTTCTTTGTTCCTGTTTATTTCATAATCGTTTTTTTCTAATGCGTTGGACTTTGGAAGTTAGGGTTTAGGACTTCGGTTTTACTAAGAGAAGTTATGCCTGTATCATTTTATTTTGATATGTTTTGAATCAATGGAAGAACTTTTTGAAAATCTATAGAATAGAGTATTTCGGATCAATCTTGTGCTTATTTTGAAGATGCTCACATAACCTATATACATTTTTTATTTGTTAGGGAACCTAGTGATTAGTGCTAGATTTGTTTGTGATTGTCATGGTAACACATGCCATCTGCATTTCATGGTTGTACAAGATTGTACAAGAAATACTGTGTAGGATATACCGCTTTGGAATAATATATAAAACATAAGTTATTGGAGGTTATTTAGTCAATAAAAGTAAAAACTTTAATACACTTTTATTTTTTCTTACAGATCAGTCATTTAATTTTTATTTATTTTACATTATATCTCTAATTAATTAATAATTGAGATGTTAAAATAAAATATTATGTATTGTTTAAAAGTAGCTATTAGCTATATATCAATAAATCATTACTTTTAATACTATTAATACTATTGTTGGAGAGATATATTTTAAAGTAATTAATTTAAATATATTGAACATAAAAGTAATATTAATAAAATTGTATAACAAATTTCATTAATATAAACAATTTATTTCTTCATTTTTTCATTAACTACAATTAAGTTTATCAAATTTAATTACATTCAATCTAAAGCCCATTTTCTATTTTAAAGTTTTGGGCCCACTTTACTATAGGGCCCAAGGACCCAAATCAGCTACTTGCTTTCTCATTATCAACAACCTTTTCAACTTCCTACTCTTTTGTTTTCTTTCAACTCTTTCCTTCTTTCACAGCCATTGTTCTTTTCCTTCTAACTCATTTGAAAAACTTTGGTGAAACTGAGACTGAATCTGGAGTCCATGCTTCGTGCTCCACAAATTAAACTGAACAGTTCATTCCTCAAATTATGTTGAACATTAATTTGTTGTCTTTTCCTTCTTTTCCAGTTTGGTTGTGTTGGTTCTGTCTTGGGTTCTTTCTTTGGAGTCTCATTTTCGTCCTTGTGAATCATGCTTTCAGCTCTTTAGTTTGTTTCTGGAGCTGTGGTGCTCCTTCCGTTAGGGCTTTCTCCCTACAGGTTCGCTTTAGTTTTGACGAAAAGAGAAGCTAGGGCTTTAAAACTTTTTTATACATGTCTTGCATGTTTTTGGTCCTGAACCGTGCTTAAAATGTTGTCCTGATGTTCGTGGTTGTGTTTTTTTGTTTTGTTGTTTGAGATTTTTGATTTTTGCATGCTGAAACTAGCGAAAACCTGCTCTTCTAGCTTAAGCGAGAATTGCTGCAGAATTTTAATTCCTTATTTTAACTTGTGATTGACTGAGTTAATGTTAAATATGATTTATAAAGCTATGCATGAATGATGTGGCATTTTTTTGACCTATACTTGATGTGTTTAGTTTGTGATGATAATTATTCTGAGATAACATGTGGAATGTTGATGATAAAAGAGTTTCAAGGGAAATTCTTGGTGAATGTGTGGTTAATGTATGCCTTGATATAGGAGATGTCTAGATAAGGAAGGTATTCTGAACTCTAATAATCAATCACACTCACGTAGAGTAAAGTGATTAAGTGGTGAGAGTGGCACGTGAGGTGTTTGAGCCTAAGACATATTGATATTTACCTTGTGATTGATTGGATGATAACCCCTTGTGGCTAAACTCTGTAGAGTTTAGAAATCAATGTAGGTGCATACTTCCTTAGAATTTTATATCAAGCGCTTAATCTGGATATCGAGTCAAGAGTCGGTTGAGTGTTTAAGTGAGTAAAAACTTTGTGAATTAATGTTTCTTTTTTTATTTTCATGTATATGTTTCTTGGGTGATGTACTTATGTAACTATATTTACATATGAATGCTTAAATACACTAGCTTACCTTTCTTTCTTTCTGTGTTTGTTTTCTTGTTGTGTTTTTCTTTTTGCAATGATCACCAAATTTTGGTGTGAGTAGATGTGAAGACCCTTGGTGACATCAAGACAACAAAGATGTTGTTGTGTAGTTTAGGTCTGTTGGTTATTTCTCTTTTGAGCATCTTTTGAAAAACTTATTTTATGTAATTCCTTGCTTAGTTGAGCAATCTTTTGCTAATCTTTTTATGTTTTAAGACATGTTTATGGCATTGTTCTGTGTCCATGGTACTTCTGTTTTAAGTATATTTTAGGATGACCGTAATGGTTAAATTCTGATACACTTTTTGCTTTTTGCTTTATTTTATTATGATATGTGATGTTTTATTTATTAGAGTTATTCTATTAAATGAGATGTCACATGTTATGGTATTAGAGCCTTTGTTCCTTAGAAATTTGTGGGTCGGTGCCTGCTTAGCTTTTGTTGTGTTTTCTTAGTGTTGTTCTAGCTAAGTTCTTAGTCTATTCAAGTTAGACTGATGGTTTTCTCTTGTGTGAGCAGAGTTATGGAACCTCCTAGACTACCTCATCCACCCTCTCAGCCAGATGTGCCTGATATAGCTACGGTGATAGAGGCTATGGCTGCAGCCTTAACCCAACAGGGTAATGCTATAATACAACAACATAAAGCTTCAATGCAACGTCAAGTATTGTGTAGTGTTGAGTTAGACTTAAAGGTCTATTTCTTATTATGGTATCAAAGGTCCCGAACTTGGGAGTCCTACTTCTAAATTTATTCTCTATTGTCTTGGCTATGGTTTTATTTTAAGGTTGCCTGAAGTGCACAATTTCCTTTGATTATTGGGTTTTTCTAAAGTACATCCAACTTGTATTTCTACCTTTATTCTTTTCATCAATGTTGTTTGTTGGGCAACCACCATTGTTGAAGTTGTAGTTGTCATTGTTGATGGAATTTTCTATATTACTATTTTGTTATATTTAGGAAAGACAAGGTTCTTAAGCTTTTCCACTTGAGACTTGACTTCTTTTTAGAGTCTACCCGATATACTTTCAACAATGTTTCTCTCTAAAAAGGTTCTTTTATTTTCTCTTTCTATTTTTCAAACATATTTTTATTGAATTTTTTGGATTTGTTTTAATGATCGGGATTGTCACAATTTTGGAAAGATCAGAGTCTTGACTTTTTTTAATGAATTATTTATGAAAATTGCCAATTCAGTTGATTTGAAAATTATTTGATTGAATCTTTTGTGGTAGAATTTTGACCTTGTGAGATTTTGAGCCTTATTGATTGATATAATATTGATAATTCAATTTTCATGCTCTCATTTTATGACTTATTGCATTCCCTTGGGATTTTTATTTCTTTATTCTTTCATTTTTAGCTTAGTTTTGCACTTTTTAGGAAATTTATGAGTTACAGTAAATATAGCTTAATATGCATGTTTTTCAATTAAAACTAAGATTTTTCATGCTTTGACCATTGCTGACGGTTTGACTTATAACTTCTTCCATATATGTCCATTTGAGCTAAAATTTGTTGTGTTGGATTTTAGACTAAAAGAAATTTAATTTACGTATAATAACCTGGTGCACTAATAAACTATTTAAAAATGATTAGTTTTTTTTTAAACTGTTCAATTGGATAATTCAAGATTCAATACATATAAATTGTTTGTATTGCCTTCTCTTATATTAATTTTAGAAAAACAAATACAATTTTTTCAAAAACTTGGAGACAACAAATAATTTTCGTATTGAATCTCAAATTGAAAACTAAAGCTAACTCAATGCGACAACAATCTTAAACAAACAAAATTTAAGCATAATTGACCAATTTTTTTTAAAAAGTAAATCAATATATTAAACATACAATTTTTTCAATAAACAACGTATATTAAAAACATATTTCAAATAATTAAAAATATATGGCGCGAGAAAGGAACACAAGAGCAGGAGAGAGCGAGAACGACAACGAGATCGAGAGCAAGAGTAAGAGCAAGAAAGACCAAGACCAACAAACGCAAACCAAAATCTAAGACAACAACAATATTGTGACACCCTAAACGCAAAAGACAAAGATCAACACAAACATGCAATGATTTGGCGCCCCAATGCGAAAAGATGAAAATGGCCACCAAAATGTAGTGGCGCTACAAAACAAGAAGAAAAAGCACGTTAGGAGAAGGAAGAGGAAAACAAAAACGAAAGGAATAGATAAATGAGAAACGAGAAGAATGCAGTGACAAAGGAGAAAAGTTAAATGGAAGACAAAAGCCACCTCAACGAAAGTTATAATGTAGGAAAACATGAATTTGCAATGACAAAGGAGAAGAATGCAACAACGCTAATGAATAGGACCTTCCACGAATTGTAAAAATTCATCCTATGAAGATGAATATAAGCTTTAGTTCCAAGAAAATGTGAAACCTATACCTTGACTGCATGAGTATAGGTTTTAGTTATTTGAAAGAACTGAAACCTATACTTATGCAGCCAGTTTAACCTAGAACTGAAGCCTATACTTTAACACCCAAGGTAAAGCCTTTCAAAAACATGGTGCCATTTTTGAAATTATTTGCTCACCTATATAGGCTTCAGTTATCTTAGAATTGAAGCCTATATTTGTACAAATAATTTCAAAAATTCGATTGCATTTTTAAATGTTTTTTTTTCGTTAAATTATGCCTTTGATCCCCATTTTTGTAACAAAATATCGATTTGGTCCCTCTATTTTTTTATTTCAATTTGGTCTCTATTTTGAGAAATTTGATGCAATCAAATCCTTTCCGTTAGTGGTGCAATAACATCATTAAAGGGGTGTCACGTGTTAGTTCCTAGATTTTTTTTATTTTTACTTTTGATTTTTTTTTAATTTTTTTAATTTTGTTTATCTTTAAAAAAATAAAAAATTTGTCACATGTCAAACTGATGTCGTGCCACGTGGCAGTGATAGTGTGATATGGCAGTGAAAATGCCACGTGTCACTATTATGTCAGGTGTCATTTTCTCATTCTCAATTTGGTCCCTATATTTTTATTTTTGTTTCAATTTAGTCCAAATTTTTGTAAAAATTGTGCAATTTCGTTCATCACCAAATTGAAACAGAAATTAATTTTTATATAAATGTTATACAAATTTTTTTATTAAATTTGATATTTTTATTCAAATTGATATTTTTATTATATATTTTTAACAAAACTAAGTTTATTTAAATTAGTGTTTCACATTCAACTTTATTTATTTATTTTTTCAAATTTTAAATTTATTTATTTTCGATTATTACATAAGCTAGTTAAAATTATTTTTAAAATTTATATAATTGTTATTTTTACACCAATTCAAACATTTTTCTAGAAACTATTGAACTTTACATATTTTAAAAATATACAATTATTTAAAAAATATATTCAAATAAAAAAACAATATTAAGGTATGATGTAATAAAATATCAATATAATTTATGAATTTTTTTTCCTGGTAGCATTATTTCCTATTTACAACTTTAAAACAATTTTAAATAAAGTTTAATGTAAAATATAAATTTAAATAAACTTGATCTTGTTAAAAATATTTACTAGAAATATCAATTTTGATAGAAATATTTGTGTATATTTATATAAAAATTAAATTTGGTTTCAATTTGGAGAGGGACAAAATTATTAAATTAAAAAAAAAGATTGAATTTAGACAAAAATAAAAATACAGCGATCAAATTGAGAATGAGAAAATGACACCTGGCATGAGAGTAGCACGTGGCACTGTCACTGTTACATCACACTGTCATTACCATGTGGTACGACGTCAGCTTGACACGTGGAAAATTTTTAATTTTCTTAAAAAAAATAAAAAAATAAAAATAAAAATTCAAAAAATTCAGAAACTAACACGTGACACCCCTTTTAACGTTGTTATTGCACCACTAATGGAAAGAGTTTGATTGCATCAAATTTCCCAAAACAGGGACCAAATTGAAATGAAAAAAAAAAGAGGGACCAAATCGATATTTTGCTACGAAAATGGGAACTAAAGACATAATTTAACCATTTTTTTTTCTTGAAACTGAAGCTTATTAAGCGAATTTAAATAATCTTTATACACTAGTTTCAAACGTGTTTCATGATATCATTGGAGTTATTACACTGTTTGACACATTTGCGCTTCAATATTAGCTGAGAAAAGCGTTTAAAATATCAAATAAACTTAACAAAATTTGGTTAAAAAAACTAAATTTACGCATTTCTAAAAATATTTGACTAAATTTATTCAAAATTACAAAAATAAACTAATTTTAATTTTTACCGAAAGTTAAAGGAGAAAAATATATTTAATCCTTTTATAAATATTGTTCTAAATAAAGTTCTTGTACCGAATTAGTCAAGAGATAAACTTGGATTAACTTAATTCTTTTGTTCACTTTTATATACTAACTCTTTATATACTATTAGATTTTTAATTTTATGACACGTAATTAACTGAAAAAGACTTATTTATATCACAAATTCAATTGACGAAAAAAAAATTGTGGTGGTGTAAAAACAAACTATTTACATTGGTTATATTAGAAGTCGACTGAAAAAGTGACTTTTACATCTGATATTTTACTCAACATAAAAAGTTGTTCTATTCGAAAATCTAAAACAATTCAGAGTCCCCCCTCCACTACCCTCCATAATCCACCGCTGTAGCCCTTGTGATTTCTGCAACTCCTGTCCACTCCTCTACTTATTGGTTCAAACTCTTTCTTTTCTCACATATTTCTATATTTTTGTAATGTATTTAGAACCATTCAAAATAAATAGGTGAATATACAACACATGAAATGTTTAATATATTGTTGCTCATGTTCTAATCATATGTCGTGTAGTTTTCAAATAAATATAATTTTGATTTATATTTTGGTTTCTAATCATGTTCTAATCATATTGTTTGGTTTTGAAATTTTTTGTTTCAATTGAATCTTTCTTAAAAAATAAAGACTCACTTGATTCAAATAAATATAAAGAATAAATGAATCACATATAGATCAAATTAATACCTCGTAACCATCCATTTGTTTGTGTCTTAATAAATTTGAAATTCATGAAGATGTCTGCCTTTTTTAAGTATGTACGATAGTTAGTTAATAGGTTTATTATATACATGCAGTTATTCCCAAACATGTAATGACACAACTTTGTTAGTGTATGTTTTGTAGTTCAAATTATGTGATTGAAATTTTTTTATTACATCAAAGGTTTTGAATTGATTGAAAAAAGAAAAACTTAATTTAAAAAATGAGACATTTTTAGTTAGTCAGTGCAAGTAAACCAACCTAAGATGTAGTTTTTACATCCAATTTTCTATATCAACTGATATAAATTTTTTTTTTCTTATTTTAGGTACTAAAATGTCTAACATAACAAAAGAGTTTTTTAAGCTTGCATTCTACTATGATTGACAATTTTTAACATTATATACATTTAGGTTAAGTTGATTCTTTAAAAGTACATAATTTGTTTTAAATGACTAATTAAAAAAAGTTTTTTTTCATACTAATGTGTTACCTCACTTGAATAAAAAAAAAGCATTTATAAAAAAAAATCTATGTTAGACTTATAATCTCACATGTCACCTAATATGAGTTGTCATTTTAGAGTGTCTTTATTCGACCGAATTTTGAAAGGGAAAACATCTATCTGAAATATAAAAAATATAACTTATTATTAAAAAAACTAATAATTCTTATAGAAATAGACAATAGCCACGTAAGCCACGTACGTTAAATTCCTTAAAATGTGTGCCATTGTCATATTTTTTTTTCAACTGTATCTGTGAAACTCTAACACGATGGCATATTAGAATCTTTATATTTCATGTATTTTTCATTTTATCAATATTCATTCTATTTCTCGATAAAGGTTAATCATGGTCAAGTTAAAGCAAAGTCTTCTCATATAAGGAATGTGATTATGAGTACCTTATTTGATTTCATTGTCAAAATACCTATCTAAAAAACAGTAAAAAATGTTTTAGTAATCTTTTATTATAATTTCCATTCATAAGATTACTCTCAAATGAAAGACCAAATCATGGTAAATTGAGAGTACAATTATTGGGGAAAGAAGATGGACAAAGTATAAATATGAATTCATAGTTAAAAGGATCTAACCTTGTCTTGAAGTTTGGCTCTTTAACATATAATCATAACAATAATCATTGAGTTGAATTGTTCTCTCCAAACATCTTTGCTGGTCCAATTTGAATAATCTCAAAATGTAAAAGATGAATTTCATCATCCACAGTTAAGTAACCTACATGAAAATGAATTAGTAGTAATTAATATATATTAAAACAAAATTTAAACTATCATTAATACGTTTGAGATTTTCAAGACTAATAAATGTTTTCCCTGTTACGAATTCACATGACTTCCTAAGCGCGCTTTAAAATATTAAATAATTGTTTCATTTCATTGGCGAGGAAACTTCACAATAAATGATACCTTTTTCCATAAATCTTTTGTCATTATGTAACAGTTTCTTCTGATGAATAAATCCACTCGCAAGCTGATCTGGCACTCCATCGTCCACATGATTGTTTTCACTGTTCAAGAGAACTCTCAATAAATAGAGCCTCTCACACCGTTTAGGTTTATAAAAACATCAAAGGAAGGTGAAGTAAGAAGATACCTTTGCTTTCATCTTCATGTACTATTATCTATTTTTCGCATGGCATGTGTATCTTTCTTTCTATGCTTTCTATGATGTTTGCTAAGGATGTTCCTCCTTTTTAATTATTTCAGGTGCCATGGCTGGAGCGAGGGAGCAAGATCAGTACATGCCAATAGCAAATGTGCTGAGGATCATGCGAAGGATCTTGCCACCACATGCAAAAATCTCCGACGAAGCTAAAGAGACCATCCAAGAATGTGTCTCGGAGTACATTAGCTTCATCACTGCCGAAGCCAATGACCGATGCCAGCGCGAACAACGTAAGACAGTGACTGCTGAAGATGTCTTGTGGGCTATGGGAAAACTTGGTTTTGATGACTATGCTCAATCTCTTTCTGTTTACCTGAATCGTTATCGCCAAAGTGAAGGAGAACGCATGTCTGGGGGGAGACGTGGTTCTACTTCTGTTCCTCCAATGGAGCTTAACCCACCTTTTCATCATTATCCTCCTCATGGCTTTGGAATGTTTGATTATGATCCATCACACTCCATAGCTTCTTCTTCCAGATCAGGTGGATTTGTTCAAAACTTTGACCCTTATGCTAATCCAAACCCTAATCCAAACCCTTATGCTCATCCAAACCCTAATCCAAACCCTAATCCAAACCTCCATGAGTTTGACCCTTTTGGTAATCCAAGACCTGCTGATGAAAATAATAATAATAATAATAATCATCGCATGTGAATGTGTTTGTGCATGCAGCTACATTCACAAGGTCCATGATTCTGGTGTGAAACTACTACATGCAGAGACTTGATGATGATGCTAGTGTTTTAAGTGTTTTATTTTATGTTCTTCAGTTTGGTTGTGTGTTTTCTATTCGAGACAGTGTGTCTCAGTTTATGTTTTGATGCTTCATGTATAAATATATGTGTATGTATAAAAAAAATGATAAAGCTTCTTAATTTTCTCGAAGGCTGTCACAACGGCCTGCCAATTCTCGGGCTGGGTTTGCAGAACCTTCTGGAACCCTTTCCTTGATCCGTCCCTCTCCTCATGCCACGTGGATGGATACTCTCCCTTGTCGCCATTCCCTTCCAACCACCGCGCCCGCTCTTGACTCTTCTCCCTCATCCTCTTACCGTCGTCTAGCTTCACCGTTAGAACTCTCCCGTGAAACTCTACGCCGTCAAACTCAACAGCTCGCATCGCCGCCTTGT
>Ga0214543_1011896_pt1 | contig 11922 bp, 5 predicted proteins | sample CNSS2metaG_FD_160094 | JGI IMG/M metagenome (GOLD analysis project Ga0214543, IMG submission 160094) | Root nodule microbial communities from cowpea collected in UCLA plant growth center, Los Angeles, California, USA - CNSS2 | ecosystem: Host-associated > Plants > Roots > Nodule | place: USA...
AGATTTCATGAGAGTAAATTGGATAAGAGAATTGATTTAGTAACCTGTGATTGGTGGATTTTTAGTGGAATCAAGGGACCAGTACGTTTTGAATTCTGTGTTTAATTCAGTTTTGGTGTTTTGATTACAATTTAGCAAAGTTGTGTGAATCTGCCAAACCCCCCCCTGTGTTTTATTGTTGTGTTCATTTGGAAATTTGGCTTTGAATGAAAATATTGATCGTTGGGAGACGACTTGGTTCACTTTCATATACTATATTTAATATGTTTTAATTTGGTGGGATACGGCCTCTATCAAATATATAGAGACATCCATCACTAAATTCAATATATTTTATCTCAGTAAGTCTAAAACAATACATTCATCTCTAGTAATTCTTATTAACATTATTCTTTATTTAGATACCAACTTATTTTTGTCTCTAATATATTATTTTTCTATTTGAAAGTTCTCTGTCTCTAAAAAATTGGAGTCAATGTTTGAGTTCATATTCCAAAAGTATTTATCCTCACAAGGGAAACAAACTACCAAATATACCAATTTTCAAAAGACATAAGCATATTGTTTCTAAAAGAAATAAATAAAACTAATCATATTTCATAATTTATATTTATAAAATAAAACTTTAAAGTTGAAATTTTACATACAACTATTTCTCTTATTTCCTTACTAAGCCATTTATTTTGCTTCTCCTTTGCATGAGTAACATACAAGTATGATAGATTTATCATGCGATTTCGGAAAAATAAATAGTTGACATGAAAATAATGGGAGCCATTACATTTTATAAGCTCTATACTTGAACATGTACATTTACATTTTGAAAGTAATATATAAAAAAATGTTTCATTTATCATGATATGAATTCATTTCAGAAAATCATTTAATTTCAAATTAAAAATCATCATCATTACATAACACCACATAGATTATAGACTTATTAGAGAATAAATTAAATTATTACTAGTTGAGATTGAGCTAAACTAATCTATGTAATTAATTAGGATATGTTATTTCTTACTTATGATTCAAGTATATTATTATAAGAGTTAAAATGATCTTATAAGATTGGTGTCTTTTTTTTTTCTAATAAAATGGTTGTTTTTTTTTCTTTATCTCTTTTATCTGTTATTTAAGTTTTTTTCTTTGCACTTTAACATCGGAATCAAAGTAGATTCACCTGAGTCAACAAACACGTAACGAATCATATATATTTTAAATTTGTCACTTATTTATGATATTTTATCGACTTTTACTTGAATAGGCTTAGATTAATGATGTGTCAAAGTCGCCCTAATACCTTATTATAGTATAAATTATTGTGGGTTGGGATATTATAACCATCATAGTCCACATCATCTCAAAATATAAATTATACATAGATCCCTTAGGCTTGAACATCTATTGAGAGTCTATGAAAGAAAATTTACATATTTTTATGGTTAGATCTCCATGAAGTATTGCTCGTACACTTATTCCTTATGAATAAGGTGTTTTTTAAAAAAAAAAAAATTATAACATGTACACTGATGCTCCATGCTTAAGGGAAAAGTGTTTTCAAATAGCTTTTAAGATAAAAATGTTAGAAAAATATTAATCACAATGAATAATAATAATAATTATATAATAATTAAAATAAGATAAAAATATGGATCAGAAAAGATTCATAAAGTCAAATAGCAAATAATAATAATAATAACAATATAGAACTAAATTATAAATAGTTGAAAAAATTTGGGTTGAGACACAATATTATTCTTAGAGAGAAAACATTCCTATCACACACGGCAAAATAAAATTATCTATGCTTTTCTCTCAAGATACACAACTACCCATTAAATCAATCGAGTGCATGCAACGAATGATCTCTGAACCTTATAAATACCAATATTTTACAATATATATACTAGAAGACTAAAAATCACTTTTTATAAGCTGATGTGTTTGTTGTCTATTATTCCCATAGAAATAGGTGGTATTTGTAGGTAGAAGAGAAACTTATGAGTCAATTGTAATAAATTTGATTTAAAACAAAATAAATATAATAAAGTTAAAAACTGTTTACCCATCATACATAGACATGTCAAAGTGAGCCAACCCGGCTCACACGGGTTGGCTCACCACGAGCCGGGTTGAAAATGAGTGAGCCCAACCCGGCTCACTTTCTAGTGAGCCAGAAATTTTGTAACCCGGCTCAACCCACTACGGGTTGGTGGGTTAAGTGGGTTGGCTCACCAACCCACCTAAAAAAAATTTTTTTTTTTAGTATTCAAATATTTAAATAAATTTTTAAGTAACCCATGAGATGACAATCATAGTAAAATCAAGAACCAAGGAGCACAAAGAGAGAAAATACATAAATGGAGACAAAAATAAAGGGGAGGATGAACTTCAATAAGAACCTAAACATATGCCAAAAAAGATAGAAGAAAATACCTATCATTGAACCCAACACCACCTTTGCTCTCATTTTCGTCCTCCATGCAATGAAGATCTAGAGAGGAAGAAACCCAATAGAGAAATTTGAAGATATGGAAAAGAAGAAAGAGTGGAAACCATCCATTTATCATTTCCTTGATGTCCATCCGGTACAGTACCCTTGAAAATATATAAAAGAAAAACTTTTGATGAAAAAGAATGAGAACTACAAAAGAAGAAGAAGAGAATGAAGATTGCTGAAGAAAAAGAAGAATACATCTATAGTCCATAAAATTATGAGTAACAATAACATTTTATTTTAATTATTTATTTTTTAAATTATGTTAAATATTTCCAAAAAAAAATCCAGAGCTTTTAAGATGTAATTATTAAGAGTCGAAGAATAGCTACGTATAAAATTTTATAATCTTGAGTGTTAAATGTGGTAGGTTATGCTCTTGCTCATAAACTCTCTTCTAATGTAGAGCTATTTTAACTTAGACTTTCTTCTATGGATCTATTTTAACTTAGACTTTCTTCTAATATGGAACTATTTTAAGTTAACTTTTATTACTTAATAAGTCTTTAAGTTTCACTAATTACATAAATTTAGTAGTGCTACACCTTAGTTTATGAAAGTCAAACACTCATTTCTTGCACAAACTATCTATTAAATATATAAGTTTAACTGTTTTAACTATGATTTAGAATAAGCTTATTCAAAATTTTCTTATCTTTAAAGTTGCATTGTCGAATCATTTCATGAACACTTGCAAAGGTTGTTTTATTTATTTATTTATCTTTTAAGGATGAGCTGTGACAAACTACATGCTAAAATTCCTTAGCAAAAATATGTTAAAACAAATCCATAAACTACAATAATAAAGTGCATAAACAGGCTCAATATAAAGGGAAAATGAAAAAAAGTTGATTTCGTTTCAATACTTAACATTCTTTTAACCATGCACATTAAACAGGATAAAAAATTTACATTACATTATATTATACATGCATATACCCACATATGGGTGTGTATATATATTTATATATTAAAAAATATATAATAATTTTTAAAAATATGATAAATATATAATTATTATTGTATGAATCTAAATTAAAATTGTCAACATAAAAATTATAAATCATTGTCTTCATAAAAGTATTACTATTGTACAGATTAGATACTTCAATATAAGTACAGATTAGATATCGTGTGTATTGATAAAGTATCATAAAATATTAGTCACAGGTACATGTAGGATACAGATACATGACTTAAATTGAAGTCTCAATGCATCATAAATGTTTACACTCACACTTAAATTTTGAAAAATGTTATTTTTAATCTCATATTAATTTGATGCTTTCTCTTAAGCATAAATTTTAATTAATCATATCTTATTATGTTATAATTAATACAAAGTTATCATATTTCTTAAACATAAACATATGATAATAATCGGTCATAAGAGACTTAAATGGATAGTTGAAAGGATATGATATGGTAACATATTTATATGTGAATAAAAGTGTGAATAGAGAGATCCATATATATATATATATATATATATATATATATATATATATATATATATATATATATATATATATAATATATATTTTTATATAATTATTTTTTTATATATATATAAAAAAAAAAAAATATAAATAGAGATATATATATATATATATATATATATATATATATATATACTACATTTTTTTAAATCATAACTTTTTTAGGACAATTTGGAAAAAAAAAATTATCAACAATAGATAGACACAAAGGGGTTCATCTCTAATTTACGTTTCTACGGAAATAATATTTTGTTTGGTTTCAAATATTTATTTTTGTTTGAAAATAATTCAAGTGTGAGTCAAAATCCCACATTGAATAGAATAGACAAAATTAAATATTATATAAACATAAAAATCCATAATACTATTGTCTTAAAAATTTTAATTAAAAGTGATGTCAAAAATATATATATATATATATATATATATATATATATATATATATATATATATGCTACTGTAACGTAAGCTAATTTTATGCATTAGGTATGATAATGGTAATGATTTTTAGGATCATCACAAAGATAAAAAACAAACTCTTAAAGAAGTTGTAGGAATTCAAACAAACTCTTTAGTAATTTACATAGTCTCAAACAAACTTCTCCCCTTCTCGTACCATCAACATATAAATCATTAATTATAAACGTACAAACCGTCTGAAAAAAATAATATGTTCCTTGATCACGTGGGCATAAAATATAATGCACGTAATGCACCTGCACCTCGAGAATGTGTGCGTGTTGTGTTTATATATATATATATATATATATATATATATATATATATATATATAATATACTTTATTTATAAAATTATTATATCATAATATGAATATTAGTAAGTTTCTTAATAATTTGTCACATTAGTATATTACATTAATAAATTTTATCATATACTATATATTTTATTACATATTTTATTTTTATCGTACGATGAATGTTTAAAATTTTATTTACCCCGTTATTAAATTTAAAATTAAAATATATCAATTTTATTTTTTAATAATTATTACTCTGTAAATTATTATTTCATACTATTTCTTAATTATTTATAAAATTCCAAGTAATGCTTAATTTTAAAATGTTGATTGTGTTGTGGCTGATAAAGACACTGAAGTCAATTTTAGAGAACAGAAACAAATTATGTTTTAAAAACAATGAACCAAATTAAATTGTTTATTAATAGTGCAAGAACATTAAACAAAATAAATAATTAGTAACACCAGAAAAGTAATCAAATTATTAAAAGAACATAAAATAAAAATATGTAATATCAATTTTATTTGGATGGCTCAAATTAAAGCTATTGTGAAACAAAAAATATATGTAATATCAGTTTTCTTTTGCATGACTCAAATTTTCATCGTTGTGAAATGAGGGATCTGATGGTAATAGAATGTTGAACAAAGTGGTCAACAAAATTCTTATTTAAATAATACTTTTAGAGTACATATTCTTATTCAAATAACACATGTTTAATTTTTTTTTAGTTGTCGAAAACCTTCAAATTTAAATGTATTGATAAAAATTGTATTTATGACAATTTGAAAATGTGTCTAGTTGTACTAATGTTAACTTTTATTGAATTTTGGAATTAGTCCATTTCGAAACTTTGAACTAATTTAGTTCAAAATTGGAATTAGTCATTTATTCTTTGAAATATATGAATTTAGTCATTTTAATAAAATTTTGTTAAGTTTATTTGACATTTTAAGCGTGTTTTATAGTAATATTTGACTTAACGTTAAAGCAAAAATGTGTCAAATAGTATAAACAACTTAAATACAATCCTGAAATGCGTACGAAACATCAAATAAACCTAACAAAATTTGATTAAGATGACTAAATCCACATATTTTGATAGATAAAAGACTAAGTTGGTCCAAAGTTTCAAAATAGACTAATTTCAAAATTCACTGAAAATTAAGGGACAAAAACATAATTAACCATAAAAATAACCAATAAAATCTTGAATTTGGTACAATTTTAATTTTCAAACCACAAATATCCTTTACAGCAAAGATTTCTTGAGTCTTATAAATTAGGTTAAAATACCTTTTTAGTCCCAATTTTTGTCAAGTTTTTAATAAGTCCTAATTTTGGTTTTGTGTTCAAACAGGTCCCAATTTTCGTCAATTTTGTTCAATTGGGTCCTTTTTTGCTAACACCGTTTAAATCATTAACGGCAATGAACAGTGACTTCCACGTGTCACTTCGTGGTTTTTTTGAATTTTTTTTGAATTTTTTAAATTTTTTTAAATGTCCACGTGTCAACCCAATAGCGTGCCACGTGTCAAACTCAATATTCTAAATTCAATTTGGTCCCTATATTTGTTATTTTTGTTCAATTAGGTCCCAATTTTTGTTAACATTAACCAATTTGGTCCATCTCCAATTTAAAACCAAATTTAATTTTTATAGTAAAATTCACATTTTTTATTAAATATTTTTATATAATATATTAAAATTCACATCATTATAAATTTGATATAAAAATTAAATTTGGTCACATCTTCGATAGAGACCAAATTGGTTAATGTTAACAAAAATTGGGACCTAATTGAACAAAAATAACAAATATAGGGACCAAATTGAATATAAAATATTGACTTTGACACGTGACACACTACTGGGTTGACACGTGGACATTTAAAAAAAATTTAAAATAATTGAAAAAAAATAAAATAAAAAATTCATAAAAACCACGAAGTGACATGTGACACGCTCGTGGGCTGACACGTGTACATTTAAAAAAAATTTAATTTTTTTTTTAAAATTCAAAAAAAAAATCCAAAAAAACCACAAAGTGACACGTGACAGTCACTGTTCATGGCAGTTAATGATTTAAACGGTGTTAGCAAAAAAGGACCCAATTGAACAAAATTGACGAAAATTGGGACCTATTTGAACACAACTAAAATTAGGACTTATTTGAAAAAACTTGACGAAAATTGGGACCAAAAAGTATTTTAACCTATAAATTATTACAAAGAACAAAACTTCATCTCTCAATTTTTAATGTAATTACATTCCTAGTACACAGATAATTGAACCCTAATTTTTGGTGTCATAGTATATAACTCAACCTAACATTCTTGTGTACCATAATTTTTTTTTTTGAATATAAAGTTGCAGAATCTAATTTAATTGTACTTGTTCAAATCAAGATACTTAATATTTAGATATAGAAGTCAAAAACAATCTATTTTCCTTACCATAATTTAAAAGTCACACCGATTAACTTGTATTGAAAATAATATTCATTTGTTTTGACAATGTTACATATTAAAAACCATTAAAAACTTAAATATGACCAAATAAAATATTTCAGGTTGAGTAAAGATGAAATACAAAACTTAACTAATAACGTACAGGAAAGAAAGACCTACAAGCACTTTTAAAGTCAGAAACATATCAGAATTTCTTACATAATTTACACATGACTCAGTAATTTTAAATATTCTTAATTTTCTTTTAGAATGTTTTTCTAATAATGGTGTCAAACTAAGGTTATCCTAAAATGGCCAATTCAAATGAATAAGATATTATGCTATGATAAAAATGTAGGACCAGAAAAAAATATCATAAAACTATATAGACAAAAAGAAAAAATTTCTAACAAGTAAAATTAGAAGCATAAAATTGTGTAGGGAAAAACAAATCATTAGAGAATAAAATATTTGGGTGTGTTCAAGCACGGGTACCCCGCATTCGACCAGAATAGTGCTTGTGGATACCCTGCATCTTACCTTCTACGCATGACACGTGTCCGGTTCTCAAATCCAACGGTGCACGTACAGTTTGCATGTTTAACGAGTAGAAATTAAGAACTCAAGAACTCACCATGAATTAATAATCAATTCTGATTTGTACCTTTGTCGGTGTACCAAATCCCAAGCCCTTCCTATGATATAAGGGTACCCCAAAACACTCATAAAACCATCATCTTTCTCATTCAAAACCTATCTTTTGTTTTCTTCTTCTTCTTCTTCTTCTTTTTCTTCTCTTTTCTCACACACACCATGGCTTTTGACTCAAATTTCTCTGTTTATTCCAAGTTCATGTGATGTGCAACTGTGATCCATGCTAGTGTATCATACAATTCAATCCATGGATTCTAGTTTCATCTTTTCAAAAGAAAAAAAAAATGGTTTTAGAATTCACTCTCCCTCTTCATATGGTACCTTTTATTTCTCTCACTCTTCTGTGTATTTTCTTGCTTTGAATCTATCCATGTATATATTTATAAAAATCTTACCCTTTTTACTTTCTGTTATATACAAGTATTTTACAATATTAGGGTTTCAGTTGAATGAATCATACATTTTAATGGCTTCAAATGGATATAGATCTGTATTATATATTTGTTTTGTATAGAAAAACACTTTTAAGAAAATATATTTAAATAAGACGAGTAAATTGATTTCTTATTTTAGTTTAGTTAGCAATTTTGAATTTTGAATTTGCTAGTGATGTAGTCTTGCATGTTAAAAACAAATTCTTGTATGATGTGTGTTAGATGAACAATGATAAAATATGGTGATGATGAGTCGTTATCTAAGATATATATCATCGAAGTTCGAACTGGATAAGAAATTGATACACGACAAAACCCAGTTTTGTTTGGTTTTTGCAAAGATTAACAAAAAGAAGTGTATTTTGTGAAGATTGAGGGTGTTCGGTCTCAAAAAACTAGGTTATAGATATGTTCATGTTCTTGAGCTGGGATTTGTATGATGGGATTGTTTGATACACTAGCACGGGTCACTGTTGTATGTCACGTTCAAAAACATTGCAGTGCTACCATGAAATGCAGCAGAAGAATCTGCAAGATTTTGCAGAAGAAAACGTTGTGAAGAACAAGGTGGTGAGAAAGAAGCTACCACATGTACAAAATCAAAAAAGGTTAGTTTTTTAGAACTGGGGGACCAAGAAAAAAACCCTATGGAAAAGGTAAAAAAGCTGATTCTAGTAAAATGTTAGTAAAATGATGTTTCTCCTGTGCATGACAGAGGTTGTTTTTGTTGAAACATTATGTTATGGATTTAATTTTTTAACATATTCATATATGGAAAGTAACTTATGAAGCTCAAGTTTTTATTCACTCCATTTTTGGTTGTAAAAAGGAGGGATGAAAGGATGAACAATGAAAGTGATTGGTGAGGGTGCTGATTGAAGAGAGAAAGAAAAAAATAAAATAAAGTTGAGATAACTAAGATGAAAGAAAAAAAGTGAATGAGTTAATGTTTTTAATTTTACAACTCTTTAAATTATGTGAATGGGGTTAGAGAGGATGGAGTATTTTTTTAAATTAGTTGCATGATAATAGTATAAAGTTTTAATCCTATTTTTTTGTAGAGATAATAATATTTAAACTATTGATATAATTACAAAATGTTGTGTATATTATATAAATATATTCGAAAAATATTAGAAAACTATAAATAAAGGCTATACTTCAAATTGTACCTTCAGCTAATAGTGACACGTCTCAATCACCAAATAATAATATTTTTATTTGTTGCAAACGATTAATTTAAATAAACAGTTTACTAATATCAGTGTATTGGGAGTGTAAAAGTTGGTTTTGTATTTTCAACTGGTTAGAAGTTATCTCATATATATAAGTTTTAAATAATTACTATATAAGTTGTTACTTTATGTAATAATCTATATTAATAGATAATAATAATATAAAATGCATTTTCTACTTATTGATATGAATTAATTCCTATTTTTGTCAGAAATATTTAGATGTTATCATCGTTCATAACAACAAACTTGCACTAATTATCTTATTAATGATATTATTTATATTCAGTTTTATTCAAATTAACATTATTGGAAGGTATATTTATATGATTATTAATCATATATTTTTCTAATTAAGTTTCATCGTTTAACTGATTTCAATGGTCCTAAAACAAGTGATGGACAAAGACAATTTACAATGGAACTCATTAAAAAATAATTATAAACTCTCGGGTTTCACGCATCTTTATTTTATTATTATTTTATTTATCTATGTGTTCACTGTTGCATAGTACTTCCTATAATTATTCTTCACGTCAATTAAATATTATTAAAATATTTAGGATATTTTAACAAATATCATGTAATTTGGAAATAAATTATTAAAATGGATAATTCTTAACTTAGAAAAGTAAAATCAGGCAAGATGCCAATGGAGCACAAGTGCTTTGTTGATAAACTGAAGATTGATGCACAAAATTATCAAAAACTGTTTAAATTGACAAATTAACAATTAATGTTCTTTATTTTAATAATTATAATTAAGTTGAAAAAATTAAATAGTTGTTCTATTCAAAATGATAAATTTGTCATTAATGATATTTATTTATATTAATTATAAAAATCTAAAAATTGAATAATTATTTAATTTTTAAAATTAAGTATAACTAATCCAAATAAATGAAATGAATGACAAAATTATCAATTTAAGTAATTTAAGAGGACTTTGTGCTGTCAAATTTCAATAATAATTAATTATAATTGAAATTGTCTCAACACTTAATAATTTCAGTTATTTCGTAATAGAAGTCGTCTTTGTCTAATGCAATACGACTTTAGTTTTGTATGTTTTTACTAGATGTGTAATTTTTAAAATTTTATCCATCTCAAAAAAGTTTACCTATTTAATAATTTTCTTTCCAAATTACACAAATATAATAAAAATCTTGCCATTTTTCACTCTAATAGTTAGAATAAAAAAAAATTGATACTATCCAATATTATTTAATTTCACATGATAAAATCTTAAATTTTTGTTTTTAAAGTAAATCTTTGTTTATCTAGGTGTGGATAAAATATTAACTTCATAAACTATACATATCAGTTTGTTTTAGATTTCCCTTCAGCGACATGATAATGATAGTTATGTTTAAGTTATAGAGGTGAGAAAAAGAAGTTGACAGTGGTGCATATAGTACAAATGTGGGGTGCAGGTAGTAATCTCGTGATGCGAAAATTATCTGTTTATTTTATAACCCATCCTCTAGTTTCATTAATCTTCTTTTATTCTCCTTCGATTCTCATTTTTTCTCTTAACATAAATATTGAAAACACTATTTAAGTGGAAAATGGACAAACAACACCAAAGATTTTAGGTTTATATTCATACAAAGAAACATGACAGCAGTGACGAAACTTGCTCGTTATCTGTGGGGTGCCAAAATATATTTAAAATTTATATATTTAATTATGGATCCGTAAGATTATTTAACTTAATAATAATTGAATTAATATTAAAATTTTTAGTTATATTTTGTTTTTAATGTAAATAATCATATCGTCAGCAAAAAAAATCATCTTCCGTTTTATTTTGCAGTCTTATTTTGATAATTTTCATTGTAGAAAATTATCTTTCTGAGATAGTTATAGAAACAAGAAGAGTTAAAATAAGACGAAACGGATTAAAAAATCAATCAAGTAGATGTAATTGACTTCCTATTTTTGTCAAAGATTGATTTTTTCTATTTTCTTCCTCACAGTAGCTTCCATTTTATCACTTTTAAATAAATAATTTATTCTTTTATTTCTTCATCAATATACTTATGTTTTAAAAAAAAATACTAAAAGATAATTTATCATAATATAAATAAAAATTGTGATATGTAATTAATAAAAGAAAAATATATGATAATCAAGTCAGTTATTAAAAAACACTTAGTGCATTGCTTTTTTTTCGATATTTATAAAAATGAATATACCAAATGCTCGTGAGATAAAAAATAATATTAATTATTAAACTAATATTTCACTATCAATTAAGAAAAAAATAATTACTTTTCTCTTCAATAATAGAAGAAAGCATACAAAAATGAGAGCACAAAATAATGAATTTGTGTTCAACTTTCTTTTTTTCTTCATAAACAAAAGAAAACAAAACAAGTAAAAGTCTAAAGTG
>Ga0214543_1011907_pt1 | contig 11906 bp, 4 predicted proteins | sample CNSS2metaG_FD_160094 | JGI IMG/M metagenome (GOLD analysis project Ga0214543, IMG submission 160094) | Root nodule microbial communities from cowpea collected in UCLA plant growth center, Los Angeles, California, USA - CNSS2 | ecosystem: Host-associated > Plants > Roots > Nodule | place: USA...
ACAAATTAATCTAACTAAATAAAAATAATAACATAATAACATAAAGAACCTCGTGCATGCTTCGAAGTACTCTCTTATCGTTGACTATAAATAATTCAAGAGTCATACATCACTCACTTCTGTTATGTTAATAAATAATTCAAGGTCATGTTAATACATCTCTGTCCATCTATTAGAAAGTAAATAAACTTACATAAATTTGACATTAGTTATGCTAACATATATTAAGTCTATAAATATTTTTTCATTATATAAAAGTTTATTAAATTATACATATAAGAGTCACATTTGTTTTCTTCCTCTCCAATTTCTTTAAGTGAGTCACATGTTATTACTTTCAAAAAAAATAATTTTTTTAAAATGAAAAACTAAAATTGTCGATCTAATAGAATGGAATCAAAAATCATAAACTTGATATTATAATAGGAGAAAATGTTTAACTTGAACATAATTAAATATTACTTGTTACGTTAATTTATTTCATGTTGCGTCATAAATCAACCGTGATTTGGGCAAATATTTAACAATTATATTAAAGTAATAAACTTTACAACATTAAAAGACCAGAAGCTCATAAATAAAATTCAGAATAATAGAATTATGAATTGAAAAATACTAAAATTATGTTTTTAACCTATTTAATTTAATGGGAACTATTAAAAAGTCAAATAAAACGACTGAAATTAAATTCTCCAAAAGAAATTGTTGTTTGCAATGGTTTGTTTGATTCGATTTGGATTCAGATTCGATTTGGATTCACGTTTGCGCGTTTAGCTAATTTGTTCTTTTTTGTTGGTGACTTATGGACTTGTCCCTTTCAAACACGTGGAAAATTAGCGATGTCATGTACAAAATGGGGAGAAAAATATAAATGAATGTAACAACTGTGATCAATTTACAGGACATTTATGTTTTACAAAAATAATCTGTTTTAAAAAAATTGACAATTTTCAGTGAAAATATTTTTTAACCCCTGTTTGTTACTGAAAATACACGTACTCTTGGTATATTTGCTTGTTTATTGTATTGTATTAAAATAATATAAATTTAAAAACTTTAAAACTAAACAATTTTGTGTGGATAAGATGGAAGGATTTATCCCATTATTTTCTATTTACTCAAAATAAAAATTCACTTTAGATTATATACAACTAATTAATTATGAGGATGAGTATGAAGTCCAAACAATCAGCTCAAGAAAGTAACATATTCGTGACGAAATAATCAAAATTTAACTTCTTATTAATTTATTACGAAATCTTTTGTAAGAGATTTGCTAGGAAATACCAAAGAAATGTATAGGTAGTCAAGCAGCAAGAAACTAGTCCCTTATTGTTTCCTTGCAATACGAGAACAATCTCACTCTAAGTGCTCATTTATCAGTAAAAAGAAAGCATATTAATTAGTTATAAGATTTGTTTATTAATTTATAATAATTTTGTAGCAAAATTTTCAAGCGAGTTTCTATTATAACAAAAATGTCACAAGTCATGAAGATTTTAATGTATAAAAAAGTGAAGTTATTAAAACTCATAATAATTTAATTTTTTTATACATTAAAATCGATATAACTTGTGATATATTTTTTAAAATAAAAAAAGAAATTATAATGTATCATGACAATTTCATTATAAAATCATTCTAATTCATGTCATATTCATCTTATTTTACAAAGATAATAAAAATAAATCAACCCAAATTTACAATTTTTATTTCGAACCAACCCCTAGATGCTAGAAAATCTGCTTGAGTTCATTCAACAAAAAAACTACATCATATCAGTGTAAAAATTAATCACAGAATGTAAAAATTTTCAGGTTTCCTTCCATGCACATAGAGAGAGAAAGAAGAGACCTTAGGATTGTAACTAGGGAGAAGAGAGCTGAGTTCAGAATAAAGATTCTTCATTTGATTTCTGTAGGATCTTTCTTTCGACTCTGATTGAACAAGGTTGACTGTCCAGTTGCAAATCCATGTGGCAGCAATGATTGATCTTGAAATTTGAAATTTAGAAATTAGGATTATGCGAAGATGCTTAGTTAGTTTTGTATTTATAGTAAAACATTATATTGATGATAGGATTAGGGACATTCACTCCTCACACTTGGTATAGTAAGAAAACAAACAATAACTGATTACTATCGTTACTAAATATTAATTTATAAACTTTAAATTATTAATATTTATTATTTAAATAATTTTACTATAAAATGAATAATATTAACTAGTTTATTAGTTTTTTATTACTAAAATGAATTATTATTTGAAAATGTTATTGTAATTATGACTGACCCTGATGTAAGAAAATGGAAATAGAAAGCTGTGGTCACTTGACATCATTATCTTTGGTAAGCTGTGGTCATAGTTTTTAAAATGTTCAAATTCACACCTAAAGTCGGTGTGTGCATCTCATCTGATCCTACTTTGGATCCTCTGACTGGACCACAACAATAAATGTCTGTCATTTTCGTCGTGTTCAACAACGTTATACTGTTCAAAGTACAACACAGGAAAATTTTTATATTACTTATTAAATTACAAAATTAAGTTTTCTGATTGGATCGTGTGTACTATTCTTTTAGTTGAAACCAGGTTATTTTTATCTTGTGGAGTGGAAGGGTTTTGCTTGGAGGATATGTTGAAGCATGTTGTGAAAACAGGAGTATTAAAAAACAATCCATCCCCTCAGAAGTTTCCCACAAAAAATCAATCCTTCTTACAAAGTTGGATGCTATTTTTGAATTCCTTACAAACATTTCAAAAAGAAAAAAAAAATCTTGTATCTTTGAAAACTTGTATAGTAGATAAGTTATTAAAAACAGTAATCATTTAGAAAAAAAACTGATATTGTTGTACTCTTACTCAGATATAGAAATATTAATTAACTATTTTTAATTTCATCTTCAAAAATATTTTCCATTAAAAAAATGTCCAGAATATTATTTATTTTTCACTGCACCGGAAAAACCTTATAGTAACGAAAAAAACCATCTTAGTTATCGATAGAATGTATTATGTTTTTTTTTTAATTCACTTTTTAAACCAATTTTTTTTAATAATTAAAATTAAAGTAATTAATTTTAAAAATTTATTTAATGATCAATTATAAATTTTTTACTCATAATAATAATTATGTTAATAATTAATAATTTTTAATTTTATAAATATCAATGAGAGAGTAAATCGCAAATCTAGAACTCCGGCTAATAAAAGTCCCACAATGAGAGCTACAAATCATAAACACACTTAGTTATGGGAAGTAGGTACCCAAACACCAAGCAACCACGAAATTTTATTCAACAACATTAAGAAATAAAAAAAAAAAAATCAGCTAGAATGAAATAAAGAATCTAAAATTCAAAAGATAAGTTTGAAACTAACACGACAGTAAATTAATGAATTCAATAAACATCACTGCCGATAGAGATAGAAAGAACAAAACTAAAATTAATTTCAAATTGTTTTTCCATGAAAGGAGAGAGATAGAAAGAACAAAATTAAAACAATAGCATAAGCTAGGACAAAATAGATCATAGTAGAAAATTAAGCCATTTTAATGTTTTTTTTTCTGTTTATTTTTTTATTTATTTTTAACTGCAGTTATTTTTATTGTCAATGAAAGACCACTTTTTTTTTTTAGTTATTTAGCTGTTATCTATCTACCCAAAGTTAAGTCTATTTATTTTATGAGGATGGTTACCTTGTTGTAATTTTACATATAGACACTTACATATTTAATAACCTAACTTCAACATTTTAAATGTGAAACAAAGAAATTGACCTAAAAGTCAAAAAGTTTGGAGTGTTTGTTTTAGAGAGTTAACTGAATTAAAGGAGCATGAAAACCTAGGTCTTTTTGGAGAAGAGCAAGTTAGTCTAAGTCTTTTTAGTCTACCATTAAATATAAAGTCTATTTGGTTGAATTTGGATAAAAGTTTGTGCTTCATAGAGTCCTTAGTGATAAAATACAAAAAAAAAAAAAATGCTAAATCCTATCAATAATGTTCTATATCTCTCATCTCATACTCTCTTTTTTATCCTTCACTTAGTTATTCCTCATCTTATGATGACAACAAGGAAGCGTGAGGTGAGTTCTATTATTCCATATTCATTTTTAAAACAAAAATTCGTTATCATCTTCATCTCATATTTGGTATAAGATTTTTGTCTCATTTTTCATCCCTATTGGGTAATATATATATATATATATATATATATATATATATATATATATATATATATATATAGATATATATATATATATATATATATAAGTTGTGGGAGAATTTGTGAATTCAACTCTCCAATCATACAAAAAACTAACAGCTAATTGTCCATAAAAAAAATCCAAAGGAGACAAATGAAATTTATTTTATCAAAACAAAATTAAGGATCAAAGTAAATAGAGAAGATAAGTTTTATATCACCTACTAAATGAAGAACTTAAGCGATTGAACACTTGAAACTAAATTTTTTTCATTTGAAAAATAAACAATAAAGAAAAAATACTAAGAATGGGTAAAAATAATTAAATGTGAAACATAAAATCGTTCCTAATATTATATTTGTGCATAACCACACAAAAGAAAAAAAATATCTAATCAAGATTGTATTGAGATTGAAAATGTCTTTGAGATATAAATATATATAAAATTATATATATATATATATATATATATATATATATATATTCTTTTTACTTAATAAATTATATATACTTTAATAATTTAAATGGGAAGAAAATGAGGATATGATATATACTAATACGGGTATGTAAAAAGAGACAAGACAAGTATGTACGCACTCATCTCATCTCCATACCAAATTAAAAATTAGATATTATTGATACTCATACATATCCAATCCATGTCGAGATGGACCAACAAAATGTAAACAAGTTTGAATACAATAGAGATTCATTTGCCATAACTATCTCTTGTCTTTTCAGAAATATATTAATTTAAAAAGTGTTAAGGAAGGGTAAAATGTAAATAAATTTGGTATATATCCATAATTTATCAGATTTTTTAGGATAAAATTTAAGGAAGGAGAGGCAGAATCGAGCCTTGGTTGTCACACTATTAAATTAACTCACTTTTTCTACCAATTTTATCTAACTTTTTTTTTAAAAAATACTTATACATTTTGCTATGAAAAAAAAAACTTGCATGTAATTACTGTTGATTTGTTTACAAAAATATTTTGTATAAAACACTTTTCACAACTAATTTTGTAAGAAATACTTACAAATTTTATAATTTTTTAGGAAATAATTATCTACATAAGAATTACTTATCAATTAAGATTCTTAAAAAAATTGACAGAAAAAAGTATTTTTTTACAAATTTTTTAATAAATTTACAAGAAAAATCTTATGTAATAAAATTTTTTACTTTAGTGTCAGATTCATTGGATAAATCAAATTTTAAAGGAAATTGATAAATAATAATCTTTACCTAATGAAATTAATCAAATATTCTAACCCAACCACAGTTAAACAAATAACAAATAATATACTGAGATTTTTCATTTGAAAAAATCTTTGATGTTATAAATACAAAATATTTAGGTGTTTACTACTTTGAGAGACGGTTTTAGTAGTCTACTAGAGATTTTTTATTTCTTTTTAAATAAGAGTTAAAATTATATTTTAGGTTGAGATGCAAAATAGAATTTTAATTATATAATTCTATTTTTAAAAACTATAGGTTTTCATCAAAGTATTTTCTCTAAGATATTTTGAAGTTAATATTTATCCATTCTTTCCTGAGACAAAAAAAGTGGTAGAATAGCAATTTTTTAATTATATGATAAAATAAGTTATTTTTTTATGAAATTTTAAAAAAAATTATATGATTTTGATATTTTATAATATTTTTTAATATTTGGAGCTAAGTAGTTTGTTGAATTGTTTCTTCTAGGAAAGTATATGCACGACAGACTTTGTCAATGCAAGGGAGTTCTCAAAGTTTTAGGACAATGGAGTTTAACATTTGTGGGAGATGAGGTTTGTAAATATTAATGGATGTGGAAATGAATAATAAAATGTGATAAAGAAGAAAAAACGAAAAAATCACGTAGAAAAAGTTGTCAAATTTTACTGATTTTTCTTTTTTTAAAAAAAGAAACCTGACACTTATCGGGAGTCAAAATACCTCTGATGTGTTTGTGCTAATAAACTTCCCGCTAAAATTAAATATCGTTGTAGTGAACATAACGTTTAATCATGAAATAAAAATTTGATGAATTATTATTAGTTATTATGTTATAAAATTTATCTTAGAGTAATTATCGTAAATAAATGACTACTCATTAATTAATCGTACAATATATCAGTTATTTTATTAATTTAAAAATATTATAATATATAAAAGTTACAAAAATGATATTTTATCTTATTTAGTCAGATTGAGACTAATTAATCCTTGGTCCAAAATTTATATACTTAAAACCCTTTGCCATGCATTATAAGAAAATTAAACTCAACTAATTTGTTGTAGTGTTCACAAGATGTTTATATTTTTGGCCTTCTTCACCCTGAAGCTCAATTATTATCAGTCTCTTTCCACAGGAAACTATTGTACAATTTCGCCTTTGACTAGAATGTTTGAATTATTTTTAAATTTTGTATAAATATAAAATTAAAAAAAAAAACAAGATGAACAAATCACGCTCTAAGACTTTAAAATGAAGTCGTTTTTCTTTTTTTATTTATACCAATCTATTTTTTTTCCCTAAAATTATACCAGTTGGCACATTTTTTATTATTAATTTTTTTATTCTAAAATCGTGCAAATATTTACTCTTTTCTTTTTCATTTTTGTTCTAAAGTGCAAAATGATGTTAGAAAAATTGTGCTGAGAAAAATCATGTACATTTTGAAGAATATATATAGGAGTATGAAGAAGAAATGGTTTTGATAAGTCAGGAGAGTATTTATATATAAAGTGTACAAACAAATATGATAAGTATGACGATCCAACGACACTCATTAAACATTATTAACCTAACATGATTAAATAATATTCTAAGATATTGTTAGTACAAATATTCATATGAACAAAATATATGATCAAATCGCTATAATTTGATTATGATGTGATATTATCATGAGAATATATGATTATTTGTTTTTATCACATAAATCATAGGGTCTATAAATCTTATAAATATGTAGGATATTTCACTAGGAACACATCTCACATTTCTCTTTCTTTCACTCAAAAAATCCAAACTTATAACCTTATTACGAGTGGCAAATCTTAATCACAAGTTTTGGAGGAGTCAAATAGTATAATTCTTTGATCATTAAATTTGTTGTGTTGGATCATTAGTATAATGTTTTAAAAATTGGTTCATCTAACTGAATAATTTGATCTTTAGTTTAATTTTGTGAAAAATATAATTTATCTTGTTTCCATCTTCACGAATAACTCCACTTTTATCATTTTTGAATAATGAATCTATTATTTTATTCTTCATCAATATACCTATTTTTAAAATAATATTAAAAATAATTTATCATACCTTACTAAAAAAATTGAGAAGCATAAATCACTACAAGAATGCGTGAATTTGGTGTTGAAATTATGGCGTCGGATCATTGTAGGTCGCAAAATATGTCGGTCAAACCCATGCAAAACTAACGGTAACCAAAAAGTTATTTATAAAAAAAAATTATCTATTCGTAAAAATGAAAAAATATTAATTTTAGATTCTCGTTGATTTTGCCGACGCAAATCAACCAATCAGTTGCGTCGGATGACCCACACATAACAAATTAAATTGTTTGCGTCGGTTGGCCCACGCATACACTGCTGAGATAAACAAAATTAAACTTTAGGTTAAAGTATAGGGGGAAAACATCAGATTTCACTTTTGCCCCTTCAGCTTTCCCCTTCCCTCGAGTCAGCCTCGACGTTTCCCTCCTTCTCTGTGGCATGTGTTTTCTTCCATGAGTGGCAAAACTCCATCAAGGCAAGTGGGCTACAAGAACAATACTCCAATGACACTAGCTTCTTCGAAGACGCCACCTACTGCGAGGAGGCGAGGTTCTGTGACGTGTTAGCTACTCTCGCAAGACAAATGTCGTGATGAGCATGGAGGCTTGGGCGAGAGGGTGCACCGACAAGCTTCCTTCACATTGTAGCTTCTCTTTAGCAACACAACCAACAACTATCTTCTCTGCCACAAAGGGTATTTTCATAAGTGCGGTTTAGGGATTTTCGTTCGAACGCAGCGAATTTTTGAAGCATCCAGGTTAGTGATTGTACTCCGGTTGATTGAACTTTACTACACTGTTGATTGAATTCCTATTGATCGAGTAATTTTTTGGTTATGAGATCCAAAAGTTTTTAGAATAAGCTTTTTAGGTGGATTTGTCTTCTTTGGATTTTAGACTTGTAGATTTTTGTGAGATTGTAATTTGATCTAATTAAAGTCACAATTTACTTAATTTTGTGTTTGCAATGTCGCTTCTAAATGAATCAAATGATATCATGAGTTGCTAGATTGCTTGAAATGTGTTTGGATGCAGGTTTTGGTATTATTGGATGCAAATTTTGCGATGTGCCTAGAAACAAACATTTGCGTGGGCTAAGCTCACGCCAACAATTATAGGAAAAATTGTTTGCGTCGGCTAAACCCACACAAAGCCCTCTAATTTAGATATTTTATTTCAATCATTCTTGGGCTTGGCCTACACATAGGGAATCATTTCAGGTGTTTGTGGCCTTGATCCACGCATACGAACTTATTATTATATTTTTTATGTGTTTTCGTCGGTTAAGCCGACGATAAACAAGCAGCAAATGTCCGTCCCCATTTAGCCGATGCAAATGAGCTTTGCATCCAGGAAATGGGCATGGTCCATGTTGCCATTGCTGGACTGACGTGATCATCCTCTTTTCTTCGGTTTTGCACTAATGGCGTTCATTTTTTGCCGACGAAAAAAGCCTACATTCTTGTAACGAATATTAAAGAAAAAATATAGTATAGTTAAGTCACAATTAAAAATCGGTTATGAAAAAACACATAATACATTGTTTTTTCTTCTATATTCATAAAATATGAATATACCAAAGGCTCATGAGATAAGAAAAACAATGTTAACTATTAAATTAATATTTCATTATCAAGTAAGATAAAAGAGAATTACTTTTCTTTTCTTCAAAAAGGAAATAAGACAAATGAGAAATGAGAGAGAAAAAATAATTACTTTTTTTTCTTAAACAAATTGAGAGTGAGAAATGAGTACAATTTTGTAAAACTAACAAGACAACAAGAAATGACATAAAAATATCTTAATAAATATTTGATTTAACTATTCTTTTGATTATTGCTTTAGTTCAAAAATGTTAAGTTGGTCCTCCAATTTTGTTTAGTTTCAATTTCGTTCTGAATTTTTAAAAACTGATGCAATTTGGTTATTTTTATTAAATTTCTTGAAACGGATCAATGTTTTTTCATTAAACTTAAAGTTGTAAATAAAGATAGTTTGTTTTGTTGGTGTAATTAACGTAATCTCACTATCAATCTTGATGAAAATTCTTGATCCGCTTTAATAAATTTAATGAGAATGACCAAATTGCATCAATTTTTCAAAAGTCGGAACCAAATTGAGACTAGAAAAAACTTGAGAACCAACTTAATATTTTTAGATGATAATAGTGACTAAAAGATTAATTAAACCTAAATATTTTTATTCTTTATATATTTAATTTTATGTTTTATTATCTATTAACATTAATTGGTTGTATTTTATAAAAAAATTAAAAAGACAAACAATTTAATTTTCATCCATTTATAAAATATACTACCTATAATTTAAAAAAATTCAAAAAATTTTAAAAATTTCAAAATGTATATATTTAAAAAAAAATCAAAAATATTTGGGGGACCATGGCCCCTCCAGTTCCTACTATGCTCCGTTAGTGCTTCTTACTAACTTGAGCGTCCATATTTTATTTAACCCAAATAAATAATATTAAAAAGGAAACTATTTCTTATAGACTTAAGTTGGAAAATAATGTTCTACAAAAGTAGTTTTGATTTAAGAATTATGTGATACTAATATACTTTTGTATATTCATGAGTACAAAAATAACATTTAACTACATATAATATGTGTTACGGTTCAAAAAAATAAATATAAGATACTAAAATACGGTGACAATTTTGTACAATTTCTGAAATGTTATAGACTACGTCTTTATTAAATCGTAACCTATATTGACTACATATTATGATTATGATGCTTATAGGGGCACCCATCACACACCTAGGTTGTTGGAATCTAAGGAAGTAGGAATGTACTCAGGCTTGAGGGATTTTTACCATCAGGAGGCTTTACATTAAAAGGTGTAGCATGGGAGAGGAACATGACATTCGTGAGTTACGAAGACTAACATGGTATTTGTAAAGGGGTATGATTTGTCACATAGACTTTGAGATCTAGAGTGCTTTGTTTTGTTGTAGGTGTAATATTTAATTTCTACCGAGGAAGACTCACTTATGGATACCTTTCATGGACGGAACATCATTCATGCCAGAGTCATTAAGAAAGTTGTTATAGGTGTTTAAATAAGATGAAAAATTCTATACATGCATGTATATGAAGGCAAGTTTTGTGATGAGCTTTTAGTGGAGGATTTGTGTTATGCTCTAGTATCTTAGTAGATCAATGTATTCTATTCTCTGCTTGGTAGATTGTCTGGTTATATACTATAGTTTGTGGTAGTTTTATTAGGCAGGAGGATAATTTTCATAGGTTTTTTTAAGTACAAACTTTAAGGTCTTTCATATGCATATTATGTATTTACATAATCTTGTAAGTCTGTGGGTATAAAGGTTAGAGTACTTCAAGTATTCTATTATATATGTATACATATTTTTGTCAAAAAAAAATTATGATGCTTATAGAATATTAGATCTACCCGATGTTAATTATCTTCCATAAGAGTTGACCACAACATAAAATATATACATAAATAATGTTTTGTCTTGTGTAGGGGAGAGGGATGGGGTTTAGTTTTTTTAAACATATATATAGAATTAAAATGTTTTATATTTATATTTATATTTTCAATGTATTTATTGATATTTTTTATGTTGTTTTACTTATATATTATTTATTGGTGATTAAAAAATCGATAAAAACTAAACAAAAATAAAAATGGAGATCAGATAAACTACTTGTTGTGCATATCACCAAAAGATAAATTCCCTCTCTTTCAATTCCTTGTTCAAACTGATTGGGGCAATTTAAATGGATACTGTAAGGTCCACTTGTTATATGCCCTTAATGTAAAGGAGCTGCCCCAAATCAGTTGGGCCTAGGGCTGGCCCATAGGGAGCTAAACACCCTAATCTGCCCTAATCCACTCATTTATCCCACTTTCAGAAAACAATCTTTCATTTCCTTATAGCTATTGTCGTCCCTCTGCTAGGGTTTGAGACATCCTTGTCTTCAAGAGAGTTCAACTCATTTCCCGTTCATGTAAGTTGCTCTCAGTTCATGCTCTTTTCCTTTCAAATTATTCTTCATGGTTCCCTCTTGGATTCGTACTAATAAACTCGTTTAAATCTGTTTCGCTACATTTTTTCAGCTCTGTAATCTATTCCTAGAGCTGTGGTGCTCTGCTATGCGGTGCTGAGGTCTTATACTAGCCCTTTCCAGGTAAGGGTGTAAGACCCGTAGAATTTAATTAATTAATTAATTAATTAATAAATAAATACGGGAGGGGAAATAATTATGACATTAAATTATGGTTGGTATGATGTGGAAAAGTACTAGCTCAAGTGGTTGAGAGTACTTAAATTGTGTGAGAGGACTTGGGTTCGAGTCCTATGTATGCTAACTTTTGTGTTATTGTTTTATTATTTAAATCTATGTAATTATGTTCTGG
>Ga0214543_1011908_pt1 | contig 11906 bp, 3 predicted proteins | sample CNSS2metaG_FD_160094 | JGI IMG/M metagenome (GOLD analysis project Ga0214543, IMG submission 160094) | Root nodule microbial communities from cowpea collected in UCLA plant growth center, Los Angeles, California, USA - CNSS2 | ecosystem: Host-associated > Plants > Roots > Nodule | place: USA...
TAAAAAAAAAAAAAAAAAATTATATATATATATATATATATATATATATATATATATATATATATATATATATATATATATTTTAAAAAGTGATTTTTCCAATAAAGTTTGAGAGCTAACAGACTTATCTGTTAAGTTTGGGAAACAAATATGGAATTAGAAAAAAAAAATCATTTACTTTGAGAGTTAGATATAGGGGTGGAAAACAGACTAAACTGATATGATAAATTTGGCGTGTTGCCCCATCAGGTTTTTAATTTTTTTTGTAGTTTTCTTATATATAAATAGGTCTGACAATATTTTTTACAGTCTTTTGTGCAACTTTTTGTATAGTTTTTTTTTTTATGACTAAATGGGCTTGTTAATTTGTTTTGTTTAATTTTTTCAGATTTTTGTACATTGTTTTTCCTAAATGCTCAAGAAAAGCAGAGTATAAATAATTAAACTTAGATATTAATTTTTTAAATATTTATTGAATAAAATTTATTAAAAACACAAAATTTAAAATTAGAAGAAAAGTTCATTTTATTCCCATAAAAATGGAAGCACACTTTCTTCCGATATTCCTACGGTGGATGAATCAAATGATAAAGAAAATATCACTAAAGATGAACCTATCTTCATGCCAAAATTTAAACAAATGAAACGCCTTAGCCTAAATCGTCTTAGGGAGATTAAAGCGGATATGTGTCCCCAGTACAAATTATACAGAATTTCATGGTTTGCATCATAAGCTATCTACTGTGCAGATATATTCTTACATAATGGAAAGCTGATTTCTCAACTTCCTATGGAAAAGCTCATTGTTTGCATCACAAATATATTCCTACATAATGTTCACTGTTTGCACGATAAATTATCCAATAAACATAAATCACAATAAAATAAAATTGGGATAACAATGTGGGCTATCCTGACCCATTTAGGTCCACCTCACACTTGGACCGCAAAAGCGAGTCGAGTTGGTTTGGCCGCTTTGAACATACAGGTTCAAAAGTATGATCCACTCCGTATAGGTTTTGGCCCGTGGATCCACATGCTAATCCATTTTTATTTATTTATTTATTGTTGTCGCAACCGAAATTGCGACGGGACGACAAACCAACAATTAAATTTGGAAAAAAACAGAGTTCGGAGTCGCCACCATAGTTATTATAGGAAACTATGAAATATCATAAAAAAGAGCAAGGTATGCGAAAAACCAGATTTTGGGTCCCGGAGTCGGTTACGTGTGGGGAAGGTATAAGCATCCACAACATCCGTCCTAAGATGGTACCTTTAATTAAATGTGCAAAACTTATGTGGTTTTTTTCAAAATATTTAATTTTCCCCAAAAATATTAATAAAAGAATGTACAAAAAACAACAAAACTATTTTTTTTTTGGGCCCGGCGAGGATTAATCCTCGCTCCTACGTATCTCCATGTGAATGGAGAATCAGAGTCAAGTAGTTCTTTTTGAAAAAGCTATTTAAAAAACTATTTGAAAAATGATTTAATTAATATTTTTTAATAATTTTGAAAACTCTTTCATTCAAATTTTTAGTATTATTTTATTATTGGTGTCATGCAACGCGAGTGGCTGGACCGACAATGAAAATAAATTCTTTTTTTTTAATCTTTGATTTTTTTTTATCTTTTTAATCTTTTACAATTTTTCATATTTTTTTTAAAGTTATTTAAAAATGGATGTGGATGTCACTGCGATGTGAGCAACCAAATAGATATTAAAAAGTAAACAAAGAAAACTATTTTTTTATTCTTAGATTGGTATATATTTTTTAGAAAAAAAGAACGAAAGTCTAAAATGGGTGTCATGCAATGCGAGTGGTCGAGCAAACACCAAAGAAATAGGAATTTTTTTTTATGATTTAAACAAAATAATGAAAATTAAAAAAGATAAATCAAAAGAAAAAGAAACTAAAAATGACGTACCTTCTGCTTTTTTTTTTTCTTGCCTCCCTTTATAATATTTTTGTGTGTTTGTTTTTCAAGAGAGATAAAATAAGATCGTCTGTGTGGGTGGTAATGAGAGAGAAAGAGAGAGTATAAAGAATCTTTTTTTTTTACCTCCTTCAGTATGTTTTTGTGAAAGAGAGATGTTAGATGAGGTGTGTATGTTGGAGTGATGATGGGAAAGAATTAGAGAAGTGTAAAGAATATCTTTCATTTTTTTTTCATATGACAAACTACGTATTTATATTCACATATTACAATATCAATGCAATCTCAGCTTTAATTGTAATGAACAATATAAGGAAAGAATTGGTCATGATAGCAACACATTATGGGATCAAATCATAGCAAATAAGAGCACAAAATCAATCAAGATCAGTAATATTGATTCTAATTATAAAGAAATATTGCTTTTAATTATTAGAATCATATCACTAATTTTTGTATCAGAACAACGGTGGTAGAAGATATGTTGAGTTGTTAGGCTCATGAAGAGGAGTGTGATAACAAAATAGGCTCTTCCTTTTTTTTTTTTCCTTTTTTCTCTTTTTTCCATCTCTTTTTTTTTTTTTTTTTTTTTTGTAAAATTAAAGTTTGAAAAATCTTTGAAGAAAATTTTGTTTCACATTTGTTTATTTTATTTTTTTGAAAATAAATTTATTCACCTGGACAAAATTGGGTGTTGATAGCTGCCCTTCTTTACTTAGATTTTATTAGATAATATGAAAATTAAACTTTTTCATATTATCGTAATAAAATATAAGTAGAGATAAAAACCCTAATTTCGTTCGGGTTTCAAAAGAAGATAAATTTGAAGACAAACTTGACCATACCAAGTAGAGGGTCTTGATTTGACACACTAATTCTTTTTTTTATTGAAAAAACCAAATTAGACAAATCCTGAGGAGAGAGTCTAGATCGAAAGGATTCGACGACCATTACCATGTAGAGGGCCCCAATCCAATTTTTTTTTTATTTTTTGAGAAAAGATTAAACCAATCCTGAGGAGAGGGTTTAGATCCAAAGGATTTGGCGACCATTACCATGTAGAGGGCCCCGATCCAAAATTTTTCTTTTTTTTTAAATTTTTTGAGAAAAGATTAGACCAATCCCAAGGAGAGGGTCTATATTCAAAAGATTCAGTGACCATTACCAAGTAGAGGGTCATGATTTGACAAATCATTTTGTTTTATTATTTTCTTTTCTGACTTTTTGAAAAAACATATTAGACCATTCCCGAGGAGAGGGTCTATATCGAAAGGAAAAAGATCAATGACCATTACCTCGCAGAGGGTCTTGATGTAAAGAGATCGATGATCATTGCCTCGCAAAGGGCCTCAATGTGACATAAGAAATCAATGACCACTGCTTTGTAGAGGGTCTTGATGTAAAGAGATCGATGACCATTGCCTCACAGAGGGTCTCGATGTGACATAAGAAATCAATGACCATTGCTTTGCAGAGGGTCTTGATGTAAAGAGATTGATGACCATTGCCTCGTAGAGGACCTCAATGTGACATAAGAAATCAATGACCATTGCCTCGTAGAGGGCCTTGATGTAAACACAAGGAAATCAATGACCATTGCTTCATAGAGAATCTTGATGTGAACATGAGGAAATCAATGACCATTGCTTCGCAGAGGGTCTTGATGTAAACATAAGGGAATTAATGACCATTGCCTCACAAAGGGTCTTGATGTATAAAAGGAGAACCTGAATTTTGCTCTTAAAGTGTCGACAAACACTGCGTGAATACTTAACATTTGTAAGACTTACACAAAAAAATTGTCATTGCTGACTTTTTTTTCAAATTTCTTTATTATTTTTTTTGGAAATGATTTTCAATGATTTTGTGAAGTATGATGGATTATTTGATGATGCATGACATGTTATGATTTCTTTTTGAACATATATGATGATGCATACATGGATGCGTGGATGCATGAGTGGAATTTGCTCTTTTTCATTTTTCATTTTTCCTTTATTTTAATTTGAGAGCAAGGAAAACAATGCTTAGAGGCTAGAAAATAAACTAGGCTTGAGGCTATACGAAACTAGGCTTGAGGCCAGACAAAATTGGGTTTAAGGGATAATGCGAAACTAGGCTTGGGGGCTAGTATGGAACTAGGCTTAGGTGTGGACTCTCAATAAATTTGAGTTGACCATGTAGTTGCTTATTTCTAAAGTTGATGTACTCAATGCATGTATGAATGACTTGGTATGATGCAGGAAATATATGAACTTTCCTTTTGCATTTTTTTGAAAACAAATTCGAATTGATCTCCATCTCATTGTTATTTCTAATTCATGGAATCATTATAATTTGATTTTTTTTACTTATCCAAATCATTTCTCTGGTCTAATCAGTTTACTAATGAACACCTTTTTTTAATCATTTCTTTTGAAACACTATTTGAATGACATCCATGAAATTGCCAAGGGCTTGAAAAGGCTTGGATGAGGTGATGAAGATTAACTAGGGAGTTGCCCCAATTTGAATTGGTCTCGGGGCATAAAATGTGTTTGGATTTTCCCCAGTTATTGATGGTATGAAGGAAATGATGGGGACTTAAAAAATTTTCCCTTAGTGTAAGAGCCTACGATGGTCTTAGGGTGCAAAAGTGTGCTTGAATTTTCCCAAATGAGGAGATTAAAAAACGACAGGGTTTTCACAAGTTGCCCCTAATGTAATTACAATCTTCAACGTAAATAAATGCCCCAATTCAAAATGAATGATGGGAATATATGAATCACAAACAAAGTGACTGCCCTAGTTTGGGTTTGTGATTGATAAAGATGGACTATGTTAAGGTTGGTCAAGGTTTAGGCTTAGAGCGGAGGATACTGTATGAGCAAAAATGGAATTTCATGAAGAATGAATTGAAAGGGGACAATCCAAATTTAACCAAATTGCTTGATTGCCCGTGCTGATTTTGGAGCTTCGAAAACATGTCAATGAAACATAAATTGCCCCAATGTTTAAAAGAAAATCTTTGAACACACTTTTTCAATCCTTTTTTTTAATATTTTTTTAGAATAAACCTGTTAGCAAATCAAAATTTTCCTCTAAATTAAAACCTTCGAAAGATAACAACCAATCTTTGATCTGTGTGGACTTTATTAGGCTTGTATTGTGGCCAAGGCTAGGGGTATGGAAGTAAATGATAGTAAAGGCCCAAACAAGTGATGTGAGGATTGTTTCAACAAGGATCTTTGAATAATATTTCATTCAGAATTTGTTTGACTTCTTGTTCACCTTTTTTTTCTTTCTATATTTTGACCTTTTATTCTCATTCTTCAAACTTTTGCTTTTTTTTTTCTCTATAACCATATCATTTATTTCTTTTTCTTTGTTTTTTTTGATATTTTTGTATTGGTGAACTACCAATCAGAAATGCAAACATTATGTCAACCCTTAGTGTGAGGGTGACCCTTGTTTAGGATAATTTGAAAGAAATTTGTTGAAAGGATCAAATTGGGTAGCAAAGGATAATTACTTTTGTTTTTTTGGTTGAAGAAACATGGCCACGCATCATCTCAAAACATGATTGTTTTTCTAAAAAAAATTAATTCACAGGAAAATACTTGATTTCATATGACAGGATGCCCCTTGTTTTGTTCTTTTTTTTTCTCACCTTTTTTTTTTGCCTAGACTGTCCTTCAGAGTTTTTAGTCTAACTGATTTTTCTTCATTTTTTTTTGTGTTCAGAGAATTTATGATAATCCTTTTTAAGGTATGTGTCCCCTTTATGATAATTCTCCATGAAAAAGAAAACAAAGTTTATGGTGGAAGAGAGATGGAGAGGAAGATGAATTTGAGCAATTTCATGTATGCAAGACTATATGATGTTTCAAAAGACATGATAACAAACAAATTTTATTTCTTTATTCAATCCACTGATTTGACCAACGAATGTTTTATTATTTAGAAATATTCCAAGAAATTGGTGACAACTAAAATGGGAAACAATTTGAATTTATTTTAGTGCATTTTTTTGGTTTTGTTTAAATTATGCATATGCATGTTATATGTTGAAACTATGATCATGGTACCATGGATGACCATAAAATGGAATGCAATGTATGTTTGTGCCTCGCATGACACTTATTCACTGATATGCTAATGAAATGCATGCTTATACCTTAGGAGGCATTTTTTCTTTTTTCTTTTTATAATGGTGTGATTGTGATGAATTTATTATTATATACAAGGAAAGGTGAGGGTAAAGGACACAAATAGTCTCCCTTTAGTGTCTTTATTTAACATGGGTTTGATGCTTAAAGTTTTAAGGGAAAGTATATGTGCTCACAAGGATAGTTCCCTAATACCTAAATATCAAGGTCACTAGAGCTATGACCCACTTAATGGCATTTCCCATGACAGTTGGTAAACAACAAGAAGTGGGAGTACCAATGAAGCAAACAAACTCTAGCTGGGGTTCTCACAATGACCACTTGGGAAGTACATCCACTGTGACACTGCTACACAATCCCCTCTAATTCTAAGCAACTCAGCCCGGGAATAGGGCCCCACTCATGTAATGAATAAAGTGTGTGTGTGTGTGTGAAGGGAGAACACAATGTATACCCAAACCCACACCTGGCAATTATTCCAAATACAAAAATAAAGAAGAATATATACATACAATTATTCTAAATATAAAAAAAGATAAAAAACACATACCCAAAAAAAAATGAGAAAGAAAAAATATGAAGAAAAACCACATCAATTTTGTAGATCCAAATAAATGGTTTGACTCTCTAGCATCCCCAGTGGAGTCGCCATTTGTCGCAACCGAAATCGCAATGGGACGGCGAACCAAAAAAAGTAAAATTTGAAAAAAAAAACAGAGTTTGGATTCGCCACTATAGTTATTATAGGAAACTATGGAAAACCATAAAAAGAGCAAGGTCTGCGAAAAACCAGATTTTGGGTCTGGGAGTTGGTTATGTGTGGGGAAGGTATTAGCACCCCATAACGTCCGTCCTAAGACGGTACCTTTAATTAAATGTGCAAAAGTTATGTGGTTTTTTCAAAATATTTAATTTTCCCCAAAAATATTAATAAAAGAATGTACAAAAAACAACAAAACTATTTTTTTGATTTTTTGGGCCCGACGAGGATTAATCCTCGCTCCTACGTATCTCCATGTGAATGGAGAATCAGGGTTACGTAGTTATTTTTGAAAAAGCTATTTGAAAAACTATTTGAAAACTAATTTAATTAATATTTTTTAATAATTTTGAAAACTCGTTCATTCAAATTTTTAGTATTATTTTATTATTGGTGTAATGCGACGCGAGCGGCCAGACCGACAATGAAAATAAATTCTTTTTTTTAATCTTTGATTTTTTTTTATCTTTTTAATCTTTTATAATTTTTCATATTTTTTTAAAGTTATTTAAAAATGGATGTGTATGTCATTGCAATGTGAGCAACCATATAGATATTAAAAAGTAGAAAAAAAAACTTTTTTTTATTCTTAGATTGGTATATATTTTTTAGAAAAAAAGAACAAAAGTCTAAAATGGGTGTCATGCAATGCGAGCGGTCAAGCAAACACCAAAGAAATAGGAATTTTTTTATTATTTAAACAAAATAATGAAAATTAAAAAAAAATAAATCAAAAGAAAAAGAAACTAAAAATGACGTACCTTCTGCCTTTTTTTTTTCTTGCCTCTATTTATAATATTTTTGTGTGTTTGTTTTTCAAGAGAGATAAAATAAGATGCGTCTGTGTAGGTGCTAATGAGAGAGAAAGAGAGAGTATAGAGAATCTTCTTTTTTTTTTACCTCCTTCGATATGTTTTTTTGAAAGAGAGATGGTAGAGGAGGTGTGTATGTGGGATTGATGATGAGAAAGAATTAGAGAAGTGTAGAGAATATCTTTTGGTTTTTTTTCATATGACAAACTACGTATTTATATTCACATATTGCAATATCAATGCAATCTCAGCCTTAATTGTAATGAACAATATAAGGAAAGAATTGGTCATGATAACAACACATTATGGGATCAAATCATAGCAAATTAGAGCACAAAATCAATCAAGGTCAATAATATTGATTCTAATTATGAAGAGATATTGCTTTTAATTATTAGAATTATATCACTAATTTCTCTATCAGAACAACGGTGGTAGAAGATATGTTGAGTTGTTGGGCTCATGAAGATGAGTGTGATAACAAAATAGGCTCTTCCTTTTTTTTTTTTCCTCTTTTCTTTTTTTTTCCTTCTCTTTTGTTTTTTCTTTTTTTTTCCTAAAATTAAAGTTTGAAAAATCTTTGAAGAAAATTTTGTTTCACATTTTTTTTATTTTATTTTTTTGAAAATAAATTTATTCACCCGGACGAAATTGGGTGTTGACAATTGTGATAAAATTTTCAATGTCTTACAAATTGGGAAATTTTAACAAATTCATAAAATTAAGCAGAAATTTTGAGATGTTGAATGATAAATTGATAATCCAACATTTTCATCATATCCATATTCATACTTTGACATACATAATGAATTCTTGAAATTTTTTCACATTCATAAATACATAACACTCATTTTTTTTCACTCATACAAGAATTTGGAATGTCTATGCAGAAGTCCAGCAAGAAAGTAATCAACATACACAAGTGCAAGTTTTTTTTCTTTTATTTTATGCGGATTGCGGGCTAGCTCGGCTCCACTCCGTTATTGGCCTGCACAGGCTGCAGGCCTATGTAGGCTAGCGGGCCTAAAATCTCAACCTGTCGCACGTTTTTTGTGTGGGCTTGCAAGTTGCCCTATGCGGCCCGCCTCTCATTACCATCCCTAAATAAAATTTGGTTATGAACAACTCAACATTGTTGAAACACTCTTACAACTCAATATATAGTCATAAATAACACAACTAAACAATAAAGTTATCTGTCATGTTCACTTTTAGAATCATTAGAGGCACCCTCTATTCCTCCTCTTTATAAGTGTCTTCATCATCTTCAATGATATGAAATTAAAGAAAAAATTAGAATATAAAATATTGTTTATGAAAAAAAATTAATGAAATTTAAATTAGACAATTTACCATCACAAAAAACATGTTTCAAAATAGAAGTACAAATAATTACTTAACTATTTTATTGCAAAAGACAAATTTTATATTTGTTAAGAATCCTCATATGTAACTACAGTAATCAGGATACTCAACTCTAGTAATCAATGAAAGATCTAACAACATTGATTGTTACTCTTCCACCACTGAAAAACATACATATGTTCTGTAAAATAAATATATAATGTTGATTCCTTCTCGATTTAGCTGCAAATTGAAGTTTTTTATTTATTTCCTAACATGATAAGCCAAAAAAAAAGTTCATTTATGTGAAAAATAATAACTAAATTAGAACAAAGTAAAAAACTTACATAAAAAAGTTTGGCTTGACGGAAGTAGCTAAGGATGAAAGATCATATGCTTACGCTTCAGAACATTTGAAGTTGAACTATTTGAACAATATTGTGAGAAAAACATATACAATTTTTCCTTTATCTTCTTCAACTTTACTTCCCAACAAAGAGGATCAACCCTTTCATAGTAGGATCCCAATGTTTCTAACTTCATTGTAGTGTCTAAAATTGCACCAAATTCATAAACAACACACTATATTCATTCTAATATTTATCAAATTCATGATCATCTTTTCAACCATGTCTCGTATAAGTTAACTCTTAAATTTAACCCATAGGTGGCACCTTTTGTGGTTCACTCTTAGTTAGCATCCATACACACTTCTTTGACTCATTGCTTCTATGCATAATGTGACGCCCCAACAACTATATTGAATAATTATTATTTGATAAAGAGATGGAATTACTTTTTTTTTTTGTACAATAAGATTTCCCTTGAGAGGATACCAACAATAACATAGCTATATATCAATAGTTTACATCTCTGTAATATTTCATGAAATATTACAAAAATATGTATTTGTATAATATTAAGAGTTCTACATCAGAATAGAAGATTGTCTATATTTTTAATATCTCATCAAGATATTAATATAATTTATGCACGAATAAATCTTCAGAAGATTTACCAATAATATTCCGAACAACTCTCACTGAGCATGTTCCCCTTCTACTCATGCAACAAGTACATATGAAAGAAAAATATGAAAGGAGTGAGGTCTTTATAAGCCTTAAATATCAATCTTAATAAACTCAAAAAATAATACAAACACTGGGGGCCTAGAATTGGACCTACAACCATAAAACTTGATCTTGTTTTACCAGACATATGGATCCATATTCCACGACTGATGATCCATTATGAACATCAAAAGTTATTTTGGGAAGTGATTAGGTACCTGAGTATTTCTCATAAAACATTGGTACAATCATAATTATTTCTTTTTCGAGAATATTAGCCATTTATAGGCCCATAAAAGATGTATATACTCACTACCTAACCTTGGTGATGTCGAGCATGTATCGGATAATCCCAATTTTGGCCTATGAATATCCTAGTCCAGTGCACTATTCTGAACTATCCAGATATTCACCTACTTGGTAAAACTTCCTTAGACCCCACCATGGTCCATGCCTTTCATCCTGCAATGTACCAAACTATGACTTCCCGTATACACACTCTTGAATATTTTCAAAGGTCATAAAATGTCATGACTATCAAATCATGTCATTGTATAAACTATACACAAAAAATATAAAATAAAATAAAATGTACATGTAATTTTTTTTTATCCTAGCTCACTGAATAAATAATATTTACTTTTACTTTACATTTATTTATTCTCTTTTTAATTATAAATTAATGATAAAATAAGAATAAAAACAAGAACTTTAAATAAATAATTAGATAAGGATTAAAATTTTATAAATAAATAGAATAATATAAATATAAATTAAACAGGACTAGTGCGTAACTGGAGATATATTAGTGAAATAAATAAAAAGAACTAGTTCATAACTAAAGGTAAATAAAATAAAATAAATAAACAGGATCAATGCATAACTGGAGATAAATAAAATAAAATAAATAAACAGGACCAGTACATAACTGGCGATCAAATAAAATAAATTAAATAAACAGGACCAATACATAACTAGAGATGAATAAAATAAAATAAATAAATAGGACCAGTGCATAATTGAAGATAAATTAAATTAAATAAATAAACAAGACCAACACATAATTGGAGATTAAATAAAATAAATAAACAAAACTAGTGCATAATTGAAGATAAATAAAATAAAATAAATAAATATGACTCGTACATAATTGGAGATAGATTAAATAAAATAAATAAACAGGACCAGTACTTGACTGAAGATTAAATAAAATAAATAAATAGGACCAGTGCATAACTGGAGATTAAATAAAATAAATAAATAGAACCAATACATAATCGGAGATTAAATAAAATAAATAGAACCGATACATAACTGGAGATAAATTAAATAAATAAATAGGACCTGTGCATAACTGGAGATTAAATAAAATAAATAAACAAGACCAGGACCGACATATAACTGAAGATTAAATAAAATAAATTAAATAAACAGGACCAGAACTAGTACATAATTTGAGATAAATTAAATAGACAAGATTAGTGCATAACTAAAGATAAATTAAATAAAATAAAGGAACAAATCAGTACATAACTTGAGATAAATTAAATATATATAAGAGGATAGTAAATAAAAATAAGTTAAATGGAAGTAAATAAAATAATATATGAATCAAAATAAATAAGAGATTAATATAACACTCATAAGTTTATCAAGATTACCCCTTAGCTTCTTAATTGAAAGACACACTAATAATATTTGAAAAGGACTAGGACCTTTCCGAATCTTTTGCTCTAAACTTTCTCTCTCTTATTTCTCTTTCTCCTCCCCCTTTCTTTCTCTGTCTCTTTTCTTTCTCACTTTCTCAAGTTACTTCTCTCATTCCATATA
>Ga0214543_1011909_pt1 | contig 11900 bp, 10 predicted proteins | sample CNSS2metaG_FD_160094 | JGI IMG/M metagenome (GOLD analysis project Ga0214543, IMG submission 160094) | Root nodule microbial communities from cowpea collected in UCLA plant growth center, Los Angeles, California, USA - CNSS2 | ecosystem: Host-associated > Plants > Roots > Nodule | place: USA...
GACATACATGAACTGAAGCTATTCTATATTGAAATGAACTCAATAATAGATGTACAAGATCATCCAATCTAAACCCACACTTGTCAACGTTGTCTAATTGAGAGACCACAAAATCAAATTGACCCATCTCTCAACGTTCTATCTACTCCCCAATTTCCAACTACAACAATCAAATTTTCAAATTTTTAAATTTTTAAATTGAAGTTGTGTTTTCACGACAATCCTTGACAATGCGGACAAATGTAGCCAGTCTTAGAGAGCTCCAAACCCTGACAATGCGGCAAATGTAGCCGGTCTTAGAGAGCTCCAAACCCGCCCAAAATTACAATTTCGACATCTTGATCATGACCAGATCATGACTATATCTGTTCCTCACCTCAACATTCAGCATATTACCATATGACTCAAAAAACCATGACATGAATACCAATTATCAAATCGCGGATGAATGATACGATACCCAATGACAACAGCAATGAACGAATTGACAATTGAGATACCCAATGACAACAACAATGGATAAATTGACAATTGAGATCGCAAAGAACCACCTTCCAGATGCCCTGCAAGGGTCTCTCCGGCGTGGGCGAGCAATTCACGATCTTGACAAAATGTTGAGACTCCCACTTCCGCCTAGCGAGCCTCTCCTTCTCCCTGCGGCGCTGTCTCCGGGACCGGTCCCCGCCAGGACTCCGCGGATTCGCGAAATGCTGGTAAATCTCCGCCATCAGTTTCTCCGGCGGCGATCCACTCTCCACAACCTCATCTCCGCAATCATCACTGATAGAACCCCTAAACTGCTTTTCCTCCACAACAAAGTGCGTTTTTCCCATTAAACTAACCTCCACAGCAACCAATTCGCTCTGAATCCCGCGTTCCACCCCGGGCTTTCCATCAGGATCGAGAAATGTAACCACGTCCCCATCTTCCGAGAGACTCATCCAGAGGAAAGGCGTTTTGGTGACTCCATAGGCGAGGGATTCGGAAGGGGAAACCCTAGACGCGGAGATAAACGAGGGACCCCATTCGAAGAATAGCAACAAAGGGGTTTCAGATCCGCTTCGGCGCCAAAAACCAAGGAGATTCTCCCAGTGGTGAAGGGTATGGTAGAGGTGCTTGTAGGAGATTGTGCCCTTGGCTTTGCCCCATTGTGTGATGGTGGTCTTGGAACCCCACCTGCGCTGGCACATGCTGAACCAAAGCTTGGAGTCACGGGCACAGAGAGAACCCAATTGCTTGGACGTGCAGGCCAGGGTGGCGATTTCCGATGGGGCGAGGAAAGAGAGGATGCAGACCTGGATGTCCACCGGAAAATCGGTGAAGGAAGACGAAACGTCGTCGTTTTCCTGATTCACCATCTTCTTGTTTTTCTTGGAAGTAAATAAAATCGAGTTGAAGAAGAAGAAGAGTGACGTGGTGGAGAGATATATGAGCTATGGAGTTTGGTAGATTCTTTAACGCTATGGAATCATTCCTTCCTCCTCCATTACTGTGGTTCGTTAAGAAACCCTGCCTGGCCAATGTGTTGAGTACCAGTAAAACGACAACTACAAGCGTCACGCATCTAGTAAAACGACAACCCTGCGTTTCATCCTCTCTTCATAATTTTTTGTTTTTTTTGTTTTTAATTAGCGAAAACAGTGTATGTGTGTGTTCCTGTTTTGATGATAAAAGAAAATAATAAAATTATTTTTATTGTTTTTACAATTTTCCTGTTTATGGATAATTTTTTTACAAATAATATTTCGGTAAAAGAAATGTCAGATAAAAAAATAACTAAATTTTAAAAAAAAAATATTTCAAAGGTAAAATAATTATTTTGATTGTGAAATTGGAAATAAAATGTGTATACCAAAAAATCTCTTCTTATATAATAGTATTAGTGAAAAAAAACACGCATATGTGTTTATTTTTTGTATGATAATAAAATAGAGTAAATTTATTATTATTATTATTTTAAAATTAAATATAAATGTTTTTTATAATTTTATATAGATAATTTTTATTTATTTTTTAGGTAATTTTTTAATTAAAAAATGGTTAGATTTAAATAGTAAAAACTGTTGAAATTTAAATAAAAGATTACTAAACAGTAAAATAGGTAAAATAATTATTTTAACTTAAAAAAAAATTATTTAAAGATAAAAATGAAAATATACGTAGACATAAAACAAATTATATATAGTTATAAATATATAGTTTAGTTAGTTTAGTTTACATAATTTTAAAAATCATAAAAGTGATATAATTTTTTAAATAATTCAGGTTCAAATATATATTTGATTCCTATTTTTGTTCAGTTTTGTCATTTTAATCTTGATATTTTTCTTTCTATTTAATCAGGTTTTCATTTTTATCAACTTTGTTTAATTTGATATTTTTTTGTTAACATCATTTAAATAATTAACGATAATAAATAATGAATATCATGCATCTATACAAACTAACTAAAATCAACCAACACATACTAATCACTTATAGAGCTCCCGTAAGAACTTCCACTAACCTATCTAATAGTGCTCTCATCTTCTAGAGATGCTTCTAAAACTGCAATAACATCTACTCTCACTAAAAATGTGATCATCGCAAAAGAAAATAAACAACATAAGACAAAAACACATGAGAAAGGTAAACTAGCTTAAACGATACAAATGCATTATAAATACTTCATTTACATATAAATTTTTAAATTCAAAGTATATAAAACAATCACACAACATGTCATATTATAAACCAAACTCTTATAGACTCAATATTATTTGGATACGTACACTTGTGTCATATTAGTGAAGTCATGCACATGTGATATAACCTAGTCTACACATGGTTAATCCCTTTCACAATTATAAGAATAATGGATTCATCCTTATGTCAGGACCTCCTGCTACTCTCACCACTAACCATTCTCCTCTACATGAGTATAAATAACTAATAAAGTTTAGAATAATCTCACAAAATGGAATAGTACGAACTATAAGACACACCCCAGTGAAACACATTACTAGTAGGATTTCCTCATTGGAAAATACCCTACAACAACATCAAAACATACATTTGTTTCATGATACATATCAATCATTTCATAAGTAGTAATTTACATTTGCCATAACACACAAAATTTAGCATAGAAAATAACTAGTATATCTTGATATATTTGTTCAGCAAGATCATCCATTTGCTCAACAAGTAGTGCATAAAGCCCCACTTGCTCAATAATCAGAATGAGTTGCTCAACGAATAATCACTAGAAGGGATAGAGGTAAACTCTAAAGTTCGTCCAATGAGTGTATTCTCACTCATCAATTACAAAGTTAGTAAGTTCCTTAACTTTGGATTCGCTGAGTGAGTACATCTTTGATAAACAATTACAAAGTCAATAAAAATGAAGTTTCTCAACAAGTATATTCTTGTCTAATTATGTAAAACTTGATTATGCATAATTATGTTATCTGAGTCCGGTCTTAACATTCCAATAACCACTACAAGTGCTAAAATATACCAATTACAATTTTACAACATTTATCAACTCAATTTATAACATTTTGGTACTAATCATACAACATTTCCCTAATTAACCCCACTTGAGAAAAAAAAAAAACTAACGAAAATATTAATACAGGGAAAGTAAATAAGTAATTCAAAATTCATTTTTTTTTATCTTTCAATACGTATTTAAATTGTTGAAAAGGAGTTGTGTACAAACTAATAATAATTGTATGACCGGTCAACATTAGGTACATTGAATTTACTTTTGCTTTCTCCTAAACATTCCATTTGCTCCAAATTCCAAAACAAGGAAATAATATTCATGACTCCATATCTCACAGTTAGTTGCATTAATTAACACAATACCATGAATTCAATTCTGTTGTGTTGAAGCTGAACTGTAGTGTGAAATGTGAATGAATTCTCAAACATCTCTCACAACAACATCCCTCTCCAAAGACCCAGAAGCAGAACTCTTCCTCCTCAACCTTCCCCCATCAAAAGCCTTCACCACCAACCCTTTCACCCTCTCAACACTAGGGTACCCTTTCTTACTAAAAAACTCTGAATAACACTCAAAAAAATCTGCATATGCAGGCACCACAAGCCTCACCGTAGCCTCTCTCATCTGCTCCCTCAGATCAACATCAGGTATACCATACACCCCTCTCGCATGCCTCTCACAAACCTCGTTCAAACCCTTCAAGAAAGTTTCAACCTTTTCACTCACCACTCTTCCCACACTCCCCTTCCCTTCCCCACCATCCAAAACCCTCACCAAACCCCCCCATGCTTCCTTCTGATACAAGTAAGCACATTCCTCCGCCACACCCTTGTAATCCTCCCTCATACGCTTCTCACCCAACACCTCACCAAGCTGCGTGTTCTTCGTCCTCATGTATATGTACCAATACGTGTTCATCGTGAACACATGCACCAACACCTTGTCCCTACAACACACTCTCTTTGACTCTATGTTCCTCTGAAGCGCCTCCATCACGTTGGAAATCGCATGCTTCAACAAACCCTCCTCCGTTAAAGTCTCATCAGTGTCAGTACTACTACCATCTTTGCCTCTCCACGTTTGTTGTGTTCGGAGAACCTTGATCATGGATGTTTTGTAATTGACCGCGGTTAGGTATTTTAGGTAGTTGATGGCGTAACGTACGAGCTTCGGAACCGAACCGTCTTGCGGAGGGGGGAGACCGTCGATGTTGCCTTCTATTTGGAGTCCGAATTCCCAGAACACTTTGCTCGAAGCATCGATGATGAGCTTCTCCAACTCACGGAACCGCGTGCATATGTCTGCGCCGGGTTCTCCCTCGAAGATTTCTGATACATGGGGTTTCAGTTTTTCTAAGGATTCAAACATGTCCAGAAGTTTGAAGAGCTTCTGGGGCTCTTTGCTGCTTCGGGCCACGCCTTCTCCGAAGCGGAAGAACACGGCCATGATCTTGTCGGAGATTTTTATGAAGCATTCTGGCCAAACTAGACCCTCCATGAAATCGCCCAGGACTTTCTCGCAGAGTTTCTTTTCTGACAACAGCACCTTCTTCACTGCGACTTCGAAGTGTTGAATCCATAGGGTTATGGCTGTTTCTAAGGTTTCCCACTCCATTTCGTCGATTCCTTCTGGGGTGTATGTTCTAAGGTAATCGGGATTTAGCTTCATTAGCGCCTTCGCAGCTCTTCTGTATCTTGCCTGTTCAATCATGTTCAATCAGGATTTTACACACACAATTCAAGAATATTACAGTTGATGTGATGAGATGAAGGTTGAAGACGTACCTTGAGGTATATATCAATGCAAATGTCCATGCAATCATTGGCAGCAAGGGTGGTTGAAATTCTTCTGAGGGCTTCAACCTCCATCTCCGACCCCAGTTCCCTTTCTTCGCCGCCATGGTGGTGCACCAGATCCTTCATGTTCCGGTGCTTCATCCTCAGCAACAGCTCCTCAAACTCATCCTGCACATGGAGCAACGCCTGATCCAACAACCCCTCAAACCTCATCTCGTCCACCTCCCTCTCATACAGCACCTTCAGCGTCACCAGCGCATCCTTCAGCCTCACGTCCCTGCCCTGATCTGCGGCCTTGGTCCTGCTCACAAACTCCACCACCTCCTGCAGCCTCTGAACCACCATCTCCACCTCCTCACATATCTTCTCTATCCCCTCCTTCACTTCCTCCACGCACCCCACGTACTCCACCAGCTTCTCCAACCTCCTCTGCTGCGACTTCTCCGACGACAGATCGGCCGAAAAGGTGACCAACTTGGCCTGAAGATCCTCCGTGCGCTTGAACGTGTTGAGGAGTTCCACCGCCGGGGAAACCGCTCTGGTGATCCTGGCGTCGAGGGCTTTTCTGGACATGGTGAGGGACTGCAGAGGGAGGATTCTTCTGGAGGCGGTTGAGAGCGATTGTTGGTAGAGAGAAAACCTTTTTTCAGTTTGTGTGATGTCGTGTTGTGCCTCCGATGAGGCCTGGAGGAGGGTTTTGAGGTCGGAGCGCGCTGAATGGAGTTTGAGGAGTGTTGGGTCTTGCGATGCCATTGGTTGGAGGGTGGAGATGGATGAGTGAATGAATATATGAAGAAGAGGTTCATGAGTGGCAGAAGAAGACGAAGTCGAAAGAGAAGGCATGAATCGATGCGAACAAGGAGACATATGGCGTTAGATTGTGGGAAACAAAGAACACGACAACTGGGTACCTTAGAATATCCAAAGCCGGTGTCCCTCTTCCCTCTTTGCATCAAACACTATCACTTTATTTTGTAGGATATGCTGATGATATTCATAATTAATTAATAATTAGTAATAATATATTAATATTATTATTATTCTTCCCACTGTCATTGATGCCCCTAATCGACCTCATTCTCTCTAATGACATCACTAACTTTTCATTTTTCTTTCTACTTTTTAACCTTTTCACCATTTCTTTTTCTTCTTCCAGTATTCTTGGTGTCTTTTTGCTGTTATTAATATCTGCTCTCATCACCATGTATATTCACGAATTTAATTATCAGAGCTTCTTTCTATTGTAATTTTTAAATGATCATTCTATAACTCATAGTTGATTTTATCGAAGAAGAGTATTATAGAAAAAAAACACTTTCTATATATATATATATATATATATATATATATATATATATTTCAAATTTATTGAAATGGTCAATTTCATCTTGGAAATAGAGCGTTCTCAATTGAATATCTGAAAGTAGAAAACTATAAATCTTAACTTCTAGATCCAATCGAGTCTTTTTACTTTTTATTTTTTATATTAATGGTATTTTGACCAAATAAACAATAAACATGAATGAAATGATACTAACAGAAGTTAAACTTTATCCATCATATATAACATATTTGAAAGGAAAATAATTTTTTAACTACTAAATTTTTGACAACTTTTTTTTACAATCTTAGTTGTTATCTTTTAAGTGGTTTTACATTTATCCTTTTTTTCATTTTTAATATTTCAAAACCACTTATGACACATCATGTTGTAAGAAAAAAAAAATTGTCAAAATTTAGTAGTGAAAATATAATTGTTCTATTTTAAAACTGTATGTTATATGTATAACTAATTAAAAATTTAGACATTATGTATTTGATGATATAATTATTAAATTAATTTATAAAAAAAATAACATAGAGAGTAACTAATCCAAAACATCACTAATAAGATTCTCAAAGATTTCAAATTAAATTTATATCTAACTGAAATTATTAACTTTATATATTATTAATGTGTGTTTTAGAATCTATTTTAAAACCCTTATGATAGTTAAAAGCTATCTTAAATTATATATCTATCATTAACTTTTGGCTTTTATTTTACTCTTTAACCAAAATGACAAATGCACTTGCAACCAACATCTTAAGGTGTGATATTCTTACAATTTGATTTTTCATTAACAAACTAAACACTTTGAAACTTACTATTGTCTTGTACGAAAAAAAAAAGACAAAAGTTGGTACATTTTACCTTGTTTATTCCATCTTCAACTCAATTAGCAATCTTCCTCATCAAAAACTCTTTGCACAAGTTTTTCCCTACTCTTATTTTTCAAGCTGTGCATATAGGACTTTTATATAAGAAATTTTAGAAGAACATTTTGTTTAAGTTAAAATGAATTTATGACTTAATTGTTGTGTTATTTCTTGAGCATTAATGTGTTTGTTTAATGATGGGTGTGGCAGATTGTAATGCCCCCACCATCAAAACAAGGGTAAGCCAAAGTTGGGAATTGAAAAATTCTGTGTTCTGCTTTGAACTTTTGGAAGCATGCATATGTACTACTAACATCACTACAATAGTAACAGTTATATATGATCTCTTGAAAGCTTCAAATTTTATTTTATTGCCAGATAAAACTTTCTAAATTTTAGCACTTGGAACTATTATGCATATATGGCTGGCAACACTAGGATCATTATCATCATCATAAATTTTTCTTCGTGAGTGATGTTGATTATAAGAAGTACGAAATGCCTATGAATAAATTTAGAATTAATATATATAATTTGGTTGGAAATAACATTAATTTCTCATTATTTGCATTAGATTGACTTAATTATGAAATATTTGATTAGTTTGATTTCAGTGTTGTTTGTATTTTTATTTTATCATAGATGTACGCACATAAATAATAACATATTTTGTCTATCAAGGGATTCAAAATTTCATAATATTTTCTTATATTTTTTAAATTGCCTTTAAATTTGAGTTCATCTAACTTATGTTTTATTGTTTTATTTATAGATAACGAATAGTCAAATTTAAATATAATTTAAAAAGAAAATAAAGGATAATGAGTGCATGAAGCTGAAGAAAAATATGAAGCTATATTTTTAAGAATCTTGTATTTTTGTAGGAATCTTGCATTTTTATGCTTTATAATTAAGAGCTCTTGTTTAGACATTATTTAATATTATACTTATTAAATAACATGTTATTGACTTCTCAATGTAGTAAAGCATATGAACAAATGAGTACAAAAATTATAGAAGGTGATCTGCTTAAGGATCAGCACCTTTTCCAAGAGTTGCATCAAAATATTCTGCAATCTAAAACATCTTCAGAAGAAGAAAAAAAAATCACATATGCCATTTGTGGTAATATATTTAGATTTGTAAGGAGTATTGTACTTGATTGAGGATTTTAAAAATTTGACAAAACCTTCATTCACTATTTTCATGTTATCGATTAAAGCATTGAACATTGATATATATGTCCTTATTTATGTTGTTTTATCTTTGATATGTCCTTATTTATTTTGTTTTGTCTTTGAAATGTCCTTGTCGATTGAAGCATTTGTGTTGTTTCAATGGAGAGGGCTTGATACCTCAATTTTTTTTAGCATATTCTTAGTCCCTACATTCTTACGTGTATTTTTCTTAAAAATAATTGAGAAAAATAATAATCGATAGTTTATATGAAATACTTTTTTTTTAAAATAAAATATTTTGTAATAGGCATATGTCTAGCTAGGTTAAGGAAATCGAAGAGCATATTATTAAAAATAATCAACAAAAACACAAACTTCACTAGATTACCAAACTGGTTACACGAGGTTACGAGATCTCATCCATATATAATGAAAAATGTCACTTGTTGTAAGAATCTCTTCTAAGAATATTTTCCAGATTTAAAATTGATATCAAATCAAGTGCTTCTACAAATATTTGATACAAAAAATGGTTACCGAAATATATTAAAATAAAGTAATTAAAAAGTGTGAAAAATTACAAAAGCATTTTGACGTTAAAAATTTACATTGACAGGCCGAACTCAATGAGAAGGTGAACCTTGTAAGAACATTCTAGAATAAGATCTGAAGTGTTTGTATTATAGATTTGATTTCAATAAAAGAAAATATATATTCTTTAAAATTAGGAAATATCGAGGCAGGGAGTATAATTTATTCAAAATAAAAGCATTAAAAAAAGCACCTTTTCTTTCCTTGTCACAGTAGGTGGGAATATCCATAACAAATGGTTGGAGAACACTTGGCTACAGTTGTATGCAGTTCTCAGAATTGACAGCGAAGTAACTTCAGAGCCTTTTTTTTTTCATAATTTCTCGATCCTTCTACTCATTTATTTGGTGATTATTTCATGATTTATTAACTTTTGGAGATTAAAGTTTTCATCAACATGCATGTTCGAGGAAAAAACATTTCACTTTCGCAATCTTTTCGGCTGACACTTGTCTTTTTCGACATCTTCTGTCTCAACACCCTGTGCATGCGTGCCATGTCTGCATTCGTTGTTTGATACTAGAGTATCTATTACTGTTAAGTTTTCTGATTAAGCTACACATTAATTGAACACGGCATTAACTACTTGTCGTATGACTAATTAGGTCATGTTTTCTTTGTTCCACTCGTGATCTCATGACACTGCTTTTCACGTAAACCCAGCAGCCTCACACAGATCACTTTTGAAGCTGGGAATGAGATTGCTCCTTCTTCATCACTTACAAGCTTATTTAAAACGTGTCTCTTCCTCAGTGCTTGAAGAACCGTTCTTGTCCCCACCCTGCTCATGGAACATGAAAATGGTGTGCAAGTGCATGTCTTTCTTTACTTTCCCTTAACCCCCTGCAATAAATTTCCCTTTTTTCCAAATTTCCTCCCTCATGGTCTGATAAAGACCACCTTAAAAACCGAGGCAGTAACGTCTCCGTCTCACCACCTTGTTTTTATCAGCTTCTTCAACCCTCTTTATTACATCCCAATTAATACCATGAAATAAAGACAGTTTCATTCGGCAAAACTGACAGAAAAAACGGTGCAATTTCCCCATTCTATGATCTTTTGTTCGTGTGAAACTGTGCCCAGGATTTCTATACCAGTTTTCAGAATAAAATTTTAAAAAACTGCATTGGAAGAGTTGCTGTGTACTTGCTAACGAGAAAATAAAACCAGTTTTCTTTTTTCTGCCAAACAACTTATAAAAGTACTAATTTATTTTATTTTTTTCTGATGTCTCCTCTCTAGAAGGACTTCTTAGGGAGGGATTCATCGAAACATAAACATAGCTTATTAGTAAATAATACTAATCAAGTACTAAATACATAGTTCTTGATGATGACATCATACTAAAGAAACATGGAAAACTATGTTCGATCATCTCCCTGATAGTACCTATGTACATACATATGCATATACATATACATATATATGTATGATAGCAGAAAAGAAAGGTAATCATGATACTAGAGAGACTCGAATAGAACATTATGTGCATTGATCATGAAAAATTTTTCAAGCGGTGCAACTTGACTGAGGAGCTTCTCTCGTACGACGGGTGTGGAACCTCCAAGTGAAGAGGTAGTCCCTGGATTCACAAGTCAGCTTCATAACCTCACAGAAGGCGTTAACACAGCACTTCTTCTGCTCACTTGGCCACTCGATCCTCACCCAGCAAGAGAATCCGTTTGCAGAAGTTGGGATGTTCGAGCCACAAAGATTCAGTGCTACCTCTCCACTGATCCTCTTGCATTGCATGTTTCCAGAACCACCACCGGTCACCGTAGCATCGAGCCAAGGACACACCGGCTCACCCACCATCTCCTTGTATGCAGAATTTGCCATCCTCACCCTGTGCTGTGAATCTGATATGACAACCGGCAAGGCCTCAGACTCAGCCTGATCTTCCACCTCGCGAGACCCTTTTGGGGTTCGAGCGACAGGTGGGAGAGTTGTGTCTTCACGCATGCAGACAACAGTTATGGAAGAGCCGATGGGGCGAACTGCATGTGGCTGTATGACATTGTTGGAAACCGGCTTCTGCAGCTGTTGCAAGAGATCTATCTCCTCAGGAATACTCAGTTTGGTGTTCAAATCTATCATCCCTCCCCCACAGGGCTTCATTGTTGTTGTTATGGAGTCGAGGTTGGGTGCAGGGCCGCCAGGGGAACAAGGAAGGAGAGGGAGTGTGACCAGACCAGGAGTGATGAGGTTGTTGTTTTGCATGCCGCGATTGAGCACTCCAAGTCCATGGTTGGGATGGGGAAGAGGGAGTGGTGGGGTAGGAAAGCCCTGTAAGGAAAGGTTCTTTGCTGGGGATGATGTTACATGACAAGGAGGGGGAGAACAATATCCTAGGATATGAGTTCTCTGTCTCTTGAGGGTGGAAGGGAGTAGTGTGAAAGGAGTTCTACCTCTCTTTCTGGTTCTGGTAGGCCTGGCTTGCAACTGCGGCCATAAGTTCCTGAGATAAGGAGATTGCTTAGGGAGAGAGGAAGAGCCGTCGGTCATGGGGTTTGGGGTGGTTTCAGGCTTGGGAGCTATGGGCCTGTACCTGGACATGATCTCAGCAGTTTTTGCTGGGTTGGGGTAGGGATTCAAGGTCTTGATCATGGTTTTGGGTGGAGGAAAAAAACTGCAGAAAATGCTGAA
>Ga0214543_1011910_pt1 | contig 11899 bp, 8 predicted proteins | sample CNSS2metaG_FD_160094 | JGI IMG/M metagenome (GOLD analysis project Ga0214543, IMG submission 160094) | Root nodule microbial communities from cowpea collected in UCLA plant growth center, Los Angeles, California, USA - CNSS2 | ecosystem: Host-associated > Plants > Roots > Nodule | place: USA...
TGTAATTTTTTTTTTTTTTTTGGATTTTGAAATTTAGGATTATTATATTTTGTCGGGCGTTGCTTACTTTTCGGGTTTTGTGTATGGGATCTGGAACTTCAGAAACAGAGTGCTCGAAGAAGAGTCGATTATAAAATACATAAAGTTTTTGTATTTAGTTGCAAAAACGAGCTAATTTCAGGTTTTGTACATCCTTCCCTTGTTTAGAAGGGAAGTGAAGTTTTTTTTACCTGTAATTTCTTAGTTTTTTTTTTTTTTTTCATTTTAGTACTGATTCAATATGCCTGAGGAACCTGGGTATTTAATTTTAGGTCAAATTGTTTTTCTTGTTGAGTAAACTGACTGGGGGAGCAGTATTTTTGTGAACACGATTCACTTTTAGTCCACTAATACTTCTAGTCAAATATTTCTGCTAATGATCTAGCATCTGAGTTCAAAGCACCAATTTTCACTTTAGACTTTTCTTAGCGATGAAATAGAACGTTTTTCGGTTGTAATAATCTACCAAGGTAGCTTCTTCAGTTCCAGAATTTAAATTTGCTTAACCCTTAGGATTGTTGCTTTCACCATCTTGGTACATCTCGTGTTCTAGAAAATATGTGTTTACATCGTGAAATAGAACAACTTTCAATGGGTAATTTCATTGGTCTTGCTCGAACTACATGTTTTTCTTCGTCAGTGAAAAAAACCTACTCTGTACACCAAACGCAGATACCTCTTTCTTTTTTAAAAAAATGGAGCAACTGAATGATTTTACTTCTCTCCAACCTTCTTGATCTTGTGGTTCGAGTTATATGATGTCTTTTGCTAGTGAGTACATATTAGTAAAACGGTATGAACATGACAAAAACAAAATCTTTCTCTCATAACTCTGTGAATCAGCTTGTGTATGCCTGTGTTATTCGTTATCCCAAAGTTTGCATTTCATTAATTAAGAAAAACACTGGCAAATTATTAGGATCCTGCAGAAGAAGTTAGTGAGAAAACGAAAGAAGCTGATCTTCCTCCAAATGCTGCAGACTCTAAGAACACCCCAGAGGGTATTCAGAATCCAAACACACCTTCCATTGACGAAGAATCTGCAAAGTCAAAATCCAACAAGTCAGAAAACGATCCAGCCACAACAGTTGCTGCTACTGCAACCAACAACTCACAAGACAACAACAATAAAACGCTGAAAAAACCAGACAAAATTCTTCCATGTCCTCGCTGCAATAGCATGGACACCAAGTTCTGTTACTACAACAACTACAATGTGAACCAGCCACGTTACTTCTGCAAAGCGTGCCAAAGGTACTGGACCGCCGGGGGCACCATGCGAAACGTGCCGGTGGGTGCAGGGAGGAGAAAGAACAAAAACTCAGCCTCTCACTATCGCCATATCACAATCTCTGAAGCACTTCAAGCTGCGAGAATCGATTCCCCAAACGGAACTCATCTTTTGAAGCCCAATGGGAAAGTCCTCAGCTTTGGTTTAGACCCTCCAATTTGCGATTCCATGGCATCAGTCCTCAACCTCGCAGAGAAGAAAACAAGAAACGCGTTTCAGTCCATGGAGGATCAAAGAAACAAAGACGATGACCGCTCAAGTGGATCATCCATCACCGTTTCCAATGAAGAAAGTGGGAAAAGCACGTCACAAGAATCACTGGTCCCTAACAACAACAACAACGGTTTCATACATCATCATCATCACCATGTTCCGTGCATCTCCACTGTTCCTTGGGCTTATCCTTGGAACTCCGGGGTTCCCTCAGCACCTGCTCTGTGCCCTCCTGGGTTTCCCATGTCATTCTACCCTCATGCATTTTGGAACATTCCATGGTTTCCCACACACCATGCTGCACCAGCTCCAAGATCTCCGGGTTCCGGTCCAAATTCTCCCACTCTTGGGAAACACTCGAGGGACGATGACTTGGCGAAGCAAGAGCACGTCCACGAAGAACCCTCGAGGCAGAGAAACGGGTCTGTTTTGGTGCCCAAAACTTTGAGAATCGATGACCCCAGTGAGGCAGCCAAGAGTTCTATATGGGCAACTTTAGGGATCAAGAACGAGTGTGTGAGTGGGGGTGGCATGTTCAAAGGGTTCCAATCAAAGAAAGATGAGAAAGAGCGTGTGGTTGAAACCTCTCCTGTGTTGAGGGCCAACCCTGCAGCCTTGTCTAGATCCCTTAACTTTCACGAGAACTCTTGATTGAGTCAGCACTTACAATAGAACAGAACAGAACAAGAACAACCTTGGTAAGAGACGGTGACCATCTTCCAGCAATGGGTGTTTGGACACGAAGTGAAGGTTGGTAGTCTCTGATTTGGTAAGCATAGGTACAGGGAACTAATCTACTAGGTTGGAACTCGCAACTAATTTCTGTCTTTCATGTCAGTAACCTTATATTTTGTTTCCTTTTTATGTACTTAGTTTGGTGAGTTTTGAGTTGATGTACATATATATATAAATATATGTGAAAATACTTGCTAGAGATGGAAAAAGGTCTTTACCATGTATAAAAATTCAGAGCTACTGTATTTTGATCTTTGATATGAAAATGGAAAATGAGACTGCCTTTGTTTTTCATGTTTGGTTGTTTGTGGAAAAATTGTGGAGGGTTTGGTATATCTGTGAGTCTGAAATAACATGAGTGTATTATTATGAGTTTCAAAAGAGGTAAAAAATAAAATGTATAGAAGAAGAATATAAATAAGGACATAAGACGGCAATATGCGAAGGTAGTGGATAGTGTTATCAGAGTCATAATGGCATGTGGGTTGTTAGAAAGCTAAAAAAAGATTAAAGTTGGGAATTTATAAGAAGTGAAGAAAAAGAAAGCATTGGTTGTTTTGTGGTGAGAGTTGCATGGTGATGAAGTGTGGGAGTATAATGGAATGAGAATGAAGATCTTTTCACTTAAACCCTCCTTTGGAGTGTTGAGGATAAACTTGCATCTAAAATATGCCAGCTAGCTGTACTTTTTCTGCACCAAGGATCTTAACAACTAGCACAAGAGATGGACCACTAGAATAGTTTTTCACAATCTTTTCAACCCCTCTCTCTCTCTCTCTCTCTCTCTCTCTATATATATATATATATATATATATATATATATATATATATATATATATGTATATATATAGTTTGGATAATACAACTATGTAATAAAGATGGAAAAAAAGGTTATTTCTTTCGGTTGCTGTTACTGTGTTACATGGAAAGATTTCGGACAATAAGAAATTTTGTTTCTTTATAAAATTAGCTTTTAAAGATGTTATATATTTTTAGAAAGTATAATGATATTTTCATTTATTTTTTTGGACTCATTTTTAATCTATCACTCTGATCATCATTAAATTATCATATCACGTTATTAAAAAAAATCAAAATAGATAATTGAAGGGTGATTGAAGTGATGAGTTAAAAATGTGTTAAAAAAGTATTGGCAGATAAAATTCATAATGGGTAGAAAATTGATATTGTAAATAGATATTTGCGGATAACCGATACAAGTACTTTTTATACCCGCATGTTAACATGGCATGTACGAGTATTATAGTATTCGTATCCGTAGATAATCATACCCATTATACTCTAATTTAAATTAAAAAGAACATGATTAAAATATTAACACATTGATTTTAAATGAGTTAATTTTTATCAATTGGTTTTAAACAATTTTCATTTTTTTAAAACTATTATTCAATATTATTTAAATGTGTTATTTAAATTTTGTTTGAAATTTATTAATGTTATATATTATATATTATTTGAATTTACAATTAAAATATGTTGTTAAATATTTTAATTTCTTTTTTATAAATATCTGTAAGTACCCGTGGATATCCGTGGATATCTGTTGATATTAAAAAATATGTGGGTATCTACATAAAGGATATGAAGACGGGTATGAGACGAATATTTATCTAACGGGTACAAAAGAGTTGTTATCCATACATTACTTACCGCATTGACATCCCTAGTTGAGTCGGATCGTTTAATTCGTAAATGTTTCATTTAAAATAAATTCAATTCTTTACATGTTTCTTTATTAGGTGGGTATTTATGGGTGAAAAAAAAATTACAATTTTTTTAATATTCACGTATATTTTTTATATGTATTTTATATTTTTTTAAATAAATTATTTAAAACAAAGTTTTTAAAATATAAACTTAGATTAAAAATTAATTTTAAGTTAAATTCAAGTAAAATTACTTAGTGAGATATTAATGTAAATAAATTTAATTTTTAAAAAATAAATATAAATAAGTTATTCAAAATATAAATTTTAAAAAATAACTTCAAATTAATATATATATATATATATATATATATTTAAATTATAAATATTTATTCTATGATTACTATTTTTCATTAATAATTGTATTTTAATCATTAAATTTAAAAAAAAAAATACTCAAATAAAATTTATTGACAATAATTAAAAAATAACAAATATTCAAATATCATGATATCCTTACATATTCTATTAATAAACAAATACTAAATATACATATTTACTATCACATCAGTACATTAAAAATATTCATTTACTTTTCATCACATATTTTATCAATAAAAATAAATTTACCTTTTGGTAATGGAAGAATACATCCGATTCTCGTAACAAAGGATAAAAAATTTGGTTTAATTATTATTTTGGTATTTGCTTAAAAGTTTCAAATTAATCTTTTAGTTTTTTAAAGTATTAATTTGGTCTTTATTTTTAAAAATCGGTATAATTTAGTCCTTTTTATTAAATTTTTTGAAGTAAATTAATGATTATTTATTAAAATTGATATTATGATTATGTTGATTATATCAATAAAACAAATTATTCATATTAATAATTTTAATTTTGATGAAAAATCTTTGATCTATTTTGAAAATTTTGACATAAAGGAACAAATTACATTAATTTTTTTAAAATTTATCAAATTAAAAAAATTGAAAGACCAATTTGATATTTTAAAAAAAAACAGAGAAAAAAAATAATTAAACAAAAAAATTAATAAAACAAAAATTTTAGCACAAATTAATTAAGAAGAATAATGACAAAAGCCCAGAACATTCTCTCTCCCAATGACCCATGCGGAAATTGGGATTTACACTATTTAAAAAAAGAATATCATACAATCATCTTTTCTATCCAAAATTTTATAAACTTTGATTAGAGCATTGTGGTGGATATTATGAATGAATAAGTGTTAAGACATGAAAACTGACCCAACTTGTGCACATAAAAACAGAGAGATATTTTGTGAGGTTGAATGTAACAGAAGCCACAGTTTGCGAATAAGATGAGTTGGGATGGGACCCTTAAATGCCAAAAAATGAGACAGTGGCTATATCTTCTTCCCCTTGGCATTGCACTCTTTGTTACTTTTGGCTTTTCCTATCTTTTCCTTTTTGCCCTTTCCCTTTTCTCAAGGAAAGCAATTCTTCATTCCTTTTCCTCCATATAATCTCTGCCCAATTTTCAATTATTACATCCAAAACTACACAGACACATCATTGCAAGTAACCATCATCATTAATTTTTAGCCATTGCTAATTCATAACTTTCCCATCAATTTCCTCCTTCCACACTACTATAATCACACCTTTAGGATATTCGCCATTTTTCCTTTCCAATTTTCCTCGCACTCTCCAATGAAAATGACACTTATATTTTTCTTTAACTCCCCTAACATTTTGCCAACCAATACCCACATATCTCCCTATTTCTTCTTATAAGTTTGTGTGGTGATTTGGGAGGATCAGAAGAAAAGAAAAATAAAATTACTTCAGCAATTATTAATGATAAAGTTGTTTACCAATTCTGTAGATGTATTCTTGCAATCCACAAAATGCAATGCATATCTCATCCAAATTATACATGGATGCATAATTATTTAACCAAATCACATGTTTCATTTTCAAAGATTGATTAAATGTCACATTTGAAGGTTTGTGTCACTATTGATTATCCAATGCTCATTTTTATTCACATCATTGTAATTAAAAAAATGGATGTAAAGTACAAGAACCAATATTGTGTGTGCGCGCACATGTGTGTGCGTGTGGGTGCGTGTGTGCATATGTGTGTCTAATAATAAAGTATGTGTGTCTAATAATAAAGTTCTCAAGATGTAGTCAAATAATTTTAAATAAAATACACTAAATAATTTTTTTATCTAAAATATACGGATTTTTTTTTAACTTCAATTGAAATTTGTAATGTCCCATTTAATTAATATGCGTAATTAAAGAAACGTCACACAATTATAATATAACTATGCAGTCCTGGAGTTTAAACATAACGTCGTACAAGCCAAGGCACACCAAGATGCCACCAAAAAAATAAAATAAAAGAAACATGTTAAACAGTTTACTAGAATCCTAGAAAGATGTAAAAGCGAACAAGTACATGGGTTGTAGCCTTAAGGATAGCCCAAGAAGGACAGAAAGTCCGGCCCAAGAAGACTAAGCAGCGAGTTCGCCTCTTCCTTGTTGACCACGGTTACCTCTCGTGTCTGCTCCCATCACTAGAATTGATGATCATCGCGAAGATAGAAGAACAACATACAAAGCAACCAACAAGAACGGGTAAGCTAGAGCCAACAACAATTTCATCATGCAATCAAATGTACCTTCATAGCCAATATACACATATACAACATACACATATCACTCAAACATGTTATGACCCTTCAATCAATACACTAAGACTCGACTCATCCGGATACATATAGCCTGGTCGGATTCAGTGGATGCTTGCACTTGTGGTGGATACCTCTGCTCACCCCCGAGCTGCTCACCCCCGAGCTAAGTGTTACAAGTGTTATAATGAATCAAATTTCCCTCACACACAAGGTTAGCCCATAATAAATTTCGGACCTCCTGCTACTCTCACCATAGGAGTCAGTCCACTCTAAGTGAGACTAACTAACTCCTTAGAGTGTCAGGATGCAACCTTACCTTGAATCCTTACCAGACCATATAGATGGGGCACCACCATGGACACCCACTAACAAGGGCCATGGAATTACGTCCCGACCACTGAAGCACGACCCTGAGAGTCTCACCTAGAGACTCCAAGGAATTACGCACTGACATAGACCGACTTTTATAAACAACCAAGAATTTTCACATACATCACACATGAAATATCATGCCAACACCCATAACCAACTCCTCAATTCTCATACGTTGAATCATTACCAACTCGTTATTCCCAACCATGAGTAAAGTGTTTCTCCTCATAACATAACCATGCCACTGGTTTACCAACCATCAAGATTTATTGTTGCTCATGCCAAATTTGTGACTACACACACGTATATATGTATCCGACTTCTCATGTACAACTCATATAGAAATCATGCCAAGCTCATAATTCCCCACAAATAAACTCCTCCCAACATGCATACTCATTTCCCTCATGCCATCATATAATAATACAATAAAACACAATTCAACCATCAAAAGACAAGAAAACCCCAAGCTGAACGCAACCTCGCTCAACCCGTCGCTCAGGTTAAGGAGTCTCGCCCAGGCGAGAGTCTCTCGCTCAGGCGAGTCCTCTTCACCTAAGCGAGAGTTCGCGAATCTGGAACAAGGCCCTCCGCACGTTCTCGCTTAGGCGAAACTCGCCTCGCCTGGGCGAGACGCTCGCTTGCTCGAAATTGAGCGAGCCGCCTGGGCGGCCATTTGCGCGAGGAGGCCTGGGCGAGCCTCTACTCACCTCGCCTAGGCGAGATGAGCTCGCTTGGACGAGTTTAACAGTCGCCGCCACTGCCATGCCTATAACAGTCGTATTTTGCACATGCCAACAACAACATCAACCATCTCATGCATTCACAGCAACATACCAGTTCAAGGACCATAAAAATATACCGTAAACAGCTTACGATCACATTAAACAGATTAAACAGAGAGGTTCTAGCTTCCCGTACCTGGATAAAGCTAGCTGGAAACCTCGACACCCAACTGTGGAGCACGAACAACTTCTAAGAACAGACTCAGAGCTGGAAAACAATGAATAAAAGCGGGTCGTTATGGAACCCTGACAAAAGCTACGAGAATAGACCAAGGAGGGATAACTCCTAGTTTGAGAGCACTTCCGTGAGCTAGAGATGGCCAAGCTGAATGCGAACGGAAGGTGTCGTGAAACCCTAGCAGAGGAGGCGGCTACGACTCTAGGTTATGTGAAAAGAGTGGAAAAATGAGACTTAAGGTAACGAAGTATGATTTTGTATACTGGGCCAGCTCTTAGGCCCACTTACAAGGACAGCCCCTTTAATTTAGGGCAGACAGAAAATGATTATTCTTAATGGGCCTTACAAAATTAATTAATTATCTATATTTAATTTAAAAAATTGTATCACTTTTTTAAATATTAATTTCGTTATATAAATTAATTGTTTCATAATTAATCATTCTTTAAATTTAATTTATTCTCTTTTTTTTTCTTAAAATACAATTAAGGTTATTTTTGTAATTGATTTCATTATACAATTAATTTTATTGTTTTTCTTATTAAGTTAAGTACATTTAGTACAAACTTTTGAAATTCTTTCTCTCGATGCAAAAAATCCCATTTTCTACTCTCTTTTCCTTCCTCTTTTTCCTTTTATACTCCCTTTAATATAAAAAAGGAATAAAAACTCTCTATAAAACTAGCAAAAGGCACTGCCAAATTTACTATACGTGTGAAGTTAAAAGTATTTCAGTTTAAGATGTTGAAAATGAAAAAAATAAATAAATAATTTCAGTTTAAATTTGGACCATAAACTGATATTTGACATATGCACTGAATTACCAAATTCAGCAATCAATAATGAATTTAACTAGTTTTGAAGGAGAAAGTGAGTTTGGATCAGAAAGAAGTATTATAAGAAGGGAAAATGAAGGTGGAAAGGTTTCTTTATCTTTTTCCCTTTACTCACACATTGTTCAAGTATGATAATCTATGGCAAAATTGATCAGAAATATGGCGAAAGTGCTTCATGCTTTAACTCACACACTTGCTGATAGTTCAATGCAATTGGCCCTACCAGTTTTCTTCTATTGGCCTAAAGTGCATAACACTCTTTTATTATTATAAGGTTTGACCAATGAAGTTGTTAAGCCATTTTCAACTCTCTTTTGGTCATCTGAAATATAATTATAATAAAATGAATATAGCAGAAACACTTACACTATAGGAAGCATGGCCACTTATAAAAGTGACTTAATAGAAAAGCAATTTCGGAATCATTGCTTCATGCTCTTATCCCTCTTTATAATCCATCGTCAACTTCAATGGACTAGGACTCAGCTTCCCACTACACCTTTTTTTCTGAATCTGTATATTAAATTGATTTGAATATAACATATAGTGGATGAACCACAATAGTTTTTTGCATTGAATGTGTTATGCACCCACTGTATCAACATATTAGTTCATGCTAATTGGTTTTTTTTTTCCCCCTTCTCATCTTCTTTACCAAGGATTGATCATTAGCATTTCAAGTCAACCATTCACCACCATTTTTGTGTTCATGTAAAACATCTGTTTCCCCTTATAAGGCCAATTGTGTTTTACTCAAGTACAATATTAAGGTTCTCTCCCATTCATATCTCATCACTATTTATCAAACAAAGTCAAAACCTTACTTTTAGTTTATAATATTTAGTATGGCATGTGTATTACTAATATTCAGTTTATAATATGTGATGCCTGAGTTACTAAAATAAGTTCTTTTTAATCGGGTGAATTTTTTATTGGATAGTGCTTACCATATGTGCTAATCAGCATTTAACGCGTATGAACATGATTAAATAAGTATAGTTTCAACATGATTCACAAAACTTTAGTCATATCAAACAATTTTTTAAATGACCATGATAAGAAATGTCCACCTAACAATTTCTCCCAATACTGCATTTTTTGGCCATGTGAAATTCAAAGTTCTAGTTTCTTTCTTCTTTCCAATTGGTGCTTGTTCCATTTAAAATATCTGTTTGAATTATATCCTTCAAGATTGAAAAGGTTACTCCATTCTATTCCTTTCACTATCAGATTTATAATTCTCATTTCGAGCTTTTTCTGCAGTTCAACTTGTGTAAGTACAGAATTTTAGTAGCAAAGCTAAACTAGTGACTTATCCCTATACAGTGTAATGGAAAAGACAGAATGTGTTATTACTTGAGATACCAAAATTCTTGTATTCAATAAGAGCAATGATGTCATCTTAAACCTGAAGAATATGTGCAAATGCCATATCACTGTCAATCCAGCTTCAACAATGCTGTATTTTGACTTGTTACATTCAAATTGTTCGATCCGAATCAAAGTTAACATATGTTGGATGTCAATACAGTATAGTTTTAGGTATAAGAATAAACAAAAACACAGAATTAATACTGGTTCTTTTACTAATATACTACCGAGATAATCCTCAATTAACTCAAAAAGGGTACATAAAGTTTCTAAAGAAGGAATTTATTAGAACAAAGAGAAAGTTATCCACCTTCAACTTTTAGTGATATGCCTGAAACTTGTCACAAATTTACAGGTTTCAATGTAAAAAACATGAACTCTGAGGTAGGATTTGTTTGGTTTTATTCCAATTTGTTCTAACATGGAATATTCCATGTTATATTTTTAAATTAAAAAGGGTGATTCCTTTTAACCATTTGCCCTACTCTCAACACAGCTTTTATATACTGAGTACAAATGAACAACCGTAGTGAAGTTAGTATCTTTCGGAGTTTCCACAGAAACATCTCTTTTATTACTCTTCCAATGTAGGATTTGTCATGATATTAGGAACATGCTGTATTCAGAAGCCATGTGATGAGTTCACTCACAGCCAGGCAAGCATGAGTTTAAATAGTTGTAAAGCATGTGGCAGAGAAATGTTCCTTCTAAACAATCTAGGACTCATGTCCTTGTTCCTTCTAAACTTTTCAATTTATCTACATGATTCAACTGGTTACAACTTTTCATTTTATGGTTGGTCTGAACCAGCAAAATTTGTCCAAATAATGGTTGTCCTTTTGCACTTTGGAAAAAGTGTGGAAAATTCTATTTCTTTTCCCAGTTTGTCATAACTTGGGTAGTAAGGTTTTCGATTCATAGACCAGTTTAGTTTAGTTTACTATTGTATAAACATTATGTCCTGTGCATTTTTTCCTACTTAACGCATTTTCCCAGATAAAATTCAAGTGCAAGCACATGGGTTGATGCACTTCTGAATTGCTCATTTCGTGCATTTTTTTTCCTGTCATTGGATAATCGAGAAATGATGTGGTGTATCTTGTTACTGAAAATTTTTCATTAGCAGGAAATTATTAGAAAAACACCAAATGATTAATCCTATTTGGGATTCTTTTTTTCTCTTTCAATTACTTTTTTCTTCGTAATTAACTTATTAGGGATTCTTTTTCTTTGTAGGTTTAATTAATCGTATAGTACCCAGTTTGGGACTAGTGTGTCAAATAGGTATCCGGTTTTAAAAAAGTGTCAATTACATCCCAACTTTTGAAAATTGCTTCAATTAGGTCCCTTTCAGACAGAGTTGACTAACGCCGTTAGTCAACGTGCCACGTGTCAATCTGTGGTTTTTTTAATTTTTTTAATAAAAATTTTTATTTTTTTTAATCTTTAATTTTTTTTAATTTAAAAAAAAAATGCCACGTGTCAAGTCCCTTGTGTGACACGTGGCATTGTCAGTGCCACGTGGCATTGTAATGCCACGTGTCAGTGTCACTATCAGATGTCATTGTGATGATTTCGATTTAGTTCCCATTTATGTTCTTTTGTTTCAATTTAGTACCTACTTATGTGTATTTGATTCAATTTTGACCTAATAATTTTTAATAATTAAAATATTTTTTAATAAAATTAAAAGTAATTAAGTATAAAAGTTTTAAAAAAATTAAGT
>Ga0214543_1011911_pt1 | contig 11897 bp, 7 predicted proteins | sample CNSS2metaG_FD_160094 | JGI IMG/M metagenome (GOLD analysis project Ga0214543, IMG submission 160094) | Root nodule microbial communities from cowpea collected in UCLA plant growth center, Los Angeles, California, USA - CNSS2 | ecosystem: Host-associated > Plants > Roots > Nodule | place: USA...
TTTTATAAATTAATGTCTCTATTAAAATTTTTTATTTTATCTTTTATTATAATTTTCCATAATATAATTTTAATATAAATAATATATAATATAATTTTAAAAAATATATAAATATATATAAAAAAAAATTCAAAAAAAAATGGGGAGTCGTGGCTCTCCTGTCACATCCTAGTTCCGCCAGTACATATAGAAACTAAAAAAAATGACAATGATATTTGAATGTCACTAACACGACATTGTCCTATCACGTGTTATATCAAGAACTTCACACGTGATAATAAAATCTTTTATACAAAAAATAAAAAAATCATATATATATATATATATATATATATATATTTGTTTCATGTAATGTTTATATGTTCAGTTAGGTAATGTATGCAATTCTATATAATGTTTATTTATTTAATAGTTTACGCTTTATATAGTAGCAGTTTTTGTGTGGGTACATTACATAAAAGACGCTCCTTAAAGATTCGGAGGAAAAACAATGGAGACGCTACTGTAAATGGTAAAAAGGAAAGGTAAAATTTCTTTTCTAAATATCGTTAAAGATATTTTCATCCGTATTCATCAAATTGTCAAACTTTGAGATAGTGAATTAATTGAACCAAATCATTTAATTTGAAAAGAAAAAATTGTAGTTTTTTAGTTTTTCTTAATCTACTGTTAACATATAGAAATTTGTATATAATAATAATATTCTAAAATTACCATGTTTTAAATATACTTTTAACAATTTTGGCTACAGCGCCTGGTTTCTGCAAATTTCAGTTGCAGTATTTTTGCATCCAGGACAAGGGAGGAACATGGATCTGCTAAATCTTCACTCCTCAACCAGACAATGTACATGTAACAATACAAGGTTTTTACTAAACAACAATATATTGTGTTTTGGAATCCCAATACCTTGACGGGTTCTTCATAACTTGTTCTGTCTCACCAATTGAAAAGGTCTTGGATGATAAAAACAATACATATATGTGCTACAGAACATTATAGCGATTCAAAAACCTACTGCATAAGTCATTGCCATAGGGAACTGCAGTCAAACCCTAATTACCTTGTCCCGAGAAAGAAAAAAAAAAGTTTTCAGCACTACTAGGAGTTGTCTAGTGCCTCTTTTCCAGAATCTACATCATTTGCAATTAACGAAACGAAGAAAATGCTTCTGTAATTTGTAAAAAAGAAAGAAAGAAAAAGGGTCATATATCATATGTATCCCATTGTCAAATGACAGTGACAGTGAATAAAGAATGAAAGGAGTGTTTTAAAAACCACTTTCCTATTTGAGATGCATTCTCTTACGTAACAAAAATCATAAAATTTCATTTTTTTTTCTACGTTTTGTAAATTGAACGCTGTGCTCAAATCAAAGATCACAGTATAAAGCATGTTAGCAAAAGCAAAATGATGTAAAGAAGAGTAGTGTGGGACTCTGTTACCCTCACATGAGCCCTTGAGATATTCAATCTGGGAAGAGTGGAATAAATGAGATGATGAGAAAGCCAATGCATTTAGGTTCCATTGGGCCCAACAACGTTTGTGTTAATTTATATCTATCTGCATTAGGAAAATAGGGACAACTCATTCACTGCTTCCCACATATGCACATGCTTATCCTACACCTAAAACCTTCTTTTCCTTTTTTTTTTTCGAGGGGGAGAATAATAACGAATTAATGGATTACAATATGAGGCAGAAACCTAGAGAACTGTGTAAAGGTGTTTTTTTCAGTGTCGTGGGGGTGATAAATAAGGTGAAAAGAAATAAGTGTAGAAGACACTGAACTCAAACTTGCATCATCCTCTCTTGTTTTCTTTCAAACAAACTACATGGTTTTGGAACAGGCCTAACTAGCTGGCCTAAATGGAGGAAAAGAACAAACAGTGTCAAATCGTGTATTCAATTCATCATGGTTAAATTCTTGGGAGAATCCTGTGGAAATAAATGTGAGGTAGGTGAAATAGTATGGTTCAATGGTCGAGGTGGAAATGCAAGGAGAGTGCAAAATTTTGCTTCTTTTGTAAGGTGAAAATGAAAGTAGAGACACTGAAGAGAAGAAACAAATACTCAGAAACTTACATATAAAATTAGATTGTTTTGGTATTTAAAATTAGGTTAAATCATTCATCATAGTACCAACTTTGCGATTAAAATTACAATATTTATTCACATTCTCAGTTGATACAGCCCGTCAGGTACTAAATTATGCAATCAACTAGAACAATATTAAGACTAAATAAAGTAAATTGCACGTTCAAATATATTATAAACCACTAAAGATATATATATAGACACACAATTATGAAAAGTACTTAGAATAGAAGAGTAATTGGAAAAAAGAAAAAGCAAAGAACATGGGAAGCAATATAACACCGAAAAGTGAGCTTCTATTCCGACAGCATCATATCTGGTAATATTGTATAATCCAATAACAGAGATTTACTATTTCGTCGTGATCTTTTTAGGTCAGGCGTGCTCTCTGCATACACTCTTTTTTCCCATTCCATTATATGCATATGCAATGCTGGCATTCCATTATATGCACTGTTCTCGTTACATTTCAAATAAACATTTCCTTCAAAATGAGTGCTAGAATCTATGGAGTCCCGAGGCTCTGTTCACCACTTTTGACTTCTAAATTTGCACTTTATTTTATTCCACAGTTCTATCTGTCAAATTCATTTTAGCCCAACAACCACATCATTCTAACACGAAATCAGTGCAAGATCAATGTCAAACTAGAGGCAAAGAAGTGTTGTGTTTCATTTTCTTTTTCTCCCATGACAATATTTCTCTTGTCAAGTTGACCTCTTCAATTCATTTACACAACTTTAACCTAGACAACACACTATCACAGCTCAAATTATTAGATGCCATTAACTTTTTTCCTGCATTTCCCTTCACAAGAGGAATAAAAAGACATAAAAAAGAGATACTATATGTATGTGTGTGTATGTGTTATAGAGCATGCTCTCTATGCACAAGCCAAAAGCGTACGAACAAAAGATATATGGTCATTCCTAGACCTGGAAAAGCAAAAAGCTCTGAACAATAAATGTGACACCGAAACAAACAAACTAGAATATGAAAGATGAGTAATTGAGCAACAATTTTCAGGGGGGGTCCAAAATGGAACCCGGTGAAAAGGAATCCGGCATCCTAGGTGTAGCAGCATAACAAAGAGAAATCTTAAAACAAACAACTAGAGACTAAGAAGGAAAAATTACAATGGAAAGTAAACATTTTGCAACAAATATTTTCTCTCTCTCTCTCTCTCTCTCTCTTCAATAAATAAAACCGGATTCTTCTTCCCCGGATAACCCATTGTCTATCCTACTAATAAAGAAAACAGCAAGTTAATTCATCCCAATTCTTCTTGTCCTTCAGAGGGACATCTAATGAGCTCCAATATGTTAACTACCTCTCCCATGTCAGGCCTGTTAGATGGCACTTGAGAAGTACATATTAAGCCTAGCTTCATTACAGGAATGGCTTCTTCTGCTGGGAATTTCCCTTGGAGCCTCTCATCAATGCATTCCTCCACCCTACCTTCCTCCAAAGCGCTTCTCACCATGTCACAAAGTACCACCACATCATCCTCCATGTATTCCACTGGCCTCTTCCCTGTAACAATCTCCAAAACCAGGATACCAAACCCGTATACATCACACTTCTCAGTGATCTTCACTGTTTTGCAGGCAAATTCCGGTGCCATGTACCCGAGCGCACTCTGGATTTTGCTGCTCAAGACATATCGGTCAAGCATCGGTAGCAGCCTTGCGAGGCCAAAGTCTCCTATCTTTGGTTCACCATAACTGTCCAGAAGGACATTGGTTGACTTTATGTTATAGTGAATAATGTTGGAATGGTGCAAGTGTGCCAAGGCCTTGGCGGTTCCCAGAATCACATTAAACCTCTCATTCCATGAGAGGAAGTTTCCACCAGATCCTTCATGGAGATGCTTGTACAGACTACCACCAGAGACGTATTCATATATAAGAAGCTGCAGCGATGGTGTCCAATAATAACCCTCCAGTTCCACGAGGTTTTGGTGTCTGATTTTGCCTAACTTCTTCACTTCTCTTTCAAAATCTTCTTGAGACTTCACAAGGCTTGATACAGTGAGCTTCTTTATTGCAACTGAATGGCCATCTCTAAGAACGGTTTGGTACACTGCACCAAATCCTCCACGCCCAAGCTCACAGTCCTTATTAAGCAAAGCATGCGCACCAGAACTGAAATCAGGCTCACCAGAAAACATGACAAGCTTGCCAGAGTTGGCATCTGTAGTAGGGGAACGGCTGTATTCATCTCCTGCAGAAAATGTGAGGGCAGCTGCATCTCTAGACGTGGAGGAGCGAACACGGAGATTGAGAACAGTGATGCTAATAACACCAATTACAATGACAGCAGCTGCACCAATGGCAATGAGTGCCGAAATGCTGAGAATGATTCTTTTGTGACCCGAGGTTTGAGGCAATGCACCTGGGCTAACGTCAGTAGAAGTGTTGGGATTTAGAACAATAGGCTTTGGAAGCACAGCAGGACATGATTTGTTTACTGCAGCGCCACAAAGTGATGGATTGCCAGAAACAGAAGTTGGCGAAATGGTGTTGAAAAAACTACCGGCCGGCAGTTCACCCTGAAGGTTGTTGTGAGATAAATTGAAGGAAAGAAGATTGGCAAGGTTGGCCAGTTGCTTAGGAAGATTTCCAGTAAGGTTGTTGTAAGATAAGTCCACAGTTTGCAGGTTGGTAAGTTTTGCAACTGCTGCAGGTATAGGGCCACTCAGCCAGTTCTGGGACAGGGTCCTACACAACGTACCAAAAGAGAAAGGGTAAAGAAAACAAAGCAGAACCAGGGAAGTCAGAACAATATAAAAAGGAGCAGTTGGATCTCATCTTACTGTATGTTTTTTAAAAATTAATCAGGACTACAAAACCTACACAATAGCTACTATTATAATTAAGAAAAAAACAACAATGCATGAAAGTGTAGTGCTATAAACTTTAAGGCCGCACAATAGTAACAGATATTTATGTTCCAAGAAAGAAATATAGCAAATCATTAATGTCACAATGACCGTCCATTCCACAAATATAAATTATTGACATAATTTCTTCAACCTTTTTGAGTTTCCCTACTGTGCTGGGCATACAAAAGTTTAGAAGTACAAATGAACTTAACCAAGTTGTTGCTGCTTATTGTGCAAGATTAAGATAAAATACCAAAACTCCATCCCAGATTAAATCGAGGCCAAGACTTCCGGTTGTCTGGAATGTATTATGATAGGCAACACATTTCAATACAACATGGAATAAATAAATGATAATAAACAAAGAAAAGCTTCCATCAAGTGCATATGAACAATGAACAAACAGGTTGGCTTGAGTTTATATGCATTAAAGAGTATAATAACGTGAGATAAGCACCTTTCACCAAATATACAGCATGCAGATAAGTTAATTCCGTTTGATGAAAATTATGAGAGCAGCACTTGCATACCTACTGTAAATACAAGCACGTGTATGAAACGCCTAAATGAAAGATTGGTCAGGGAAAAGGAACTTACAGTGTGGTTAGCAAAGAGCAGTTCTCAATTGACGTTGGAATTTTACCAATTAGGAAGTTCTTTTTCAGTACCAGTTCTTTCAATGACACAGCTCCTCCTATTTGCCAAGGTATACTTCCATTTAGATTATTATAGCTCAAGTCAAGACTAGAACATGTTTTCAACTCACCAATTGCAGCTGGTATAGGACCCGTAAGAGAGTTATATGATAAATTCAAAACATGCAAGCTGCTTAAACCTCCAATGGCAGATGTGATTTCACCAGAAAATGCATTGTGAGACAAATCCAAAACTTCAAGACTTTGAACTGCAACTTCGGCCAAGGAAATCAAAGGGCTTTTCTTGCTACCACTTGCTCCATTTTCCGACAGCAAAACCTTGCCCAAATCTGACTTGAAAATCCACAATGGAAGCCCCCCGGACATCGAATTTCGGCTGACATCCAACACCAAAAGTTTCGTGCAATTAGCAATAGACTCAGGCAGACTACCAGTGATACCATTCCCAGAAAAATTCAACATCTTCAATGACTGAAGATTTCCAACAGAGTTTGGAATCCGACCAGTAAGTGCATTGTTTGAAAGGTCCAACGTCTCAAGACCTCTCATCTCCCCAATCCACTCAGGAAGCTCTCCAGAAAAAGCATTCCCTCGTAAACTAAGGTAACCACACAGCGTAAGTTCCTTGAAATCACCAGGAATACTGCCAGAAAATGAATTATTCCCCAAATCAATGGACCTCAAAAGCGAACAGCTCCCAAACCCAGCAGGAACATTCCCAGTCAACCGGTTCCTAGCCAAGCTAACACTCCTTAAATTCTTCATGGCCTCAACCCCCTTAGAAATCTCTCCCTCCAACAAGTTATCAGACAAATCCAGGGACCTAAGGGCACTCAAAGACCAAATCCCAGAGGGGACAGAACCAGAAAACTGGTTATTAGAAAGGTCAATAGCAGCAAGAGCAGAACACTCCCCCAAAGTAGAGGGAATGGACCCAGAAAACCTGTTCCTGGCCAAGGAAACAGCCCTGAGAGACCCACATTGTCGGAAAACATCCTCAGACACCTCCCCTGAGAGACTGTTGCCACTCAAGTCAATGACCCTAAGGCTATCTATTCGTGCAATGTTGGAGTTTATTCCCCCAGTGAGGTTGTTGTTCGCCAGAGAAAGCTTCCTTAGAAACTGCAACCTTTGCAACCCTCGACCTATTCTCCCAGATAGAGAAAACCCATCAAGGTTAATCTCTACCACTCTGTTGGATCTAGGGTTGCACTTCACCCCAACCCAACCACCCCCACACGCACTCTCATCGTCCTCACTCCAAGACGCAAGCTTCCCCTTCGGATCTCGTATGTCAGCTTTGAACACAATCAGCCCCAAAACGTCGTCGTTCAGAGAGGGGTTCACCGCCGTCACCGCCACAAAAACCACCTCCAACAACCACACAAGAAAAAGAAAACCTCTCATGCTCGAAAATAACGCTCGCATTTTAGAGCCCTAAACGCCCATGTGAAATTGAGCTGGGGAAAACAAGTAAAGAGGGCCAAAGCCTCCGAATTTGGATAAGACAACCAAATCCCAAAACCCAACTTCAGATTAAGCTCTAACCAAAACAAAAAGAAAAAAGAAAAAGCAACCTTTTTTTTTCAGTAACGGCTAGACTTGAGTTAGGGAGAAAAAAAGGAATGGGGCGGAACACAACGCCGCAGTGGCATTTGTGACTGAGGGAATTAATGGAAACGTATCGAATAACAAAAAAAAAAAAGTAACTGAAATAAGGAACGGTCACTGAAGACAAAGACTGCACACCGAATCCTAAACCCCACTTCGCAAGTAAGGTACTTTTTTCCTCTAGGGAAGCTTCAGAGTGAAACAAAGCAGAGCAGACGAAAAAATCAGCAGCGAGTGTAGCAGAAGACTCGATCCATAAACAGTGAAATGTGGGAACAGAGTATATGGAGTTCAACTGAAGAGTTACAAAGCAGAAACGGAAAATAGATTTTCCGGCGAGTGTGAGCGGAAGTTTCTCGCCGGCGTCAAAGTAACGTCTCTCACACTCTCTCTCTCTCTGTTTTTTTCTCTCTCTGTAGTGTCTCTCTCTGCTTCCACACACAGTCCACACACACAAGTAATATTCAGTTTTTATTAACGGCAAAAAGGGTCCCCTGTGGTAGATAGGAAAATAAATTACGACAAAGCCACGTGGCATACCATGCCGAGGTTCCGGTCCTACGTGTTTGCCATGTCATCATACTCTGGTATGCTTTTGACATGGAGGCTGACCTGGCTTTCCATTTTCCGACACTGCCCTTTCCTCTGCAGCTTTGTCTTTAATTTAATTTTTTTCTTAAATAAAAAGTGTTAAAGATGTCACTTGGCCATGATTTTCTTTTAGAATTAGAAATCGTTGGTGGAAAACAGAGATATTACTTTGTTTTTTCCTTTACACCTTTGTGCGCAGAAAGGAATATTGCTACTTGTATTGACAACAATCTTTCTTTCAGTTACTATCTCCAAAAACGCTACACGTGATTGCATCAATACATACTGTTTTTTCACTTGTCTCAATTATGTAATTTCTTTTGCTTCTTAAATCATTTCATTCAAGATCTTCACACTCTGACCACTGTCAAAGCTTAAGTGGGTATTCCTGAATTTTCTCTCTCTTCAATAACTTTAAAAATGAGAAACCATAATTAAATACATGGTTATTTCATATTGTAAAGGAATGAACTTGACACATGGTATTATTAATAATAATGATAATTAGTATTATGACAACTACCAGGAGAAAACTGAAAGAGTAACATAAATGAAAGAGGGAAAATGTAAAGAAGCTAAAGAATCGTGGTTAAGCAGTGGAAGAAGAGTTGAAGTTAATAATGTGAAAAAGTAGTGTTGTGTGGATGGAGTAATATAGGAAAAGAAGAAGGGCATTTTGTAAAGAGAAAGTTAGTTGAGTTGGGAAGAAGGAAAAAGAAAGGCAATAAAGAGAAGTTGGTGGCAATGGTTGGTGGTGCAATTAAAGAAAAGAGAGAAAGGTGGTGGAGCAGTGTTCAGAAATGTAAGAGAGACAGATCTTTTCATGCTTTCTTAAATTTCATTTGGTAAACACAGTCTTTTCTTGCTCTTTCTCACCCGGCAACTACAGTACCAACTCAGATTCCCATTTATCAGATAAATAAAATTCAAATTTATTGTTTATTTTTATTTCCTGCTATTTCCCTTTTAGAGATTACTAAATCATGATTTGTGTTTAATAATTATTCATTTTTTTTAATCCAAACACACACCAACTCGATTAGTATAATTTTGGAAGTTTTTCATTAAGAATCTGGATTACTTTAGATCAATTTTATTAAGACGTTGTCGAATTAATTCAAAATTTAAGTAGTACAAGGTCTTACTTTTTTTTTATTAATTTAATTGAGATTTCAATAATATTTTTCATCTCATTATTATATATAATATTATAAAATAAATTAGAGTTACTTGTAGTGATAGTAGGCCCAGCCACCTAGCCCACCACAGCCTGAAGTTAAGTCCAGCCAGATACACCACCAATAGGCCCGCATGGATGAAGAAATCTATCAATTATAAATATTTATGTTGTAGTTTCTTTCCTTCAATTTTCTTCTTTTCACTCACTTTTTCCAATTTATTTTTGTCCCACCACACACTATATTAAATATTTAAGGTTAATGCATATGGATTGATACATATTTAATAAAGCATTCTTTTACTAGAAAAAGCTATTAATACTCCGTTAGTAAAAAATATATATTTCAAACTATTATGTATAGTAGTAACCTTTATTTTGAGATTAAAAAAATAGTTGAAACGCTTGAAGAATGTTTTAACTAGTATCTTAAAGATATTTAAAGAATTACTAATTAATATAAAAATATAATTTATATTTATATTATCATACAAACTAGTATTAGAAAAAATATGAAATATTTTATTTTATTGACATAAATATTTTTTCTTAAAAATATACATAATATTTTTTAAACCAATATTATAAAATTATTTGAATAAAAAACAGTATATTTTTACATTGTAATTATCGTTATAATTTAAATTATGAGTAAAAAATATATTTAAAGAGTTGGGAAGTGAGAAAGAGAAAAAAGAGTTTATCTTATCTCATTGCAAATTACACCTCAATCACACAACATGGTACTTGTTAGAAATGTAAGTTGAGATGTAATAATAAGGGTTCTTTAAGTTAATCAAGGTTGACAAAACAAGTTTTACAAAAATTTGTGATACAAGATGAAGAGTTTTTATATTTAAAAAAAATACTAAATATGTAATTAACAAAATATCAATTGAAAATGGTTAAGATAAGAGAGAATCACATATTTATATAGATTTATACAGGAGCTATCTCCAATTATTTATATAGTCACACTAATTCATTACATTTTCTCCAAATAAAACAAGAAACTAAAACACATGTAGCAAACTATTGAATCCAATATAAAAATTTACCACCACTTTATCACAATCAACACCCTTATCCTAGTCAAAATCAAAGATACAAAATAAATTAGAAAAAGAAACAATATCATTAGTACAAGTTGTAGTACAAAATGAAAATACAACATATATAAAGGTATTCACAATGTATGATGTTAAAGTCGCTAATATGGTAAAGTAACTCTTAAATATGTTTTCTATCTTGTACACATTTCAATGTTTAATAATATTTAAAACTCTCACTTTTAATGATTGAAATGTGTTTTAATATAAGCTAATGCCTTGTTATGGACTTTTAGTCTATTAGAACATGTTTTAATAGATTAAATATTGGCTTTTTTTTTATTTTGGGCGTTAAAAGGGGAGCTACTTCAACTCATATGAAGATGGTTTTGATGATGTCCAAGGCTACACTTTATGTGCATTACCAGTTTAGAATTAGTCTTGATTTAGTTAGGCTGTGCATTAGGCTGTTAGTATGAAATTATCATATGTAAATCAAGCCTGCATCAAGTTGTAATTAAGTCTGCATTAAGTTGTAATTAACCATCACAATCTTGCTTGTGCAAACATGAATGATTAGTTGTTTAACTAATGGATTAACTGTGAGTACTACACTAAGGCAGTGAAAACACACTCACAATAATCGATTAGGTAAACTCCTAATCCATTAATGACAGCAGAGAACTCAGTATAAAAGTTGTTTTCTGAATCTGTTTCAGTTAGAGAGAAAATTTACAGATCACTGAAATTCATTATGAGAAACAGCCCTCTGAGAGACACAGAGTTCTTGAGCATTCTGGAAGATCATTCACGTGAAGATTCAAGGAGATTGATGGTTGATTCTACCTTGATGGGTCTAGCTTGAATCAAGGAGCAAATTGACAAATCTGCACAACTATAGGTGTATTCCTTTCTTGTTTATTTTGATTGTATCTCTAATTACAGTTGCTTCATTGTGTGAAATGTAGGCCTAGGTGCAATTGCGTGGATGCATTGCTCCTAGGGGGAGTTCTTGATTGGTAAATCAAGTTCTTAGGTTTTAGGTTCTAGAATTATATAGGTGTTCTTGTAATTCTTGGATCCTAATTGTATTGGTGGAATCCTCCTAAGTGGGTTTACTTAGGAGAAGACTGGACGTAGATTCTTTTTGAATCGAACCAGTATAAACTGTTGTATCTTGATCTATCTCTTCTCTTACAATCTTTCTTAATTGCCTTAAACAGTCCATTAACACAGAACTGCGAAATTAATTAATTAGGTTATAAGACTTAAAGATTCTTTCAAGATTCAACTCAACCAAGTGAAAGACTCATTAACCAATTCAGATTCCCTTCTTGGTTAAGATTTTTAGACAGATCTATTTTAACATTGGGGTCTGTTAGAAGTCGAATTTGTATAAATGGGTTCGTTATTATTTTTTTTGCGAAAATGGGTCAAGTCGTCAGGGAAGAGGACGACATTGGAGGTGAAGTCGTCCTCCCCCTGACCAGTTTCTTTTTCTTTTTTCAAAAGTGATGTCGTACTATACTATAACGTTTTTGCTTTTAAAAAAAGTGAAGTCGTCGTTATGCATAACGACTTCACCTTTCCAAAAATTTTATTATTATTTTTGTTTTTTTTATTTTTTTCTTCATAATATATGAATTTTGATTATTGTTTTAATTTAAATTTATTGAAAAAATAATCAGTAAAAAATTAATAGAATAAAAAATAACTTTAAATTAATATATTTTAAAAAAACAAATAACTTATAAATTTAAAAAACATTGATAACTTATAAATTAAAAAAAATACCGAAAACTGAAAATTAAAAAAAAATAATCAAAACTGAA
>Ga0214543_1011916_pt1 | contig 11890 bp, 10 predicted proteins | sample CNSS2metaG_FD_160094 | JGI IMG/M metagenome (GOLD analysis project Ga0214543, IMG submission 160094) | Root nodule microbial communities from cowpea collected in UCLA plant growth center, Los Angeles, California, USA - CNSS2 | ecosystem: Host-associated > Plants > Roots > Nodule | place: USA...
CAAACTATTCAAATATAATTAAGCAACATTCTAGCATTTAAAAATATGAAATTGTGAACAAATATAATAGGAGTAGTAAGTAATTATTAAAAAAAATTAAAAGAAAATTTTAAAAAAATTAAAAAAAAAATTGTAAAAAAATGTTGGTGGGTTAAGTGGGTCAACACACCTTTAACCCGGCTCGAACCCGTTTAACCCGTGGGTTAAGTGAGCCGGGTTGAGTTCAACCTACTTTTAAAAAAGTTGAATTTTTCTCAACCCAACCCGACTCGAACCCGTGGTGAACCGAATTGGCTCACGAGTTGAAACCCATTTTGACATCTCTATTTATAATTATTTTTGGATGATTATATTAATATTTTATATTCATCTTCCACTATCTGTTTTGTTTTCTAATTATATAATATTTTTTTAGTAGTTTTAAAAATATTAAATGAGATGTTACATATATTCTGGATATTTAAGTTGAAAATCAACTTTAAAAGTTTAATAGTTTAAATTAATATAAAAGAATAAAAAATATTTTTTTTTCTTAAGTAATTAATTAATATAATTAATTTTAGAAAATTATAAAATTGACATATTTATAAAATGGTTATCTTATTTTTGTTAATATAAATTAATTTTAAATAAATATTAAGTTAGATTTTATTGTTATTTTCATCATTATTGGTATTTTTTTTGTATTATTATTATTATTCATATTTTATCTCTATTATTATTATTATATTTTAGATAATAAGGTAAAAGGGTATAATATTTTTTTTAGATGTATTTTATTCTAAATGTTTCATTTTTGTGTGGAATAAGTTACTATGGATATTGTTGTCATTTCATACCACATTGTGAAAACAAATCAAATCATTACTAAACAATAAAATCTGAAAAAAAAAATTGGAAAAAAAATTTAAATCATGTTAATATAGATTTTATTTTCATAACTGAAATTTGAACGATTAAAAGATATAGTTGCAATGTTTTATAGAGAAGAAATTGAATGAACATAATTAAACTATCTCCACAATCATATTAAATATAAAATTAAATAATTGATAGACTCTAACATAATAAATTCAATGAATCTTCCTTTACCATCCTATAATTGGACTTAATTAATCTTATAAAAGTAACTTATAAAATAAAATTTTCCATATTTTTATATTATTTATGTACATTATTAGGTTTGATACATAGATAAGATGAGAAGTTTGTGTTTTAAAGTAGGGTACACTCTTATTCAATTTGGGAAGCACTGTTGGAAACATTAGTGTGAGTGCGGAAATGAAAGCAGGTGAGTTGTGAATCACAATCGGTTCATTTCATTTGAATGATAAGGGATGTACCTTCGGTACACTGTCACGCAATATAAGGACAATGCATTATTATCATTCATTCATTCTATTTATATGCTATGTCCATGCCTATGTCTCTATTAACTAAAGTGGTTTCACTTTTTATAGAAATTTCTCTTCTCATTTTTCTCCTTCCATCCTTGTTGAAGTTATTTGTGTTAAAAATATTATTGATGAGAGATAAACATTGTTCCAAATCTTTGTAAAGATAAATAAATTATAGACAGAACATGTAGAACATAGTCGTAAACATTTCAAATGTCGGGTTGAGGAGGAAGATGCGAAAAAAAAAAGCTCAATTTTCAAATATTTTTCTTGCTTCCAAATTAGTTACTGAACCAAAAAAATTTGATGGTACCGGATAGCGATAGTTAAATCAGAAGAGTTTACCTTATCTTTTGAGGGGTTTGATTTAAGATATTAATTCTAAAAATTTTGTCAGAGTATGTTTTTAACGTGATAATTTATTTGAAGATAAATTTTGTTGAAAGGTAAGACTTAATCCTTACTCTGACTCACCTCTTTAACTGGAAGTGAACTTGTCAAATATTAAAAATTTTCATTCTAAGAACACTTTTAAAATTAAGAAATGATGATAAGACATTTTTTTCCATCGCTGAAACAAAATATTTTGTTACTATATAATAATTAAAAATATATATATATATATATATATATATATATATATATATATATATATATATATATTGTACTAGACCAGAGGATTGAGTCGGTTACATACCGAGAGGACAAGTGGGTTTTGATATCGGGTCGGTAAGACATCGAGGGAGAATACTAATCTCGTTAGTTCTGTGCTTGGTGATGTTTGTAGGAGTTAATGAGGTTGTTATTATATTTAGAGATATTTTAGGAGCAGAAGATAATTTCATTTTTTGTGAGGTTGTTATTATATTTAGAGATATGTTAGGAGTAGAAGATAATTTCCTTTTTATTATTATTATATTTTGTATATCTAGGATTTAATATTTTGTAACTGATTATGGTATAAATAAGAAGGTTACTCCCATGGTCAAGGGACGAGAGTTTTTTTTGGCCTAAGCAAGTCATAAAAACTTTCTTTTTGTTTTGGTGAAGAATTATCTAGTATTTTTTCTGAACCAGAACATTGGCGCCCACTGTGGAGTTCGGTAAAACTCGATCCTTGCCCCATTAGAATAACGAGCAGAAAAGAAACAAACTTGAGGATGAATAGAGGCAGATGAGCGGCGCGTGAAGGACCTACCAGGCAGCAGATAATGCAGAGCATTCTGGAGCTGCAACGACAGAATGAGGAAATCAGACTGAAGGCAAAGGCTGATCAGGTTCAACTAGAAAAGGAGAGAGAAGAAACGCGTAAGAAGGCAGAGGAAGATTTACAGGCTCTTCAGAAAGAGGCTTTGGGAGAAAGAGAAAGATTGCGGAAAGAGGCCGAAGAAACACATCAGCGATTAGAAGAGGCGCTTCGACAACAAGAACAGCTACGAAAGGCAAACGAAGAGATGCAAAACCGATTAGAGGCCACCAAGGTTGGTTTCCGATATACTAGTCGGTTGAACCCCGATGTGGGTGATGTCAGTCCTCTAGCAGATTCGATCATGGAGGAGCCAATTCCACAGAATTTCGTAATTCCAAAAATCACGCCTTTCATAGGGAATTCTGATCCCTAGTTACATTTAAAAGCGTTTCAGGCCCGAATGATGATATCGGGGGTAATGACGCAATACGTTGTAAAATGTTTGTGGGCACACTAGCCGAGATCGCTCTGGAATGGTTTAACACTATACCGAGTTCTTCAATCAACTCGTTTAATGATTTTAAATGTCTTTTCCTGGAGAGGTCTTCAGCTAATAGGGCCAAACCAGTGGAGATGGCAAACATGTTTGATATACGACAGACAACTGAAGAGACACTGAAGTTCCTCAATCGATTTACCAATATTAGTATGAGGTTAATTGACCCTAACGAGGGTTTGCTCGTCAAAGCCTTCGTGAAGGGACTTCGAGCTACTTCTTTCGGTGAATCCTTGTACCGATATCCTCCAAGGAACTTAACAGAGATTAGGCAAAGGGCAGCTGTGGAGATAGAGACCGAAGAGGCCATGCGTCATAAAAAAGCAGGGGACAAAAGAACGTTGGCCCATTCCTAGAGTGAACGAGATGTGAAAGCTTATCGAAGAGAAAGGACTCCACCCCGGACGAAGTCGGATCGGCGTTTTGTCCCCTATGTGGCACAACGAAGGATCGAGTATCGATGAGTTCAGAAAATCCCAAGTTTCAGGGTGGCTCTCGCCCAAATACTGGAGGATGCGGAAATATCAAAACATTTGCGCTATCCTAATATCACGGGGAGGGCACTCGGCAGTAGATTGGATGCTTGGTGTGAGTTTCATCAGGCTAGAGGTCATGACACAAATTCGTGTTATGCTTTAAATAATTAGCTTTCTATCTTAGCAGATAGGGGACTTCTGGAGAAATTCATGAAATCGGATGCAGATGCGAAACCATCTGAAACTCGTACGATTCCCGATTTGCATGAGACACCCGTCCTGGGGGATTTTAATATGATAGCAGGAGGTTTTGCGGGAGGAGGACGGACTAGCTCGGCTAGAAAGCGATATGTAAGGAGTGTCATGACTACAGCCAAGATTGACAGGCCGAAGAAAGTTCCAACTATAATATTTTCGAGTGATGATTTAAAAGGAGTAATCCCACATGAAGATGATCCCATAGTCTTGTCTGTGATTATGATGGGAAGGAATGTTCATAGGGTGTTAGTTGATCAGGGGAGTTCCACCGATGTGATGTTTTGGAATACCTTTATAGGGTTGCAAATACCGATGGACCAATTAAAGCCATTTGACAGAGTACTTGTGGGTTTCTCAGGAGATCAGGTGGAGGTTAAAGGGTATGTTGATCTTCGAACGACCTTTAGGGACAAAGAAGATGCAAAAACTATATTTATACGATATATAGTTGTCAACGCTCCTTCATCGTACAATTTACTGTTGGGAAGGCCTTCTCTCAATAAATTGGGAGCAGTGGTATCGACGCTACACTTGAAGATGAAGTTTCCTTCTGATGACGGGAAGGTGCTCACTTTATCCGTAAATCAGGAGGTCGCTCGCAAATGTTATGAAGATAGTCTAAGGTCAAGGAGGAAAGTCGCATATTCAGTAAGCGCAACGGAGGTAGTCATAGATCCCGAGTTAGATCCTAGACTAGTACACCCTGAGAGAAGATCTCAACCTGTAGGAGAGGTGAAAGAGGTGCTTATAGAGGGTAAGAAGTTAAGAATTGGAGGGGATCTGAGTTTAGAGCAAGAGCAACAACTTATACAAGTACTGAAGAAAAACTTTTCTTCATTTGCTTGGAGTGTAACGGATATGACGGGAATAGATCCCGATTTTTTATGTCACAAGCTTAACATTAACCCTTCGGCTAAACCTAAAGTTCAGAAGCGTAGACGGTTGAGCGGGGATCGTGCCCAGGCAGCTACTGAAGAGATATGTAAGTTATTAGAAGCGGCTCATATACGGGAGATACAATATCCGACTTGGTTAGAAAATGTGGTGATGGTGAAAAAGTCCAATGGAAAGTGGAGGATGTGCATGGATTTCATGGATTTGAATAATGCCTGCCCAAAGGATTCGTATCCTTTGCCTAATATAGATGCCTTAGTTGATAGTGCATCGGGCTGTGCTTTGTTAAGTTTCTTGGATGCTTATTCAGGCTATAATCAGATCAAAATGCACTCATTAGATAAAGATAAGACAACGTTTATGGGAGGAACAACTAATTACTGTTATCGGGTAATGCCATTTGGGTTAAAAAATGCAGGAGCCACTTATCAAAGGTTAATGGACCGAATTCTGGCATCCATGTTGGGGAGAAATGTCCACGCGTATGTGGATGATATGGTGGTTACTTCGGTAGAAGAGAAGAAGCATAAGGGAGATCTGGAGGAATTATTTGTTACAATCAACAAATACAGACTTAAGCTTAACCCCGAGAAGTGTGTTTTTGGGGTTAAAGCAGGAAATTTTTTGGGTTTCTTACTTACCGAGAGGGGGATAGAAGCTAATCCCGATAAATGTGCAGCCATCATAAATATGAGAAGTCCAAGTAATGTTAAAGAAGTACAAAGACTGACGGGGAGGATGGCGGCCTTGTCCCGTTTTCTTGCTAAAAGTGGAGATCGGGGTTTTCCCTACTTCCAATGCTTGAAGAAAAATGAAAAGTTTCAATGGATCGATCAGTGTGAGGGAGCTTTCCAAAAATTGAAAGAGTATCTAAGCAAACCACTAGTATTGTGCAAGCCTGAGAAGAGCGCTGATCTAGCGTTGTATATTTCGGTGACCGAGCATGCAGTCAGTTCGGTGTTAGTCCGAGAGAGCGATGGGGAGCAAAAACCGGTGTATTTCGTAAGTAAAGTGTTGCATGGTGCTGAGGTGAGATATCCCACTATAGAGAAAGCCGCGTTGGCTGTAGTAGTGTCCGCTCGGCGTTTAAGGCATTATTTTCAGAATTATAGTGTCAAGGTGATGACGGATCTGCCGATCAGGTACATATTACAAAAACCTGATATATCGGGCAGGTTGGTTAAATGTGCAATTGAGCTTTCGGAGTATGGAATACAATATGAATCACGAGGACCGATCAAAGCTCAATTTTTGGCTGATTTTGTGGTGGAGTTATCTGAACCACCTGTTGCGAATTAGAGCGTAAGGGAGATAACATGGATCCTATCAGTGGATGGGGCTTCTAATTTGAGAGGTAGTGGTGCTGGTATAGTTTTGGAAGGGCCAGAAGGAGTATTAATTGAACAATCGTTGAGGTTCGCTTTCAAAGCTAGTAACAATCAGGCAGAATATGAAGCTTTGATAGCAGGGATGCTTTTGGCTAAAGAGATGGGTATCACTAGGTTGTTGGTCAAAAGTGATTCAGCATTAGTAGCAGGTCAGGTGACTGGAGAATTCCAAGCTCGTGATCCACAGTTAGCCAAATATTTAGAGGTCGTCCAATCTGTTGCGAAGAATTTTGTTCTCTTTGAATTTGTGCATGTTCCGAGGGAACAAAATTGCCGAGCTGATTTGTTATCCAAGTTGGCTAGTTGTTCGAAACTGGGGCAGCATAAGTCGGTGATAAGAGAGACGTTGGTAGTTCCTCGAGTAGATACGCGGGAGAAGCATCAGGTTTTGGAGATTTTGACGGCTGAAGAATCTTGGATGACACCCTTAAGAAGTTATCTTGCAGATAACAAATTACCTGAGGATCCTAATGAGGCGAGAAAATAAAGAAAAATTCAAGCCGATATACGCTGATAGATGGTCACTTATTTAGGTATGGATTTTCCAGACCTTTGATGATTTGTGTAGGAAGGAGGGAGGCGTCTCGGCTCATGGCCGAACTTCATGAGGGCATTTGCGGGAGTCATGTTGGGGGGAGAGCATTGATGTTGCAGATAGTTCAGGGAGGGTTCTTTTGGCCCACTATGAAGAATGACTGTGTGGAGTATGTCAGGAAATGTGAATCGTGTCAGAAACATGCCGATTAGAGTCGTGCTCCGCCAGAGGTGCTGCACTCTATTAATACACCTTGGCCTTTTCACACTTGGGGAATAGATATTCTGGGACCGTTTCCTAAAGGGGTGAGACAATTCAAGTTTTTGATTGTGGCTGTAGAGTATTTTACAAAGTGGATTGAAGCTGAGCCAGTTGCTGTGATCTCGGGTAGTCGGGTCCGAGAATTCATTTGGAAGAATATAATATGTCGATTTGGTGTTCCACGCCGAATTATTTCGGACAATGGAACTCAGTTTGCATGTTCACAGGTGAGGCAATTGTGCGAGGAAGTCGGGATTAAACAAGTTTTCTCTTCAGTGGAGCATCCTCAGACGAATGGACAAGCAGAAGCAGCCAATAAGGTGATATTGAGGGGTGTGAAACGAAGATTAGTGGCAGCAAAGGGAGAATGGCCAAATGAGATACATCGAGTGTTGTGGGCATACCACACCACTCCCTAGACGTCTACTCGAGAGACTCCCTTTGCTTTGGTGTACGGTACCGACGCGATGATCCCTATAGAAGTTATGGAGAACACGGGAAGAGTGAGGTTGTTTGACGAGGAGATTTCCGAAGTGGGCTTGCTAGCAAACCTTAATGTTATAGATGAAGTTCGGAATTTGGCTCAGATTTCTAATGAAGCAATGAAGAGGAGGCTAGAGAGAAGTTACAAGACTAAGGTAGTACCTCGGGGTTTTCAGGCACAAGATCTGGTATTAAGGAAAGCACAGTTAATTTAGATGGATAACAAGTTGGCGCCAAAGTGGACCGGGCCTTATCGTGTTAAACAAGTATTAGGAGAAGGAGCTTATAAATTAGAGACATTAGAGGGAAAGGAGATCCCACGAACATGGAATGCGGCTAATTTGCGTTTTTATTTTAGTTGACATTTTGGTTAAATTGTTTTGTTTTTTGTAGAGATATTTTTTCTTGATTTGTTAATACTACAGTATTATTCAGTCCTATGTGTTTTATTCCGAGCTTATGTGCTCGAGGTTAAAAAGAACCTATGTGTTCTATTCTGAGCCTATGTGCTTGAGGTTAAAAAGGACCTATGTGTTCTATTCCGAGCCTATGTGCTTGAGGTTAAAAGAACCTATGTGTTCTATTCCGAGCCTATGTGCTTGAGGTTAAAAGAACCTATGTGTTCTATTCTGAGCCTATGTGCTTGAGGTTAAAAGAACATATGTGTTCTATTCTGAGCTTATGTGCTTGAGGTTAAAAAGAACCTATGTGTTCTATTCCGAGCCTATGTGCTTGAGGTTAAAAAGAACCTATGTGTTCTATTCCGAGCCTATGTGCTTGAGGTTAAAAGAACCTATGTGTTCTATTCCGAGCTTATGTGCTCGAGGTTAAAACGAACCTATGTGTTCTATTCCGAGCCTGAGAGCTCAGTTCATGAACGAGTTATTATTTGCCTTAGTTTGGATGTTTGCAGGATTGAGAGCTCGGTTCATGAACGAGTTATTATTTGTTTTAGTTTGGATGTTTGCAGGATTGAGAGCTCGATTTATGAACGAGTTATTATTTGCTTTAGTTTGGATGTTTGCAAGATTGAGAGCTCGGTTCATAAACGAGTTATTATTTGCTTTAGTTTGAATGTTTGTAGGATTGAGAGCTCGGTTCATGAACGAGTTATTATTTGCTTTAGTTTGGATGTTTGGAGGATTGAGAGCTCGGTTCATAAACGAGTTATTATTTGCTTTAGTTTGGATGTTTGCAAGATTGAGAGCTCGGTTTATGAACGAGTTATTATTTGCCTTAGTTTGGATGTTTGCAGAATTGAGAGCTCGGTTCATGAACGAGTTATTATTTGCTTTAGTTTGGATGTTTGCAGGATTGAGAGCTCGGTTTATGAACGAGTTATTATTTGCTTTAGTTTAGATGTTTGCAGGATTGAGAGCTCGGTTCATAAACGAGTTATTATTTGCTTTAGTTTGGATGTTTGCAGAATTGAGAGCTCGGTTCGTGAACGAGTTATTATTAGCTTTAAAGTTGATGTTTGCGAGTTGGAGAGCCTGGTTTGTAATCGAGATTAAAGGTGAGTGTTCAGGTGATGGTTAATTGAATTAGTTAAACTAGGGTAATATCAGACGCGGCTTGAGTTAATTTAAAGGTTGAAATGGTGAAGCGTAGAAATCGGTCAAGGGTGGGGGGTAGTACGAATAACGATCTGGATAAATTATCGAGTTGATTAAATTTTTATCTACAAGCTGCGTGATTTCTGAAGTTTTTAAGTGTCAAGTTTAGTGAGGAAAATGAGTAATTTAATAATAAAATAGGGGAAAGTAAGATTAAATATTAAGGCATAATGTTCCAAGGAATAACAAGGAAATAAGAGTAGCAAAGCAATAGAATAAGTTTGAAGGGCGATGCGAGAATGGAAAGACTAGAATGATAAAATAAAGATTTTTAGTCGTTAGTGTCCACCAGTTGTCCGTCAACCACCGACTTGGAGATATCCACTGGAGATAAGTCTGTGTCTAGGTAGAGAACTCGGACTTGCTCAAGGGCCAGTTGGAATCCCATGTTTAGGGAGGAACCGATCTGATCTTTGAGAAGTTCTGAGTTGTGGAGGAGATCCTTCTCTTTAAGAGTCTAGCTTTCCTTCTCGGCTTCGAGGGTTCTCAGTTGGTTCTGCAAATTGGCAAGTAATTCATCCTTTCTTTTTACCTGATTGGTTAGTTCTGTGACTTCGTTGGTCAAGCGGGAGGATTCGGTTTTGGAAAGTATCAAGGCTTGATCTTTCTGCTCTAGGTCAAGGGATTTTTGAGGGGATTGGAGGCTAAATTGGTCCATCAGCATAAGACTAGATGCTTCGGCCTTGTGGAGATCAGCCAGGATGCTTTCATGAAGAGTTTGAAGGTCTTGGGTTGTTAGCAGGCTGATGTCGTGGCGGAGATAGTTGTGTTTCTGACTATGTTGGGAATGAAGGAATTGGGGATGCCAGAAGCTTAGCTCGGTATCATCTGCGGTATGGAGGGGAGCCAATTGAGTTTGGGAGGTTGAATGTTGGGAGGTGGTTTCGAGGACCTTTTTACCTCGGGCTCTGAATCTTCTGGTTAGGGGTTCGAGGTCAGGCTCGGATGTTTCTTCGTGGAGTTCAATACGGGGAGGGGGAGCTGAAGGACTTGCACCAGGGGTGGAGGTTTTTTATTTTTTAAGTTGGCGAGCTCGTTTTAGCATATCTTCGTGGGACATCGCCATCAGGTTCTCTGCAAAAATAAGTAGAGTCGGTTAAAAGGAGAGAGTCAGTATTAAGCATGTTATAATAAGAGGACGGTTGTAAAGTAAGTACCGATGTGGAATTTTAGATCCACCACTCGGAATTCCAGCTCTAATAGTTTTCGGGTATCAAAAATAACATCCAGTTGTTCCAGCATCAGGCAGTCTTTTTTCTCAGAGGGATCCAGGTCTTCTAATTGCCGAGGGGATTGAAGGTTAGGTGATTGGCACCAATACAAGGGGAAGCCCTCTAGAAGGGAAGGGCTGTGGTCGGGGGCGACTATCTTTATGAAGATACCTTTGAAACCCTTGTAAGAAGAGTTGTATAGGGTTAGGAGGGCTCGGCCACTAACTCCACTGAGGGATGCTAGTAGTTGTTTGTGAGGGGCTTGTAACTCTAAGAAATAGAGAAACATGTTGCTTGAGGGGGTAATACCGAAATGGGTGCATAAAATTTGAAAGGCGCGAATGAAGGCCCAGCTGTTAGGGTGAAGTTGGCAAGGAGAGACATTCAGGATAGTGAGGAGTTCTTTCTCGAAGGTGTTAAAAGGAAGACGTAAACCTAGTTTTTCAAATAAGGTGACATACATAAAGGTAAATTTTTGAGGAGAAATAGGGAATAAATTGCCATCCCTACAGATAGGTTCATCACCCTCGCAGGCAATTACGGTTACATCAGATTCATTGCTTTTACACAAAGTTTGGTGGCGTCTAAAAGCTCTAACCCTAGTAAGGGTAGTCATGGTTGAGGTTTCCCTCCGCAAGGCCAGAGGGACCCAGGAATAGAGGGCATTATAGTGATCATTCATGGAGGGCGATTGAAGGTATGTCGAGGGAAAAGTTTTCTCAAAATAAGTTAGGGGTGATCAAAGAAGGGAAAAACAAGTGCAAGCTAAAACACAGCGTAGAAAACAGAGATAATGTATAAGAAGTAAGTACAGAAAGCAAGAAAGTGCAGGTGTGGAATTTGAACGGGAAAAGAAGAAATACCTGGAAGAAGGAAATGGCGGTTGAGCAAGACGTTGGGGAGTCGAAAAGCTAGAGTGTGACGAATGTGAGAGGTGAGGGGATAGTTAATGGTGCAAATTGAAAGGGGGAAACGAGCGTCGTTTGGTATTCAAAAAGGGGAGTGAAAGGGTAACCGTTAGATAGGTTACACGTGAAGGCATAAATGTAGGGAGTAACGGTAGATAGGTTACACGTGGAGGCGTAAATGCAGGGAGTAATGATGATTTTACGGGAAGTGGTGAAGAGCAGTATTGACAAGACAAATTCTGCTCTCCTCGTTTTAAGGGCGAGATCGTGCAGAATTTGGAGAGTTATGTACTAGACCAGAGGATTGAGTCGGTTACAGACCGAGAGGACAAGTGGGTTTTGGTATCGGGTCGGTAAGGCACCGAGGGAGAATATTAATCCTGTTAGTTCTGTGCTTGGTGATGTTTATAGGAGTTAATGAGGTTGTTATTATATTTAGAGATATTTTAGGAGCAGAAGATAATTTCATTTTTTGTGAGGTTGTTATTATATTTAAAGATATGTTAGGAGTAGAAGATAATTTCCTTTTTATTATTATTATATTTTGTATATCTAGGATTTAATATTTTGTAACTGATTATGGTATAAATAAGAAGGTTATTCCCATGGTCAAGAGACGAAAGGTTTTTTTGGCCTAAGCAAGTCACAAAAACTTTCTTTTTGTTTTGATGAAGAATTATCCAGTATTTTTTCTCAACCAGAACATATATATATATAT
>Ga0214543_1011918_pt1 | contig 11888 bp, 7 predicted proteins | sample CNSS2metaG_FD_160094 | JGI IMG/M metagenome (GOLD analysis project Ga0214543, IMG submission 160094) | Root nodule microbial communities from cowpea collected in UCLA plant growth center, Los Angeles, California, USA - CNSS2 | ecosystem: Host-associated > Plants > Roots > Nodule | place: USA...
CTTTTACCAAACTTACTCAATAAATCCAATAATCACAAATCCTAATTAAATCAATCTTTAAGCACAGAAAATTCAATTAAATCCCCAAATTTAAATATTAAATGAGGGCAAAATTTTGAACTCATCACTCCCTTGTGTTGGTATCAGGATGGGGAGGCAGCGTTAGTTGGGCCAGAATTGTTGGAGCAGACCACCGAGAAGGTGAGATTGGTGAGGAATAGAATGCAGGCTTCATAGAGCAGACAAAAGGCTTATGCAGACCGCAGGAGGAGGCCCTTAGAATTTGAGGCTGGAGATCACGTGTTCTTGAGGGTGACCTGAACCACTGGTGTAGGAAGGGCTCTCCGCTCAAGAAAACTTTCTCCTAAGTTCCTTGGTCCCTATCAGATCCCGAGGAGGATTGGGTCGGTGGCTTATGAGATAGCTTTGCCCCCTCAGTTGGCAAATCTTCACCCGGTGTTCCACGTGTCGTAGTTGAGGAAGTATGTCTTTGATCCCTCTCATGGGCTTGAAGCAGAGGATGTGCAAATCAGAGAGGATCTCACTATGGAAGTACCACCAGTGACTTTGGAGGAGAGCTGAGTTGAGGAATGTCGAGGGAAAACAGTTAGTCTCGTCAAAGTTATCTGGGATCGAAGAATGGGAAACTCGACTTGGGAGTTAGAAGAGGATATGAGGAAGTCACATCCGCATCTTTTTGCCTAATAAGTCTGTATTTTCGAGGACGAAAAATTTTGTTGTTGGGGAGAATGTAAGACCCAGTTTTCTGCCTTAATGTTTTAAGGGCTGCCCTTAACCTAATGGGCCTAAGGGCTAGCCTGATGAGTGCGTATTTTTGCCCTCATTTAATGTTTAATTTTGGGTATTTAATTGAATTTGTGTGCTTAAAGATTGATTTAATTGGGATTTCCTATAATTGGGTTTATTGAGCATGAGATACAAAAACATGTTAAAAATAGCTTTTTAGTTGCATAAATGTTCTTTGGATATTTTGAGGTGTGTTAGTGTAGCTGCAGCTAAGTTGAGCTCATGGAGGTGCGGAAATAAATTGATTAAAGCTTCATGACACCTTAAAGATAAATCCAAGAATAAGAAATTATCAAAAGCACAAAAATCCAAGCCAAGCATTGCATGAAGACGATAAGAAAAGCTTGAAAAAATGAAGAAGTTTGGCTAAGCCAAGAAGAGAGCAACAAAAAATTGGACCTTGCGGTTTTCTTTATCTTTATGATAGAAGATAATTTGGGAAAAATATATCTTTAGATATTTTATTTGATATTTTTAAATAATTATCTTATTTAATTATATCATAAAATATTAAAAGATAATAACTACCAAATCTTTTTAAATATGACAAGATCTTCTTGAATCTTTTTAGTTCCACAACAAACAAATATATCTTGAAGATATTGGATTATTTAGAAGATAATTTAAGGAGATTGCAAAGGGTTGATTTGGAAAATTAATACAAATACTAATTGGTGATAATTTATCATATATCTTTAATTAATTAATTAATTTAATTATATTAGATATTGATATTATCAACCAATTATGTTTGTCAAATAGTCTATATCTCTCCAAATATTTTTAAATATTTATCTTTATCTTTATTTTAAAAGATATTTGAGAGATTTTAGCAACATAAAAGCACAGTCAAATTCCTATATAAAGAGACCAAGGGAGAAGCAGAAAGAACAAGCTCGGACTTCGGAGTTAGGAACCCTTAGGGGGGCCTAATTTCGTTTCCTTTCTCTCTCTATTCTTCTTCTATTTCTATTTTGTATTTCATGGAGTGTTGAACTTCTTGGGTTGATTCCATTGTAATTTCTTAATTGGATTTTGAGGTTAGATCAATTAATTTGTTTGTTCTTTTGATTCTTATTGAGATTTATTTTCATCCATGTCTTTTGGTTCTTAATTTAGTGAAAGTAATGATTTTTACATTGTAGCAAGTTAGCACGATGTTAAATTTATATAACATTACAATCGTATGAGTCCAAGGGTTTTTAAATTTTAATTAAGAAGTTATTTTGATTAATTTTAGAAACTTTCATATGATTGAATGAGTTTTTGCTAATAATTGAGAAGTTACTTTGATTAAAGGTGAAAACTTAGATTAGAATTAATCAAGAAGTTACTTTGGTTAATTAACTTTTTACTAGATATAAGAGGTAAAAGAATGGACATGATTAGGATTAGTAATTTTTAATTGAGAAGTTACTTTGGTTAAATTTACTAAGATTAATCTACAAAGTTCTTGCTTTTGATTGAGAAGTTACTTCGGTTAAAAGTAAGGACGCCAACAAATTAATTGAGAAGTTACATTGATTAATTTGAAGTCTTAAACAAGAAATCAATAACAATAAATCTTTAGGAAACCAATGATGAATCCTATTTTGAAAAAGCAATGGAATCGACCTATTTTTCTTTACTATTGTTTTTTATTTTCTTATCTTTTCAATTCTACTTCTTTCTTTGTTTATCTTAATCCTTTCATATTTTTATCTTTATCTCTCCTATTTTTATTTGACTAACACTTTTGTATAATTTTATAAGAACTAATTTGTTAAAAATCAATTCCGTGTTCATTGGGAGACAACTTAAGGTTAACTTAACCCATACTAATTTTTTGGCTACTTTCTTAACAATACTGAAGTTGATATAGATAAGTAGTATTAATTTGATCGCTTGACGACAACGTTATCATGGCCCAAGGAGTAAAAATAGACCATAATTTGCCCTAACGTTTCCACTTCCCTCACTTTCAGAAACAGTGCCTCCTTGCCTCCTTGAGCAGCTACTACGCTATGCTAGGGTTTTGCCGACAACCTTCTTCAAGCTAGCTCAAGCTAGGTTCCACCCACGTAAGTCAACCTCAAACTCTTACGTCATCTCTAGGAAAACTTTTACCGTTAGGGTTTGGTATTAACTTGTGCTTATTTCTGTCTTACCGATTGTTTCCAGTTCTTTGGCCACCCTTAGGACAGTCGTGCTCGCTGTGTGTGTATTGGGGGTTTTCCGCTTAGCTATTCCAGGTAAGGGAAGCTAGGCTTCATGTTTTTGATTCACTTTTTGTATGCTTTGGTTCTGTTTCGTGTTTCTGGTGATAGTATATTGCTTATGATGATGTGAAAATGCTTTGGGTGTTGTCATGAGTGAGTCCTTGATTGAACATGCGTGGAACATTGGTGAGAACTAATATACTCGCCCAGGCGAGAATAGCGGGAACTCGCCCAGGTTTCTGCTTGAGCGCTCGCCTAGGCGAGGGGCTGTATTTTTTAGCGACGAACTGTCTAGCCCAGGCGAGACCACCTCGCCTAAGCGAGAGTTCACGAAACCTTCTAGGGTCACTATCGCAGTCTCGCCTAAGTGAGAGTCTGCAGCTTGAGCGAGAGCACTCTTCTCGTCTGAGCGAGGACTCCCAGCTTGGAATTTTGCTATGCTTTGTTTCATGAATGTTGATGGTTGTTTGATTGGCTGGTTTATTGATTTATTATGTATAAAGGGGGTGGATATGCATATACTATGTATGTTATGGGTGAGAACAAATGAATTGGTAATGAGCTTGGAATGAGATATAATTGATGGTTAATCATTCATACTAAAGGACATGTTAATGGTATGCATAGGAACTTCATGATTGGTTGATAATGTATGAGTAAGGTTTGTGTAGGACATAATTCCATGACCCTTGTAACAGGGCTTGTGGTGGTGCCTCATCTTATGGACATAATTTCGTGGGCCCTTCTAGGGGAAGTCCACAATGGTGCCTCAACGATTGGACCTAATTCCATGAACCTCGAGGTGAGAGTTCACGATGGTGCCTCGAGATCAAGACGTAATTCCACGAGGGTAACGTGGTGGTGCCTCAAGGCTAGGACGTAATTCCATGAAGGCCATGTGGTTATGCCTCTTGTAAGGGTGTAATTCCGCGAAGGCCTCGTGGTGATGCCTCACTGCTAGGACTTAATTCCACTATCTTGTGATGGTGCCTCATTATGCGTATCTGGATAGTCCGGTCTTGTAGTTTTGAAGGGGTTTGGTATATCATGTGTGGTTTCTCGTCATTGATGCTTGATTATATGATTGAATGATGATTATTATGGTGTATGAATTCTGTGCACTAGCTTACCCTTTTGCTTGTTTGTATGGTTGTGTGTGGTTTTCCTCCTTTGCAATGATCATCAATTCCATTTGAGCAGATGTGAGAACCCCTGGCAGTGGTAATGGCAATGGGGATGCTACAACTTGATGGTTATGGACGGGTATGAGGCTCACTATGGAGCCCTCAGCTGAAGAAGTTTTATTATCTAGATTTATCTTTCTGTACAAGAACTCGTGTTGTTGTCGATCCATTTTAATTAAGTTAGGCAGTGTAGTGCCTCTTCTCTTTTTGTTATGAACATGGTTGGGGTATTGTGTACCTTCATATCCAATTTTCGCACTCTCTAGATATTTATATATGTGTGACGCTTTATTAAATTGAATTTACCTATTTAATTAGAACGTTACATTAATAACATCAAGTTTTCTAAAAATCTTAAGGGAGAAATATTAAAAAAATAGAAAATTTAAAAATCTTATAATAGAATTATATTAAAAAATGAGAAAAAAATACAAAAATATAAAAAGCATTTTCAAAGTATTTTAAATTCAAAATAAAGAAAAAGTAATTTTTTTATTTGTTTTGATAAAATTTTTTAGTTTCATAATTGAAATATAATATAATAAAAAAAATAATGAAATATTAGTAAAATTATCATTGTCTAAAAATAAAAAATATAAATATATAGAAACATTGAGAAATATTCAACCAAAAAACATATTTAAAAAAGCATTTTAGATTAAAAATAGAAAAGATTATTATTTTTTATTAAATTTGATAACATTTTAAGTTTTCTAATTGAAATATTGTACTACAAGAAAGTCCTAATTACTTATGACTGACAAATTATTTAAAAGACATTAGTGTAGAGGTGGTTAAGCGTATATATATTAGTTTTTAAAATGCTATATTTGATTTGTTTATTGTTAGGCTACATCAATAATTTTTTAACCTAATTGTACTTCAATTGTGGTAAGCTAGATTATAACACATTCTTTTCAATTGTTAAAAAAAAGAACAAAAGTGGTGTATCATTTCATTTAAATTTTTATTTTTTATTACTGGAAAATAATTTGTAATTTTATTGATAATTAAGAAAATATTATTATAATAATGGTTGTGGTAATCATAATATATAAAACTTATTCATAAAATAAAATAAAAAATACCAAATTGGATGTATCATTTAATTTAATTTTTCAATGTTTATTACTTGACGTTATTGCATTACATTGATTGAATTTTATGTTCTAATTATATCTTTTATCTTTTTACATCTTTAAAAGAATAACTTGTTATATCTTGAAAGAAAAAGTGCAACACCCCATTTATTTAATAAAGCTAAATAAAGGATATGTCACACAGTATAATATAAGAAGCGAGGATAAAAAAGTATAACGTCACTCCTACAGACATTCCAATTGCTTAAAGGACGAATAAAAGAGGCACACCACGATGCCAGGTACAAAGTAAAGTAAGAGAGTGATAATGACTTAAACAAATTCCTGGAGAAAATAATACATGGGCCTTAGCCCTAAATGAAGAGCCCAAAGGCAGAAGTCAATCCAAAGGCTAAGCAACAAAATCATCACCTCCCTGTTGACCACGGGTGTTCCTCGCATCTGCTCACATCAACAAGTTGATGATCATTGCAAAAGAGAGTACCACATAGCAGAACACACAACAAAAATAGAAGGGTAAGCTAGAGCCAAAAGTGGTTTTATCATGCAATTAGATATACTTTCACAGTCAATTATATATACATCACCCAAGCATGTTATGATCTTCCAAAACAATACATTAAGACTCGACTCGACTCATCCGGATACATATAACCTGGTTTGATTCAGCGGATGCTTGCACTTGTGGTGGATACCTCTGCTCACCCCCGAGCTATGTGTTACAAGTGTTACAATGAATCAATTCCCTCACACACAAGGTTAGCCCTTAATGAGTTTCAAGCCTCCTGCTACTCTCACCACAGGAGTTAGTCCGCTCTAAGTGAGACTAACTGACTCCTTAGAGTGTTAGGATGCGATCCTTACCTTGAATCCTTACCGAGTTATATAGATGTGGCACCACCATAGACACCCACTAACAGGGGCCATGGAATTACGTCCTGACCACTGAAGCACGACCCTGAAACCCCACCTAGAGATTTCAAGGAATTACGTACTGACCATGGACCAATCATAATCAAACAAATAATATTTAACATGCACATATAAATATCTGATGCCGAACTTTACCATCCATCCTCATTTGTATTCCATGTTGAATCCACACCATCTCATTCTTCCCAATCCATGAATATAGAATTTCACCTCATACCAATACCATGCCATTTTGATACCAACCATTTCATTGAAATCACATGCCAAGATCATACCCAAAATTCATCATTTTCTCACCCATGAACCATTCCATATCTTATATCAAATTCATACCCAACTCATCATATTCAATTCATGTTAAACTCATAAGCCATAAACCATAATTCATCATATTCACACAAGGTCACTCAATTCATACTTTAAACGACATAATCAGTCCAAGCATATGATTAATATCCAAAAACAAAGAAAACAAGGAGCGAACCCACCCCTCGCGCAGCCCCTCGCTCAGGCATAAGGGTCTCGCTCAGGCGAGCTCCCTTCGCCTAGTCGAGAGCTCGACAATCTGGACCAGTGGCCATTCGCACTAGCTCGCTTAGGCGAGATCTCCTCGCCTGAGCGAGGCATTCTCTCGCTCAAAACAAGGATGGCCCGCCTGAGCGAAAACTCGCGCAAAAGGCTTGGGCGAGCCTCTGCCAGTCTTGCTTAGGCGAGACTAGCTCGCTTGGGCGAGACCATCAGTTCTCGCCTCTATTCTCACCTACAGTAGTCACATTTTTGCACCAAACAACAAACACAAGCACTTCGCATGTTCATAGTAACATATAGCCCATACAACACCAAACAGAACCAAGAATAGGCCAAAAATTGTTTAAAACACAAAGCCCTAACTTCCCTTACCTGGAAAGAGCTATACAAATGACTCGTATACATAAACAGTGAGCACCACAGCTCCGAGAACGACTTAGTGAGCTAGAAACATAGCAAAATGGAACAGAACAAGGGCATTGAGATGAGCCTCAGAGTAAACACGAAAATAAGACTAGGAGAGATCTAGTATGAGCTAAGGAGCAACTTACGTGGAGTCGAAAGAGCTTGAGCAACCTTGACGAAGACTAAGGATCAAACTCTAGCAGAGCTTCTGTTGAGAACGAAGGTGTTTGAGTTCTGATGTTTTCTGAAACTGAGATGGGAGTGAGAGTGTTAGGCTGGTTTATGGTCTTTGGCTCCTCATGGGCCAGCCCTTAGGCCCAATTAGATCTGAGGTAGCTCTTAAACATAAGGGCAGAAAATATTGGGTCTTACAAAAAGAAAATCTTTTATCTTAATAACATAATTTGATAAGTTTTAAATGTTTTTTAATTGAAATCTTGTGCTATAGAAAAAAAAAGAGTTAATAAAATATTTCTAAAGTATCATTTTCTAAAATTTTAAAAATAGAATTAACTAAAGAGCTTATAGTATAATTATATTTCAAAAATGAGAAATATTTAAAAATAGATAAATATTTTAAAAATATTTTAAACTAAAAAATCAAAATAAAAAAGTTACTTTTTTTATTTTATTGGATAATAATTTAGATTGTTTTAATTGAAATCTTGTGATATAGAAAGAAGATAAGAAAAAATATTAATAACATCAAGTTTTCTAAAAATCTTAAGGGAGAAATATTAAAAAAATAGAAAATTTAAAAATTTTATAATAGAATTATATTAAAAAATGGGAAAAAATTAAAAAATACAAAAGCATTTTCAAAGTATTTTAAATTCAAAATAAAGAAAAAGTATCTTTTTTAATTGTTGTGATAAATTTTTTTAGTTTCATAATTGAAATATAATATAATAAAAAAAAATAAGATAATGAAATATTAGTAAAATTATCATTGTCTAAAAAATAAAAAATACAAATATATAGAAACATTGAGAAATATTCAACCATAAATACATATTTAAAAAAGCATTTTAATTTAAAAATAGAAAAGATTATTATTTTTTATTAAATTTGATAACATTTTAACTTTTCTAAAATAAATATTGTACTACAAGAAAGTCCTAATTACTTATGACTGACCAATTATTTAAAAGAAATTACTGTAGAAGTGGTTAAGGGTATATATTAGTTTTTAAAAACCTATATTTGATTTGTTCATTGTTAGGCTACGTCAATAATTTTTTGACTTAATTGTACTTCAATTGTGGTAAGTTAGATTATAACTCATTCTTTTCAATTGTTAAAAATGAAGAACAAAATGGTGTATCATTTCATTTAAATTTTTATTTTTTATCACTTGAAAATAATTTTTAATTTTATTGATAATTAAGAAAATATTATAGAATAAAATATTATTATAATAATTGTTGTGCTTATCATAATATATAAAACTTATTCATAAAATAAAATAAAAAATACCAAATTGGATGTATCATTTAATTTGATTTTTCAATGTTTTTTACTTGACGTTATTGCATTACATTGATTGAATTTTATCTTCTAGTTATATCTTTTATCTTTTTACATCTTTAAAAGCATAACTTGTTATATCTTGAAAGAAAAATAAAATCTTTTATCTTAAAAACATAATTTGATAAGTTTTAAATGATTTTTAATTGAAATCTTGTGGTATGGAAAAAAAAAGTTAATAAAATGTTAGTAAAGTATCATTTTCTAAAATTAAAAAAAAAAGAATTAACTTAAAACTTATAGTATAATTATATTTCAAAAATGAGAAATATTTAAAAATAGATAAATATTTTAAAAATATTTTAAACTAAAAAACAAAAAAAAAGTTACTTTTGTATTTTATTCGATAAAAATTTAAATTGTTTTAAATGAAATCTTGTGATATAGAAAGAAGATAAGAAAAAAATATTAATAACATCAAGTTTTCTAAAAATCTTAAGGGAGAAATATTAAAAAAATAGAAAAATTAAAAACATTATAATAGAATTATATTAAAAAATGAGAAAAAATTAAAAAATACAGAAGCATTTTCAAAGTATTTTAAATTCAAAATAAAGAAAAAGTATCTTTTTTAATTGTTTTGATAAATTTATTTAGTTTCATAATTGTAATCTAATAAAAAAATATAAGATAATGAAATATTAGTAAAATTATTATTGTCTAAAAAATAAAAAATATAAATATATAGAAACATTGAGAAATATTCAACCATAAATACATATTTAAAAAATCATTTTAAATTAAAAATAGAAAAGATTATTATTTTTTATTAAATTTGATAACATTTTAAGTTTTCTAATTGAAATATTGTAATACAAGAAAGTCCTAATTACTTATGACTGACCAATTATTTAAAAGAAATTACTGTAGAAGTGGTTAAGGGTATATATTAGTTTTTAAAAACCTATATTTGATTTGTTCATTGTTAGGCTACGTCAATAATTTTTTAACCTAATTGTACTTCAATTGTGGTAAGTTAGATTATAACACATTCTTTACAATTGTTAAAGAAGAAGAACTAAGCGGCATATCATTTCATTTAAATTTTTATTTTTTATTACTTGAAAATAATTTGTAATTTTATTGATAATTAAGAAAATATTATAGAATAAAATGTTATTATAATAATGGTTGTGCTAATCATAATATATAAAACTTATTCATAAAATAAAATAAAAAATACTAAATTGGATGTATCATTTTAAATGAATTTTTCAATGTTTATTACTTCAAAATATTTGTATTCTTGTTGATAATTAAGAAAATATTATAAAACAAAATATTGTTATAATAATGGTTGTGCTAATCATAATATATAAAACTTAATCATAAAATGTTAAACATAGAAAATAATATTAATGTACTATTATTGGTAGCACTTACATGGAAGAAATAGAGAATATCAAACCAAAACATAAAAAATAAAAAATATACTACCAATGGTCTTAATACAAAAAACCATAACCAATTGTTCAACCTCTAACACAGATTCTGGAGAAGCGTTTAGAGTAACAAACTTTTTCCAATAGGGATGACTCTGCCATACAATGTGCATTTCTTCAATGGGAACCCCTTTGGTCTCAGGTAGAAGTTTGAAGATGAATATGGTCATCATAAAGACAAAGCATGCAAAGAAAACGAAGAGTCCAAATTTCATGTGACAAAGCATTGTGGTGAAAATTTTTGCAATGACAAAGGTAAAGATCATGTTAACAGAAACATTAACACTTTGTGCAGTTGATCGCACGTCAAGCGAAAAAATTTCACTCATAAACAACCACCCTAAAGGACCCCAAGACCATGCAAATCCTGTAACGTAGATACATATGCCACACACAACCATGATAGCATACCACTTTGGCAACACTTTTGGGTTTCCATCAAATCCAAATTTGAATCCAATCGCCATAGTTATCAGAATCTGCACCAAACCAAATAAAAATACAATATTAATTATAATATATCAATAAAAAGAGTTTGAAGATTTTCACAAAGATTATGTCGGAAAAAAAAACGTTACCTGACAGATAAGCATTTGTGCGCCTCCTTCTAAGAAAAGGGTACATCTCCCGAACTTGTCAACAGTGAATATGGAGGCTAGAGTGGCAATTGCGTTGCAAGCGCCGATGATCATGGCCGACATGAGAGAAGCAGTGGCTCCAAAATCAATGGTTTTAAACAAAATAGGAGCATAAAACATTATCACGTTCATGCTAGTGAGTTGTTGGAAGAAGGGAATGGCTATGGCAAACGCGAGTTGAGGTCTATATTGTCTCTTCAACCAAGAGACCCAAGGGTGTTTCACTACTTTGAAGGATTCACTCGCTGTCATAAGATCCTCAAACTCTTGATCAATGTCCGTGGTTCCTCGAATTTTGATAAGTTCCTTCTTGGCCTTCTCATCAAGACCATGTTCAATTAAGGAACTCGGTGAATTTGGAAGAATGATTGCACCAAACATGATCATGACAGCATGAACTATTGCACAACCCAAGCTATACTTCCATCCTTCCCCATTCTCCATTTTGGCAAAAATGTAGTTAAGAACATTGGCAACAAAGATACCAATAGTGATTTCCAATTGGAACATCATATTAAGTGCACCTCGGTACTTGTAGATAGCAACCTCAGACACATAGATTGGCACAGACTGTCCACACAACTTTATTGCTTTAGCATTTTATGTACCATAATACAAAATATAAGGAATGTTTTTCTTTTCAAAGAGAATATAATAAATATGTATGTTTATAACCTGATTGGTGCATCTAATTCCGAAGCCAAGTAGAATGCGACCAACAATGAGCATCCAAACATGTTGAGCGAAGATATTCAATAGAGCACAAGCAAGAAAGGGAAAACCACCTCAAAACATGATAGCTCGCCTTCTGGTGAGTCGAGTAATAGTGGATGCTAAAACCGAGGCAACAAGTGCAGCCAAATACAAAGATGATGTAAACAACGTTAATGTTTGGCTATCGAATTTGCAGTATTGGTTATCATAGGGTTTTATATTGTTCTCTTTTGCATACACTTCAGGAAAGAATTTCTTCAGAAATGGATCCATAGAAGTCACACCACCTACACATATTTATCTCTTTTGTAACCAAAACTATAATTATAAGATGTAATAAAAACATGTTCCAATATATATATATATATATATATATATATATATATATATATATATATATAAAAATATATAC
>Ga0214543_1011920_pt1 | contig 11888 bp, 6 predicted proteins | sample CNSS2metaG_FD_160094 | JGI IMG/M metagenome (GOLD analysis project Ga0214543, IMG submission 160094) | Root nodule microbial communities from cowpea collected in UCLA plant growth center, Los Angeles, California, USA - CNSS2 | ecosystem: Host-associated > Plants > Roots > Nodule | place: USA...
TCCGTATTCGTTGTGAGACGACTCAGGGTTATCTTAACCCTAACTATTTTCTTCACTACAAACTGGCAATACTGAAGTTGCTAAAGTAGTGGTAATTTGATCGCCTAACGACAGCGATATCAGGGACAGACCCAACGAATCGGACAAGCATGACGACCCGAATAGGTCTAACGACTCGGACCTGCCCGACGACCTTAACAAGAACGACAACTCGAACGGGCCCGATGATCCAAACAGGCCCAACAACCCGAACGGGCCCGACGACACAGACTGCCCGAATACAGGACAAACCTGACAACACGGATGGGCCCAACGACATGGAAGGGCTCGACTACCCGGACAAGCCAGACGAACCTAACAGGTCCTATGACACAAAAAAGCCTGACGAATCGAACGGGCCTGATGACCCATATGGACTCGACGACCCGGACTGGTCTTACAACCCAAACGGCCTGACGACCCAGATGGGACCGACGACACAGACTTGCCTAACAACCTAGACGGGCCCGACGAGCCAGATGGGCCCAACAAGTCAGATATGCCTAACGACTAAGACGGGCCATACGACCTAGACGAGCCCGACAACCCGAACAGGCTCAACAACCCAGACGGGACAAACGATAAGAACAGGCCTGACGACACAGATGTGCCCGACGATCCGAACGAGCCCAATGATCCAAACAGGCACAAAGACCCCAACGGGCCCGACAACCTGTATGGACCTGACGACCCAAACGGGCCCTCAGACCTAGACGGGCCCTACGATGTAGACGGGCCCTACGACCCGAATGGGCCTGAAGACACGTACGGGGGCAACGACCCAAACGGACCCGACAATCAAGACAAGCCCGACGACCTGGATGAGCCCGACGACCCGGACGAGTCCGACTACCCGGACGGGCTCAACACTCAGACGAGTCCGACTACCCGGACGGGCCCGACACCCAGTCGGGCCCGTTCTGGTCGTCGGGCCCGTTCGGGTCGTCTGGCACGTCTGGGTTGTCGGGCCTATTCGGATATTCGGGCCCGTTTGGCTCGTTGGTCCCGTTCGGGTCGTCGGGCCCGTTTTGATCGTCGGGTCCATACGAGTCGTCGGCCCGTTCGGGTCATTGGGCCTGTTTGAATCGTTGGGCCCGTTCGGGTCGTCGTCGCGTTTAGATCGTTTGGGTCGTAAGGCTCATCTGGCTCGTCTAGCCCGTTCGGGTTTTCGGGCCCGTTTGGGTCGTCGGGCCCGTCCGTGTTGTTTGGCATGTCCGGGTTGTCAGGCCCGTCCTGGTCGTCGGGCCCATCTTAGTCGTCTGGCCCGTCTAGGTTTTTGGTTCCATCCGTGTTGTTTAGCATGTCCGGGTTATCAAGCCCGTCCTGGTCGTCGGGCTCATCTTGGTCGTCGGGTCTGTCCTTGTCATCGGGCCTATCCTGGTCATTGGGCTCGTCTGGGTTGTCGAGCCCGTCCGGGTCATCGGGCCCGTTTGGGTCGCTCAACTTCATCTTTGACTCTGGCTTAATGTAGTATTATTTGGGGGGCTAACCCACCTTAGCCCTAGCCCTAACCCACTAGAGAGGGGGCTTTGGGGGCTGGGGCTTTTTTTTGGCCCCCTCATTTGGGGCCCCCTAAAAGGGGGCTTTATGAAGAGTGGGCCAGGGCTAGCCCATGGGCTAGGGGCCAAATTGACACCTCTAGGTGCTGGTGAGGCATAACATCGAAGATAGGGTTGGATGGGAAAAGATTTTACTAGAATTTTATCATTATTGTTTTTATGAACTTTGTAAATAGTGTTTTACTGATTTAAGAATTTGGATATTGTATTGGAGTTTTATAAATTATGGATTTTTTTGGATAATTTCTAATGTAGTAAATGTTTTAAAATTTCTCGCGTTTTTGGGAAATGAAGTATAATAAATGAGGTTTCATCATATTTCTTAATTTTATTATTTAAATTAGATTTAGGAAAGAGGAACTACTACAAGAATTTCTTCTCAATCATGGATCATTTGGGTCTTTTGATACCATGTAGAAATCAAAGAAATATACAAAGAAGGAGATTGTATATTATTGATTGTGTATAAAATGTTACAAGAAGTGTGTTATATATACACATAAAGCTAACCCTATAAGCCACAAGTAAATGGGCCTATGCTAGCAAGGAGTGGATAATCCTCCAATTCATTGTGTGCATCGCTCACAAATCACTCAATGAGAACACCAGCCATCCGTGCAAATTTGAACCTTGTAATGCTCTTCAATAGTAAATCCATAAAAAAGAACACAACCTTAGGGTATGTTTGGATTTGAAGATGGATTTGGGGGAATGGATAAGAGAGAAAAAGGAGGTGAAAGTGAGGTTGTTTGGATTAAAGGAAAGATTGTGCAATTTAAGTGAATTTGAGATGAAAGTTTGTGTATGATGTGACAAGTATGACAGATTAAAATGATATTTTAATAGATAAAATCATATGATTACCATTTTATCCTTGAGGTATTGTTATTATCATCATCCTCTAACCACCACCTGCACCTCCCCCTTCATTCATACATAAATTGACCAATTGCCTCCATGCATCTCCTATATGAGAGGGCAATCCTATAATTCAACCATGTTAAGGTGTATTTCTTAGCTTTTCTCCTCCCTCAAGCAAAGGTGCATTTTTCATACTCACCTTTAAATCACCGTTTACAAATCAGTGTATTTCTCTTGATACAAATGTGGTCGACACTCGCTTTTCTTTCTTCGTGCACATGAGAGGAACTTAATGTTGAAAAGGAAACAACACGCTTTCGTGAGTTTTGTCGGTTAGATAATTTTGAACAAAGAATATTGATTTTTAGATTAAGTTTTAAACATATAATTTAAAACTTTAGTTAATTAATTCTTCCAATTTATGAAATTACTAATTTTTTAAAAAATTTCTTAAAATCATGTTTGCATTCTCCTTTATTTTATTAACTCACTCGTACTTTTCTCTGATTTAGTTTAATAAAAGATAAAATAAAAGAAAATGAGTTTATCCTATTGACATATTTTTAAGACTTACTTATGTTCGGTTGTATAAGACATGTTTATTTATGTTTTAACATTAAAAATTAAATTTTGTCAATAATATATACACAAAAATAACACTTTTTAAATTTATCATAAAAAATTGCGTTGTAATTTATTTTGCATGTATTAATAGACATTTTATTGCTTAATAGTTATTTATAGAGTTAAATATATTTTTAGTTTTTAGACTACTTTCAAAAATTGTATTTCTTTCTTAAACTAAATGATATGTCTATTTTGTCTCTACACTTTATACAAGTTATGTAAAATATTTTTCTTAGAAAATGACACATGGATGTTATATTATTATTCTCCACTTAGAAGTTGCTACATGTCCCTTTGCTCTCTCAACCAATTTTCATTATTTATATTCCTATGCAAAAAATATCTTTTAGCTTTACACACACATAACATTGCAGACCACTGCTATGACTGCTTCTCTTTTCCTTTTCAATCAATCAAAGTTGCATTTTTCTTCAATCACACGCCACTAACAACACAAATCCCCATTTTCAATTCAAAAAAGGTCTCCAACGAGTGTGAGGAAGGGCAACCTCTAGTGTGTTAAAAGGTGTGAATCCATTCTCCATCAAGAACAACAGATGACTACTCCATTGAGGATCCTTAGAGAGTCAAGCCATTTATTTAGATATGCGAGTAGATATGTTTTTTCTTGATGTTTTCTTTCCCCTTTCTTTTTATTTGTATATTCTTGTCTTTATTTGAATATGTATATATTTGTCTCTTGGAATAATTTTGTGTGAATTGTTTTGCTTATTTTATTGGATAATTGGAATAATTGTTGGACATTGAACCCTAAGGTATAAGACATGATATTTATGCCTAGGAATTTTTTTGGGTTTTTTTTTTGCATGTGGGGGTTTGGGTATGCATCACAAGCTTACTCCTCTCTCAATGAATCATCCCTAGTGGAGTCGCCATCTATCGCAACCGAAATCGTGACGAGACGACAAACAAAAAAGAAACGAGTTTAATAAGATATTTTAGAGTTGCCACAATAATTTATTATGGAAAAACTACGAAAAATAGTAAAATAAGACACGATCTGCGAAAACTAGATTTTGGGTCTAGGAGTCAATTACATAGGGAAGGTGTTAGCACCTTACAACGTTCGCCTGAAGGTAGTGCCTTTAATTAGATGTGTGAAATTGACGTGGTTTTCAAAATACTCAATTTCCCTAAAAATAAGAAGACAATTATACTAAAAACAAACAAAAATGTTTTTGTGTTTTTGGTCCCAACAAGTATTGAACAAAGAACTACGTAACTCTGATTTCTCATTTTGAATGAAAATACGTAAGAGCAAGGTCAACCTTTGTTGGACCCAAAAACCAAAAAACATTTTTGTTTATTTTTAGTATTATTGTCTTGTTATTTTCAGGGACACTAAATCCTAAAAGAACAAAAGACTTATTTTACATGCATACTAATTTGAGACTTTTGGCTAGGAAGAATGAAGAATACAACTGAGGGAGTAGTAAGATGTATGATATTAGTGGAGAAGCATGGGATGACTTTGATGATATTGGAAACCTTAGAGTAGTAACATTATCTCTTGATAAACTATATATGAAAATTGTTTTATTTACATATGATACTCAAGGACAACGTGAAATTGACACTACTCCTATTTCTTGACAATAGGCTATATAAATAATTATTTACAATTTTTATTGGTTAAAATATTTAAAAGTAAAATTTGTCATTTCTAGTTCATATATACAATTGAGTTTAATATATTTAGCATATTCAATATAGATAACATTTATTGATAATTTTTCAATTGTGGTATGATTTAAAACAAATTACAATTGAATTATATGTTTTTTTAATGTAAAATGAATTGTCGTATCAAATACATATCGTACCCTATATTTTTCAAGATAAGACAAATCATCATATTAGATACATGTTGTATTCAATACTCTTATCGTATTCGTGCATCTTGTGAAGAACTACTTATTCATCAATATGCATTTGTTGTATTAAAAAGGTTTAATATTCAATATGCATAACTTTGATTGAGTTTGTTTGACACAAATGTGTAATTTTACATACTTATATTGGTGGGGAGACAAATATGATAGAAAGAGTAAAATTGACTATATTTTGTCACCTAGGAAACATTATTTGCTCATAATGATCAAAGGAATTAATCAGTTGCAACTCTTTCATCATGTTAAGCAAAACATATTGTTGCATAAGTAAGGCCATGTCAAGTTGTGTGCCTTCAAACCTTACTCAAGTATAGACATGTGAAAATGGAAGGACTAATAACACTTATTGATGACAATACTTCACCAATTAACCTAGCTAAAAGTTGAGCAACACATGGAAGGAGCAAATGCATAAAGGAAACATTTATTTAGTGAGAGATCAAGTGAATAAAGAGAACATAGATTAATATGTGTAACATCCCATTTTAATTGAATAAACCATTAAAACTAGACAATACAGGTTTGATAATCCAAAATAGTAAACACAACAGTTAATATAGAGTATATGTACAATCATCCCAAAAGAAACAATCATGCATGAACAAAAGAAGATTTTTTATCCCATGCTCAAATTGCGGGTTCTACTACATCATGTGGTGCATCCTCTCTTGCATCATCCCCTACTCACACCAATGATCATTGCAAAAGAAGAAAATACACAAACAACAAATAACACAAATAAAATCAAGGGTAAGCTAATGATAACTTTAGACATACATAATTCAACTTCATACATAAAATGTGCACCCATTAAGATATCACACCCAAATTAGCAGTTCATCATTCAAAAATCACAAGGCAATCTCATCAACACGTATAGACATAACCTAGACTCGATTATCCAAATTTATACATTGACTTGAACATAAGAAGCCTTGCACCTGTCATAGAACCTCTTAGTGGATTGTAACAAAGGCTCTAGCTCCACCTAGCCTAACAAATCGATAAAATTCCCCAGTATAGGGTAAGTTAACTTATGGCATTGCGAGATGAAGGGTCCCACCCCTAATCCCACCATAAGAACCTTTTTCAACTTTGACAAGCTAGATTACGACACTCTATGTGAGTTTGTAAGCCTAATAGAGTATAGGATGACTTATGACCAACATGTATCCCTAATCAATGCATAGCACAAAATTAATAAGAATTTGTAATTCTTCCTTAGAAGCCAAAAACCCAAATAATCATACAATTCAAAATAGTTCACATTTCATTATATTGATCCACTTTCACTCTTTTAAAGTCATCACATTTCTTAAAACACAATTCACAACTATTTTCACCAAGCATTCTACTCCATACATTACTTGACATCATAAGATAACCTTTCCAATTGAAATTACAAATATTGAAACAAAATTCGACAAGGTCCTCATACCCACAATCATAAATAGCTCATCACAACTTTACTTCATCCATACTAAGCAATCTCTCATGCAAGATCAATTTTAGCTATCATACATCAACATACATGTTCACACATATTCATTAATGAATAATCATATACCAGGGCAATTGCAACCAACATATCTTATCATACATATTTTTATCAAATTATTCCATACAACTCAGCTCATCACACAAAAAATAACAATAATCTTCCTCAACCATTCATCATTCACAACACAATCAACATGCATTCTTGACATTTCAAATCACATCTTTCAGCTAAAATCTACATACATACACACACATATATAAATACAAAATGGCCACTTGACACCATCGATACAAACTATTTGAGATTGAATAAAAAAAATTGCAGCTTGTTCAAAACTTCAAAGATTATGTTCTTACATTTAAATTAAAGATAATTGACTCAAGAGTGCGATACAAAAAGAATCAACCCAATTGAGCAATTGTAGACAAAGTTATATACCAAACAAATAACATAAATCAAAGTTGTCAACAACCTAAACTACGGGAAATTACGTGTAAAATTGCTCTAACTAAAGACATCTAATTCAAGATCTGAACCGTCAAACTAAAGAACTATTTGCCTAGAACCAATTGTTAAAATTTAAGTTAATCCGACGGCTAAGGAACTGATAATCTTATTTTTGCTGAGGTGGCTCAGAGTTGGAAAGCTCCACTCACCTAGTGAGAGAATTTCTTGCCCAACGATAATTGCTTGCCCAACAAGAAAAACTCTCTATCAAAATTGATTTAGCACTCGCTCAGCAAGCGGTGAGCTCGCTTAACGAATATGCATAACCGAGAAATGCAAATTCTTCAAAAACGAAAGTACCACAAGAACCAAAATCCCATTTTCATGTTTCCTACCTCAAACACATCACAATTTCACCAATTTCATATTGAACAACTTATTTCAACCCAACAATTCCAGTTACAATACATATTATAGGAACCCTAAAAAAATCCACAATACATACATAACAAAACTTGCAAGTTAGGGATTTTTATCTTCTACCCACACAGAGCAAAATCAATTTATGCCACCAAAACATATTATCAGCACATAGCCAGGCATCCAAACCAAAATCATCATGCAAGAATTTAAAGGTTAGCTTCCCTCACCTTGATTGAAGTTCTTGAAGCCTACTAACATAGTTTTACAACTTATACCCGTAAAACTCCTAAAGACACACAAACAAAACATCAAAACATGATATGAGCACATAACGGAACACACGAATGTGTAGGGAGTCCATTGGAACGAAATCGGACCGCATTCAACACCGAAAAAAGCAAGAAACTAAAAAATACATATTGGACTTCTAGAAACTAAGGAGAATGGAACTTACTTTATTTGGGATTTCAAAAAATGGGTCTTGTAGAGCTCTTCGTAGTGGCTCCAATGACAACTTTTGTTTGAAAATAAAATGAGATTTGAGTGAGATATTAAGAGGGAAGAGATGAAGAAGTGAGAGAGAAGGAGGCTCTTTGAAGAGGGTGGAGCTTATAAGTTTTCTTAGGTTGCAAATTCTATTTTCAATACAAAGGGGTTTTATAATATGTATATTAATTTATAAATTTAGTATATTTATTTAAATATAAGACTTGTATAGTTAATTTTTATATTTAATATATGTAATTTATAACTTTAGTAAAAATAATTTAAATTACAATTTTTCATGAAAAAAAAAGAATAAGTATATTGTACTGAGTAATTGAAGTGTTTGGACTTATTATTAGTAAATGTGTAAGCTTATATTATTTTACTTTAGTTTTAAAATATAATTAAGGATAAAATATAAAACATGTACACAAAATCAAATAATTTTCATTATATTATAACAAATAAGTGAATAAATAAAACATATAAATATATGTTATAGATTATACATATTTATATTTATATAAAATTGATATATGTACATTTTTTTAATAAAATTTTAGACTATCTAAATTATAATAGTATACTTTTTAATCTATTTATGTCTATACATTTTAATATTTGAATCATTTATAGCGAATGGAATTAAGGTTATAATTTTTAAGTTTTATTTTTTTCTTTATTCTTTCTATTTTTGTAGTAGAAGGGATTACCTTATATATGTTCAGTTTTCATATTTTTTTTTGTCTGTTTGTGGTGAAAACGTATCATATTTTCAGACTTAAAATTCATATAGTGAGTGCACTAAAAATTTAATATATTTTTTATTAAATATATATGAAAATTTAAAAGTAAATGTACCTGTTTTAAAATAGAAAAAAAGTTATAGGAAAATTTCTTCTATCTACCTTCTAAGGTCATTATTTGAATTAAAAGAAGGGCATAATGGTATTTCCGTATATGGAAAACAAAAATGCAGTTTTCTTCCTTTGAATCTCCGTTTCATAACCAACAACAAATACCTTAGAGACTCACATGTGTCTGGCAATGTCATTTAGACACATAATGTTAAGTCAAAGTATAGTCTACCAAACTAATGCCATAACTTTTAGTATATTATAACCCAAGTCAGTCTGGCAATCATCATTAAGAACAATTACCGCATTCCTAAAGTATTGATCATTCTGGAGCATGGAATTTCGTCACAGTTTTGTCCTTAAAAGACATCTCAAAGGGTGGAGGGAGGAAGAAGTATTTAAACTACGGTTGACCTCGACTCCTAAGCGATGTGAGACTTATTGGGTGTACCGGAACAATAACCAAGAATTTTAGTCCCTTTATGTTGTGTTGGATGAGACAATTTAAGAGAGTAATTTATTTATATGAAGAATTTGAAATTCTTTGAAGTAAAATGATTTTATTTGAATGGAGAAATTAAAATGAAATTAAAATTGAGTAATTTTAAGAAGGTACTTCAAAAAACTAAAATAATAGAATTTGAAATTCATACAAAAAGAAGGAAATTGAAATTCTACAAGTTCTACAATTTCTCATTGGTCAAGATTAAAAAAATCCACAAGTCCAAAAGGTTGACTCATATAGACCTTTAGCTTGGGCTAAGCAGTCTCAACATTTAACGCGTGCCGAATCAGTCCGACTATGAGTACGAGTAGACTTGACTTGACCTTTGGCCAAAGTCCACTAGTCTTTATATGTGGCCAAGGGCGACTTGTGTTGACCTTCTATCTCGCAGATTCAACTCGACATTCTACTTAAGTTGACTCGACTCTGACAAAAGGTTGAGGCGATTTAGAATTGGTCAAAGGTCAAGTAGATTCGGACTGTGGATCTAGTTGATGGTCAAATCCAGTAGGGCCCAAGCTAGAGGTCTAGTATGGTCGAGCTAAGTTGGAGGTCAAGCCAAGTTGATGGTCGAGCCAAATCAACCCATACCAAAGGTCAAGCCGAGTTGGAAGAAGATTATCCAGACCCTATTAGATATTCCAACTTACATAGAGTAAGATATGTAATTAGTGAGAGTCAATGGAGGTTACTATGAGGAGAATTGATTTTAAATGGAACCTTTTATGACTGTTATAGGTGAATTATCAAAGAGGAATGACTGACTACAACCATTGTCGTTAGCCCAAATCTATTTGAGGTCCTTATGACAAGGCAAAATCTTTGAGGTCTGATTCAATACATGAAATCTTGAACAAGTAATTGGTATAGTTAATTAGATAATTGTGTATATTGAATGAAATTATTGTATGTGACTAATTATTTTGATTATTTGATTCAATTATAAACCTTTTCCTTTTTAAATACATTAGCTTACCTTTGTCTTTTGTGGTTTTATCCACCTTCGATGATTATATGTTATACATGAGTAGATGAAAGTGATATACGAAAATTGAAAAACAAGAAAATTACTTAAAATTAGGTAAAGTTTAACGGTTGCATAGGTATATAGTTTTGAATTATATATATATATATATATATATATATATATATATATATATATATATATATACAATTATTTAAAAGTGTTATTTATATTTTAAAAAAAATTATTATTATCTTTATAAAGGACGATAAATGTATATTATATATTGATATAGTTATTTATTGTTTAATATCTAACTTGTAATAAATCAGCTACTTATTAGTGTAAAGAGGCTAATTGTGACTTTACATAAAAAGTGAAAACATATCAACCTAAAACTTTTGTTTTCAATCATGAAATTTTAAAGAAATTTGTGAGCATACGTGACACATTAAAATTAATTATTTCATTAACATTTAATTATATTAGTAATATATATTATTATTGACATGTGAACAAAATTTATTTTGTTGCCGTAAATATTTATCTTTAACTCTATCATCTTTATCCAAAAAAACATCTCAACTTAAATAATGATTATATTTATTTATTTTTCTCTAAGACAAACTTTATGAAACAAATATACTATAAAATAATTACTTATCTTTGTAAATATTTATCATTTAAGGATAATATATTTAAAATAAAGATAGAATAAAAAAAACTAAAAGTTATAAAATCACATATAGCTTTCTTTTACTAATAAGAGAATGGAAATTTTATTTTGTTTAATTATAAAACATCCAAATGATAAAATGATTTCCATTACATTCTTTTTTTTTTTTTTCTTTTCTTTCTTAATTATCAATCTAAAGATAACCCAAGTCATTCGTTACAACAACTTATCTATGTTACATGTCAAACTGCTTTTCAAAAATCTAGTTTTAAAAATCAATGAATATAGTTGATGTTATAGAATATCTTTAAAAAATGTCTTAACAACAATGATGGTAATGAGAAAATAGGTACTTTAAAGTCCCAATATAAACATATAAAATAATTTCGGGAAGGATCAAAGTTGAAATAATTGAGTTCAAGAATCTAGTGCACCTGCTTTTCATGAGTGATTGAGTCAAGGCTTACAAAAAGCTGATATATGCACATTTTTTTTTTTATCATAGTAGGATGTGAGAAACAAACACCTAGTATTATTACTCACTTTTTCTAATTATTTTAAAATGGTAGATAAGAAAGCTCAATTTTATAGATAGTTGCACTCTTCTAATTATGTATGCAGGATTTATAACTTTGGAGAAAAAAATAAATAAATGGAAAGGTAACGAAAGTATATTTATATAAATGATTATGGAACGATTCATAAACTGATTTTATAAGAGAAATTGAAATATTTATATAATAAATTAAGTTATGCAAGATATATAATGTATTATATATTATATGTATAATATAATATAATCCATTACATTGATACAATACACAAATTTAGATATTTTTATACAATTTTGTTGGGTATACGCTTAACTTCAACTTTTTTTTTTAAGTTCTTTTTTCTTTCACTATAAAACTATCAACATTTTTTGTTTTATCAAAATTTTACATACTTAAATTTGTTTCTAAATATATATATATATATATATATATATATATATATATATATATATATATATATATATATATATATATAT
>Ga0214543_1011924_pt1 | contig 11882 bp, 12 predicted proteins | sample CNSS2metaG_FD_160094 | JGI IMG/M metagenome (GOLD analysis project Ga0214543, IMG submission 160094) | Root nodule microbial communities from cowpea collected in UCLA plant growth center, Los Angeles, California, USA - CNSS2 | ecosystem: Host-associated > Plants > Roots > Nodule | place: USA...
TTCAGTAGTTCCATACAACTCCAAGTTGTTGCTTAAGTATCAAGCTCATATCAATGTTGAACGGTGCAATAGAAGTACCTCGATAAAGTACTTATTCAAATACATTAACAAGGGTTATGACATAATTACAGCAGCCATAGTGGATAACAACAACCAATCTTCTGCTTCACATGAAGTTGTAGATGAAATCAAGCAATATGTTGACTGTGAATATAAATCTCCCAGTGAAGCATGATGGAGAATATTTTCATTTCCTATTCACGAAAGAAATCCAGCTATAGAAAGGCTTTTTTTTCATTTTCCTGGTGAGCAGTCAGTCTACTTCAAGGATGACGACTGTATTGACGATATACTAGGAAAAGCTACTGTTGTTGAATCTATGTTCACAAGTTGGATGGAATGCAATAAAACACATGAAGTTGCAAGGAGGTTAACATACCCACTTTTTGTTTCAAAATTTGTATATGTAAAAAAGGATAGATGCTGGAAACCAAGGAAAATGGGCAACACAATTGGAAGACTCATTTGGGTGCCACCAACAGCAGGTGAACTTTTCTATCTTAGGAGAATGCTAACAGTAATCAAAGGGCCATCGTATTACGAAGACATTAGGACAGTCAACAATATAGTGTATCCAACTTTTAGAGATGCCTATGAAGCTTCTGGATTCTTAGCAGATGATAATGAATACATAGAAGCTATAACAGAAGCAAAAGATTTGGGATCTGGTCCATTCCTAAGGAAACTATTTGTAACTATGTTAGTTTGTGATAGTCTTAATAGACCAGATCAAGTCTGGGAAAAGACATGGCATTGGTTGTCTGCACTAGTGCAAGAAAGACTTTCTGTCGCGGTTATTTTGGTCATTTGGCCTCGGTTTAAGACACGAGGCATATTCAGCCGAGGCAAAAAGGATATCTTTCTGCCTCGGTTCTCAACTTAGGCATATCCCATCATTACTGCCCCGGTCTTGATGGCAACCGAGGCGTAATATACGTTAAAAATTAAAAAAAAAAGTTGCAGAAATCATCTTTCTGTCATCTTCTCCGACCTTCCACTCCAGCCTTCCACACCATCTTCACCACACGAATGATGTCGGAGCAGTGCTGGCGGAGCAAATCGAGAAGCGCGACCACAGACAGATCGAGAACGACACAATACCTTCGAACCACCATTGACATAGCTTCGTTCCTGCACTCACGAAACAAACCAGTTCTTTGCCAAAATCTCATTGCAGCAAGACAGAACGAACCCAACAATCAAGAACGCGCCATGGATTTTTCCACGCAGACGAACCACTACGAACCTAGCTAACACACGTCCACCACGCCAGAAAACTCAACGCTGCAACATTTGAACCATGCCATCATGAACCCTAATCGCGAGATTCACTACATAGCAACGCATCCATCAGATCTTCATAACCACCGCAACCAAAGTCACGAACACAACAACATCACGAACCCATTTAGAATGCAACACTTTAGCCACTCCATTGCTACACTTCCCTGAGGAAACTTACGCAGAGGATCGAAGAGGGAAATATGAGGGTTAGGGTTTTTGCGCACCAGAGGAAGAAGATGGACTATTTTTGGTTTTGAAGATATTTATCCCACCTTCTGCCTCGGTTCAATTGAAAACCGAGGCATATCACCATCTTCTGCCTCGTGTCCTAACACCTGAATTCCTAGAGTCCGACAAAAAAAGAAAAAAAATTTGCAGACACTTTACTGCCTCGGGTCAGTAGCAATCGAGGCATAAACTGGCTTTACTTCCTCGAGTCAATAACAACCGAGGCATATAACATTGCATAAATTACAAAACTGCCACCGCGTGTTTATCTGCCTCGTTTCCACTATAACCGAGGCATAAAGCTCGAGTTAGAAAGTCCAAAATGCACTAGTGCCGATGGTATACTGCATAGGGAAAGAATACCAGCTGCAAATCCAGGTATATTTAAAATACTAACCAAAGTAATTTTTTCATTTAACACCAAAATACTTGTTAGTAATTCTGATATTATTTATGCAGAATTGCAACTTAGCAATGATAGCTTGAAAAAATTAACTTTATCTGAAATTGAAGACCTTCTACAGAAAAATAGGAGAAGTTTTCATCAATGCCTTATCCTGATGCTTTTGCAACAACAAATCGTGGCAATAGATTGATATACTCTGAACTAGATTATAACATGGTGGAACAACATAATCTATTTTAAAGAAACTACAATTCAATGACAGGTGAATACTTGAAATATAATTTTATGTAAATGCTTGAACGAAATAATTAGAATAACCTGTCGTATAATAATTATATCCACAATTAACTTATTTGATCGTGCATATGAACAAAAGGACATATTTGAAAAGGTAAATGAGGTTGTTATGAAGAACAATGGTGGAATGTTTTTCTTGTATGGATATGGTGGCACAGGAAAAACTTTTATGTGGTCAACATTATCTTCAGCACTACGATCAAAGGGAAAAATCATCCTCATAGTGGCATCAAGCGGAATAGCATCACTTTTGTTACCCGGTGGACGAACAACACATTCTAAATTTAGAATTTCGATTCCTATACTTGAAAATTCAATTTGTAACATTGAACAAGGTTCTGATGCTGCCCACCTATTAAGAGTAGCTCATCTTATAATATGGGATGAAACACCAATGGCACATAAATTTTGTGTTGAAGCCGTATATAGAAAATTGAAAGACATTATGAAAGATGATATACCATGTAATTAAGTTTTTGGAGGAAAGGTGGTTGTATTTGGAGGTGACTTTAGACAAATCCTACCTATCTTTCCCAGAGGAACTCGATCAGACATTTTCCATGCTACAATTAATGCATCATACCTATGGAATCACTGTCAGGTATTGACATTGAGCAAAAACATGAGACTTATGCAATCAAGACTCCAAAAATCTACTGCAACAGAAATTCAACAATTCTCTAATTGGATTGTTCAACTTGGAGATGGAAAGTTGTGTGAACCAAATGATGGAGTGGTTGAAATCGAAATACCACATGAATTTCTCACAACAGAATTCAATGATCCTCTTCAAGCAATTGTGGATTCCACATATCCAGAACTAATTCAAAATTACAGCGATGAAAACTATCTCAAGAGCAGAGCGATATTGGCCAGTAGAATCGAGACTATGGATGAAATCAATGACTACATGTTGTCATGGATCCCAGGTAAAGCATCTGTTATTTGCCTAACTCCATTATCTACTATAATACATGCAAGACACAAAAAATCTAACACTAATACTATTTTGCAAGAGAACCGAAAGAATATCTAAGTGCAGATTCCATTGATAAATCTGATAATTTCACAAATGATGACATGGAAATCATTACTCCAGAATTTCTAAACTCATTGACTATTTCATGATTGCCAAGCCATAACATCAAACTCAAAATTGGATTACCCATAATGTTATTAAGAAACTTGGATCAATTTGAGGGTTTGTGCAACAGAACCAGGTTAATTATTACAAGATTGGCAAATCATGTCATTGGTGCAAGGGTTATTATAGCGAACAACAATGGAAATGAAGTATATATACCAAGAATGTCTATGTCCCCATCTCAGTCTCCATGGCCATTCAAGCTAATTAGAAGGCAATTTCCAATTATGTTATTCTATGCCATGACAATAAACAAATCTCAGGGACAATCATTAGGTTCGGTAGGATTATACCTACCGACACTAGTGTTGAGCCATGGACAGTTATATGTTGCAGTTTCTAAGGTTCAGAGTAAATCAGGATCAAAGATATTAATCCATGATAAAGAAAAAAAGACCTTTGTCTCATACACAAATGTTGTCTTCAAAGAAGTCTTCCAGAATGCATAACAGGAAGCAACCTATATCTTTATGATTCTATTATGTCTCAACATTATATAGTATATGCACCTCTCTATATCTATTGCAGATCTACAATAACCATACATTTTACATCTCAACAAATATAACAAAAAAATAAAAGTCAATTTTTATACAACATTGTTGCTATTTTCTTTTTTAAAACAAAAAACATAAATATCATTAATTATTAAGAATCAAAATGTCGAACGAAATCAAAACAATAAATTGCATGGTTCTTTCTGCTTACCAGTAAAGTTGCTCTACTCTTGCTTTCCCCTTTTCGTGCTCTCCATTTTGATATGTTAAATGATATAAAACAATGATACCCAAAAAAGATTTCCTATCATTTAAAACAGCACCAACCAACAACGCAACAATGAAAATTACTCTTTTGACCCTAATGACACCTAATTAATTTCTATATACACCACCACAATTTGAATACCCGTATTAATACTACTAATACGCATGCCAATATGCTCTACAGGTAGATATTCGAAACATGTTCTACTTCAAAGAACATGCTCTTAAAAATGGTCATTTTGCAAAAGCAACCTTTCAAATAACATAATGAGATTAAAAAATGTAATCATCAACTTATATTGACATGTAATCCAAGTAAACCATTACAAATTCATTTGTCAAAATACATCACGTTTGTTGATACAATGAATTGATTCATCTATATATTCATCTATTTATCACTTCATCTTCTTCAAATCATTTAATGTTTTCATGGTCATGGAAATTATAATGTTTCTAATGAATTATCGTAACGCCTCATTATTATAATAAAAATAATTCATTGTTTCATGTTTAAAAATCAATGTTTTTTTAACATTTGACAAACACAAATCCAACCATTACGTTTCATAAACGAAATTATGATCGATTACTATAAATAAAAAATGCCAAATTTTAGAAACCCATTACTTCATCCACCAAATAAACATATCCATACATACGAAACCAAAACTGCAAACATAATTAAAAGTACTTGTGCCACACTTGCACCAAAATATTTCCACATAAGTATATATTTAGCGTTAGGAATCTAAGTCAAAAAACACCCTAAATTTTCTTAATTATTATTTTTCTGTCATCATCTTTCTGAACTTCTAACTTGATACAGTCACCTATGCATATGTTATTTTCACTAACAAATCTCTTCCATCCGGATTCCAGATAACATTCAGATATTTATCTTGCGGCCCGTCTAATTGAACATTCCCAGAACATTCCACTGCCATTTGATAGAATATACTCCTTCTTAGACCTCGACAATGCAGTTCCAACGAAAGAAGCATTAAGATACTGAAAACAAGTATTAAAAATGCTAACAAAATAACTGCACAATAAAATACATATTCAAAAAACAATATTGTTATTAAAAATATAGATAACAGTACCAGCGACGATGCACCAACATCATAATCAGTCAAACACTTAACCAACGTATAATCAACACCTGGGTCAGCAACATTTGAACCACTATTGCCACTACGAGAATAGGACGCACCATTTGTGCTATAATCAATCTCCATTCCTTCTAACGAGAACAACCTATACAAGAAAACATTATTCGACACATAATTCAGATGCAAGTACACTTCATCTTTCAAATTATAGTACTTATACATGTTTCCAATACCACCACGAAAAACAGTTGTACCATTTGCTTTCACATCAAACTTAAACTTAAAAGTATTATAACAGGGATCTCTGAACTGCATCTCTTCACCATAAATTACTTTCTTCTCCCAGAATAAATGAAAATATGCATCCAAGCAAATCATAGACTACATTCGGAGAAACAATAAATATTAGATTGGAATAAAAATCTATTATAAAACAAAATAAATTAATAAGGTTCGGAAGTTAACCTCTGTGGGGTATAACTTCACCCGAAATGAAGACAAGAACCTGAACTACATTAAATCTTCCTCTGCAATGTAACTATTACCTAACCCAGGGTATTCGATCTTAGTCCAGTTTGTGTCGAAAATTATGATTCGGAAATATCTATCACCATAGAACAAAGTACATATATAGTGCAAATCTTCCAGTTCATAGAAATCTTCAAAATGATATGGAATTCGAAAAATCCCCTTCTTGATCAAATCGTCCTCAAAATCTAAGTTCATAACATTTCCCATTGGATCTGTGAAATAGTTGGTTCCAATAACCAATTTCTTTCCCCATTCAACCATAAAACATTCTTCAAAATCCCCAAAGCCCTGTAACGCCCGTACGTGCAAGAACACAACCATATAGCACATGCATGTCAGAAAAATTAACCAAACTATGCATCAATGACATTATCACAACCATTAGAAAGACAACGAAAGTATTCATCAAAACAATGGAAGGTAACGAAAAACATATATAACCAATAATGATAACGCAGATGAACAGCAAAACTTAAAAATTACATACGTCACCCTGAGTTAGCAAACAGATGGAGTTTTGGAACAAGTTCTTGAAGCTGTATCTGCAAGAAGACGACATCTTCTTCCACGACAAAACCAGCCCACCAAAGAACGAAAAAAATGTAACGCTGAAGCTCAAACTGAGAACGAAAGCTATTGCTTTTACAATTATATCAAAATATCTGAAAATATAAAACTGTACCTGAAAATATCTGACCATATATTAATTATTAATTAAAATATATATTAAAATATATCTGACGAAGTATTAATTAGTGACTAAATTATATATTAAAGTATTTGCCAAAAAAAAAACCCGTGCATATGCACGGGTCTGATGCTAGTTAATTGAGCAATAATCTTTAGATAACCGATGATGAATCTATTTTGAAAAAGCAATGGAATCAATCTATTTTCTTTACTATTGTTTTTTATTTCTTTTTATCTTTTAAATTTTATTTCTATCTTTGTTTATCTTAATCCCCTATATTTTTTATTTTATTTGACTAACTCATTTGTATAGTTTTATAAGAACTAATTTGTTAAAAATTAATTCCGTGTTTGTTGGGAGACGCCTTAGGGTTACTTTACCCTTTCTATTTTCCTGACTACTATCTTAGCAATACTGAAGTTGCTATAGTTTAGTAGTATTATTTTGATCGCGTCAACGACAACGTTATCAAATTTGGCGCCGTTGTTGGGGAACACGGTTAGAATTTTTATCATTTTAGTTCTTATTTTTCTTTTTATTCTTTTGATTCTATTTTTTATTTTTATTTTTATTTTTTGTTTATCACTAACATTTTATTTTCTCAATTTTTGTTCTAACATTTTTTTTCTTTAGTTATTTTATTTTGTTATTTTTTTTAAGCATAGTTTTTGTTTGAGGAATTTTGCTGGGAAATTTGTGAAACTAGTTGGGAAAAACTTTGGCTAAGGAAAGATAAGGTACTTAAGTTGTCCATTGAGACACACATCTCTTTCTTGGAAGTCTACTCAACAAGCTTTCAACTTATTTCTTTTCAGAAAACCTCTTTCAAAAATGAAAATTAATTTTTCATACGAAAATAATTAACATTGTAGTTTTCAAATGGATTACAATTGCTATCCACATAAACCACGTGATTTTCAGCAACAAATTGTCACACCTACTTCTGCACCTGATATAAGTGGGTTAACTTTACGACAATTTAATAATCTATATCCTAGATCATCTTTTTTGGGATATGAGCAACAACCATATTCTGAGTGTCCACCTCTGCAACCATATGTTCCAAATAGTTTTCAGCAACAATATGTACCACCACAACAAGTTGAAGCAACCAATGGACCATCTTACAAGAAAGTTATGATATTAATGGGTGAAGTTATAGAGAAATTAGTCCATGGATGAAAGGTTGCGAGTTGATCAACGATGCATAAATATTGAGCAAGAGTGGTACAAAAATAAGCAAATACTGTCTGATATGTTGAGGGATGCAAGTAAGAACAACTTCATAGAATTACTTGTAACTGTTAATACCACCCTTCAACCACATCAGAGATTTCCTGAAAATCCAGATTTTAATGCACTTCGTCATGAAATCAAAGATGTGCTTCTAAAGTTGGCCATCAGAGCTGAACAAATGTCTGAAGATTTGAGTCAGCTAATGAATGATGTAGTGAGAAAGGTCACTTTGGAAGATATGATGAATATGATGATTAAAATGATGAAGATGAATCAGACAGACCAAAAAGAGATGATGAATGCTGCCACACAAAGCTTGCATAATCAGTCTGAAAAACCAATAGCGGAATCACATCACATTGATATATCTACTGATGGATATAATTATTGTCATAGTAATATGTCTACTGATGGACATATTAAGGATGTTGCTGAAGTTGATGAAGAAATTAAGGATTCTCACACAAACATATCTACTGATGGATATGTTGACGATGTTCCATGTGAATATAAAGTTGTACCTGTTGATGATGTTATGAGTACACATTATCATTTTCAAGAGCAAAGTTGTGAGAACAATATAATGGTGGAACCAAGTGCAGTTGAAGAGCCAACAGTATTCGAAGATGCAGCTGAAGCATCTATTATTGCAACTGACTTGGTTAATAATGAAGCAGCAGAGTCAACAACACTAGATGAAAATTTTTGCTCAGAAGATGAGATTATGAGGATTACAGATGATCCGCTTAACCATCCAAATGCACCTGATGATGCTCAAGTTGAGTTGAAACTACACACTCCACACATCAAGTTTGTTGATGTGAATGATGCAAATAAGTTGTCAGTGGTTATCTTTTTTGACATGGCTGCAGAAAAAGAAGAAAGGTTCCTACAATAGGTAAAAATCTTAGATTCAAATTCTTTTGAAATCATTGTTGATAGAAAAGTTAAATTGCATGCATATTTGTTTTTTGTTTTTTAATTTTAGTGAAAATTTAAAAAAAATTCAAAAATATGTGTTTTTGTTTTTAGTTTTTATAAAAATAAAAATGTAAAAATTAAAAGTTTTTTAATTTTAGTGAAAATTTAAAAAAAATTCAAAAATATGTGTTTTTGTTTTTAGTTTTTATAAAAATAAAAATGTAAAAATTAAAAAAATGGTACAAGCTGATTTGCACTTTGTAAAATTAAAGAAAATAAATTTTGACATATGGCCAGATTGAGCCATATGTCACAAATTTTTTCGTTTCCTCCCCAAAATAAGTCCATCAAGGACATTTTTTTTGAAATAAGTGTGGGGGAGAAAAACTGTAGGTAGGATTTTTTTTTCTATTTTTCAATTTTTTTTGTTTTTGTTTTAATTTAAAAAGAAAAAAAATTGTGATTTCTTTTTGAGAAAATTGTGAAAGTATTAACTTTTTACCAAGGGAAACTTTTAAACAATATGTCTCATAAGAAATCCACTTCCCTGCTTTCATTAAAACGTATTGACATTGGATTTTTAGGATTTGATTCAATAATTGGGATGATCATAATTTTGGAAAAAATAAAAGTCATGTTGATATGAGTGGATTTTTTCTATGATTTGCTAAATGAGTTGATTTGAGAATTTCTTGATTACATCTTTTGTGAAAGAATTTGACCTTGTAAGTCTTGAGCCTTAATGTAAAGGATGAACTGCCATGTGTCATTCCTATTTTTTCTTGAGTGACTTGCTCATTTTTGTTTATACTCAAATGTTTAGCTTGACTCTTTTGTTTTGCATCTTAGGTGAATATGCATGATTTGATATGACTGAGGCATTTCTTGTTTTTAGCTACTTGTCCAAATAAGCCCACCTTGATATTAATCCATTGGTAGCCCCTTTGAGCTTTTAAACCTCTTTTTCTTGTTTTAAGCCTATTGCATAACCGTGAAAAGAAAAAGACCATATTCTACCTTAGGAAGAAAAAAGGAGCTAATGGATTGTGTTCAGGAATGGTTGAGGAATAAAGTGTGTGGGTGAGTACTTCACCCATAAATTAATAAAAATGGCAAAAGGAAAAATTGTTGATGAAAAAGTGTTGAAATAATTGCATTCTAAAAGAAAAAGAGAGCAACAAGTAATAAACGAAAAGAGTTGTTTTTTAAGTTATGCTCTATTATTCTTCCTACATTACTATTTCAAAAACCCAAAAAATCCTAAAATTTTTCCTACCTTTGCCTTGGCCCCGTTATAACCTGTGAAAAGTCCTCATGATTTTTTATTGCATATTTTTTGAAAGTTTGTGAATATTAGAGTCTTGTTAAGTATTAAGAGTGTTTTTGCATGGGTATTTTCAGTGAAAACACAAGCCAAAACACTTGAGAGAATTTTGGTGAGAAAATACATATTTAACTTGAGTACTTTCTTTCATAATTGGTTGTCTTGTGAATTCAAAAGATTAACTCATGTGTGAAAAATAGAACCTTTTCGTTTGAATATACATGATAATTTAATCTCTAGAAGATTGATTTATCTTTAGTGATGTTCATTCCTTTGATCCAGTGTTGATGTGAAATGAAATACCTCAGAACAAGTTTTGCCCTTATTTAGTGTTTAATTCTAGGTATTTAATTGAATTTGTGTGCTTAAAGAGTGATTTAATTGACAGTTCTGATAATTAGGCTATTTGAGCTTATATGATAAAAATGTCTTAAAAAGTGATTTTTAGCTGCATAAATTATTTTTGGATATTTTAACGTTTGTTGATGCAGCTGAAGTTAAGATCAAGCTTATTTAAAAGTGGAAAAATAAATTGATTGAAATTACAAAACACCTTTAAATAAGGCTAAAATCAGCAAGTTCTGGAAAAATCACTTCTGCACCCCAGTTTTTACTTATACACTCCCCTTTTCCAAAATGGGCTACAGAAAATCTACTTCTACACCCCTGCCTTTGTTTATTTTCACCCCTCTTTCCACTCATAAACCATGATGACACGTGTCATAATCCTCCACTTATTAAACTAACCAATTAGAGAATGACATGTGGCGGCATCCAAGCACTCAAAATTCAGCCAACCAAATGGTGCTACGTCATCATCTTCATCTCTCCCATGAGAAACCCTAATTTCTCCTCAAACCCTAGCTGCCACCATGTCGGCAGCCGCCGCCGTTCACCATGTCGTCGAAGAAGAAAGGAGTCGAGCACCAAGTTTCTGAACCATAACAGATCCAGATTCGCACCAGCTGTTCGAACAATCACCATGGAATCATCTTCCATCTAGCGCATCTACCATCACCATGGCAACCGTAGGCCACCATTCACGGCCATTCACGGACCTCGCCGGCAGACACCGTGCACCATCACCATCACACTTTTTCATCTCTACAGCAACCAATACGGCCACAGCAACCATCATCTTCACTGCTACAGATTTGTGTAAACTCCATTGCAGCACCTACGACTCCAACCATGTCCACCATTGACGCACACAGCAGCAACGGAAGTGCCTCTACACCTTGTAGCACCACAGATCTGCATCTTCACGTTGCCACCACCATTAACGTGAGCACGGACCATGGTAGCACTACAGTAGCAGTTCGTACACCGTAACACGCACCTTCTTCCCGTGACCAGATCTTCACGCGAGCAGCCTCTTCGTTCACGCTGTAGTAGCGCACCGTCACCACCATTTCTGCATCTGCACCGTGAGCTAACCATTGCAGCTTCGCCAGAAAACGTGAACCAGAGAAGCTTCCTCTTGCACCACCATGGCCACCGTAGACCTGCAACCAAAACGCACAACCAGAACAGACCAGTCGCTTTCACCATCGTTCACGCAACAGGAGCAGTTCGAACCATGCACCTGTAATTATCACACAGCCTCCTTTCTCTTCGCGTAGCAGCGAGAGTGCAAATGATCTGCAAAACAGTAGCCACGCTGGAGCAGCCACCATGGAAGCCGTCATTACACCTCTTTGCAGCCAAAGGAGGAAGAAACCCTAATCCTGGAAAGCGAGAAATGCACTGCCACGTGTCAGCATCTGATAGGCAGTCAATGGGTCAAAGTTGGTCAACTAGTCAAACTCTGGTCAAATTCTGGTCAATATTCTAAAAATGGTCAAACAAGAGGGGCAGAATTGGAAATTGGACAGAAATTAA
>Ga0214543_1011925_pt1 | contig 11881 bp, 12 predicted proteins | sample CNSS2metaG_FD_160094 | JGI IMG/M metagenome (GOLD analysis project Ga0214543, IMG submission 160094) | Root nodule microbial communities from cowpea collected in UCLA plant growth center, Los Angeles, California, USA - CNSS2 | ecosystem: Host-associated > Plants > Roots > Nodule | place: USA...
TGATTGGGGTACAAGATAGTAATAACGATTGGTAAATGGTTGGAGATTAGATTTTGTGGGATTATATGACGTTGAAGGTTCAATTGAGTGAAAATCTATATGAACAATAATTTAGGGCTGATAATTTTTATTTAATTGTGTCCCAATTTTGTTTTAAATCGCACAATGGTGACTTTTTTTGTTAAATTAGCATTAACATTGTTTACCAGGTGTTATATGTCAGTATTATGAACTTTTATTTATTTATTTATTTTTTAATGTTTTTGTTTTCCTTTTTTTTTCATCTTTCATCTCCTTCCTTTTTCTCCCCACGCTACCCCTCCATCTCCTTCCTCCTCCTTTTCTCCATGCCACTCCTCCATCTTCTTTCTTCTCCTCCCCACACACTACCAACCCCAATTGTGCAAGCACCACACCACCAACAGAACCCCAACTCTTATTCCTCTTTTTCTCTCCTAATTTTGCTCATGAGAAACCCCAACCCCAAATTATGATGAAGAGATGCAGAGTCCAAAACTTAGTGAGTTATGGTTGGGTAGTGTCCATGCTAGTAACAACAACTAGCTACAATCTTTCTTTCATAATTAGCAAGCATGGTTATGTCATAACCTCATCAATGTAAAAGTAAACAGAACACAAAAACCCTTATCCAATAAACATGCTTTTATTGCTTATTTGGTGCCATAGGATTATGCTATTTTCATCCAACATAAAAAATAATTATTCCTCAGGTTTATGTTTCAACGGGCTACTCACTATAGCTCTGAGAGGCCTCGCCGAAAATTACAGAGATGGCAATAAAGGGGTGTGTGAGTGTGAGTAGAGTGAAACATTGGAGATTTCAATTGTGATGGTGGGTGAAGGAAAAGTGAAATTAGAAAGGGGAAGTAAGATATTTGGGAATGGAAGAGAGAAATTGGAGGAAGAAGAAGGTAGGTAGTAATATCTTGTGGGGTTTGCTGGTTGAAGAAGAATAGTAAGATTATTCAAAAATAAAAATTCAAAAAATTCAAACAAACATAGAAAAAAACAAACAAAAGAAACCTAGATACTCACATGTGGCCCTTAGCAAAAGGTGTTAACGCCAATTTAACAAAAGGACCAACATTATGTGATTTTAAATAAAATTAGGACTCAATTGTAATGCCTCCTTACTACAAAAAGGAGCTTTCCAAATTACAACAACTTACACAAGAGAAAGATGCACTTATAGAAAGAGAAATAAGAGAAAAAGAAGAGAGAAACAAAGAAGAGAGAGAAAAGAGAGAAAGATAATAGAAACAGAAGAGAAAGAAAAGAAAGAGAGAGAAGAGAAAGAAAAGAGGGAAAGAGAAGAGAAGGAAAAAAGTGAAAGAGAAGAGAAAGAAAGAAAAGAGAGAGAAGAGAAAGAAAAGATAGTGAAAGAAGAGAAAGAAATGAGAGAGAAAGAAGAGAAAGAGAAGAGAGAAAAAGAGAAAGAAATGGAAGAGCAATCTGAATTATCAATAAGAGAGAATACTAACTGGCCTCGTATTGTTTTGTTGCCTTAGGAAGATTTGTTTATCAAGGAATAATGACATCAACAATGGAAGGACAAAAAGGTGATAAAAAAGAAAGATACGAGCTTGGAATTCAATAAACCTATGCTTGATAATAGAGATGACAAATAAACCTGCCCCCGTGGGTATTGCTCGAACCCGTTCCCGTTTTGACGGGGAATCCCCGCATTGACTAGGTATGCGTATGGGTATGAGGAATCCCCAACTTTTTCAATTGGGTATGGGGATGAGTATGTGGATGTACATATCTCTGCCATAATACCCGTCCCCGCCATATCTCCGTCCACGTTTAAATTATTAAATATATACTTTCTATTTTTTATTTCTTCTAGTTATTTGATTTGTCATGAAACTCATTCACATCTCTGATATATTTTTCATCTTATCATAACCTTTATGTAATTATGTTAAAATGATATATGTCAATTAAAAATTTTATGTCTCACATTTGAATATTTTTATTTATTGTATATTTTCATCTTTTACATGAGAATGTTTAGTACTATCAATTTAAGTGATTAATAGCATAAATCTTTCATTTATTAGGTAATAGAAAAAAAAATTTTACTTATTATTATTAATTTTTGTTTCATTTGAAGAACTCTTTTGTTTCGCTAAAATAATTTTTGTTATTTCTCAACCATTGAGTATATATGTTGATATTTGAAAAGTTTTCTTAGATCTCTAAGGTATTTTTCATTTTATCATACCCTTAATTATACATTTGTTTTCCTTTGTGCGATTTCTTTCAATAGTCTCTCTAATTGTTTATAAGACACATATTTGTTGATTTTTTAATATTTTTATTTGTTGTTTATTTTCATCATGTAGAATATTATTTCGATATATTTTATCTAATTATTTTTTATTTTCTAACTCATTATCAATTATACTGTAATATAAACAAATTTTATTTACTACAATATAAAAATTTAATGTAATTGACATGAATATTTTTTTATCACCATCCAACATATATTGGAGTTCAAAGATACAAGATCTATGTTAAAAGTGATGTATTATAACTTTTATTAGTATATAAAAAAGATATTCATTACAATTTAAAAAATTGAGTAAACAAACATTTAAAATATATTTTAATTTGAATATTAGTTTTCCTTTTATATTCTTAAAAAATATTTTTAAATTTTATCAACTAGGTTATATTAATGTTTGCAAATTTAATAAATGTTTTGGTTCTCATGAAATTTTATTTGGTATTCTAATCTAAAATGTAAACAATTATAATTTATTTTAAAGTATTTGATATCGAAGAAACAATCATCCTCCTAATATTGAATATTTGATAATATTATGTTTCCTTTACCGTAATTTTTTATTATTTTATAAAAATTAATTAAATTAATATTGAAGTAGTAAGAAAACATGTATGTGTATGGGTACAAGATTATACCTGTTATCCGGTGGAGATAGGGATGAGACAAAAGTTTGATACCCTTTGGGTTTGAGTATGAGGATGTGGATGAATTTTTTCTACGGGAATGAGTATGGGATAGCGAAACACGTCCCGCCCTGCCCCGTTGCCATCCTACTTGATAATTTGTTAGCTTGTTTGCCAAGTACTTCGGATATTGAAATCGATTTTTTTAGTTTGAATCCAAATTTTAAAAGATCTATACATGAGTCAATTTGGTTGCCCATTCCACACCAAAATTATGGGCAAAACGCAAGTTTGGAAATATATTCACAAGAGAAAGTTTGTTTGTCCATTCTCAACCAACCTAGGGGCAATCAAAGTCATCCTTATAATTTGACTATTTATTTGAGCAATATTCTTGAGATTTTCTTTGAGCATGACATTTTTAAATTAAAACTATTTGATGACTTGTGCATGTGGGTATTTGACCTTGGAGGAGAATCTCCAAAACCTTTGAAAATAAGAGATTGGACTCTTTCAGGATCTAAATCTCATTTTTAATAGAATTTCTATTTTAGGTTATTTTTGGTTTGCGTTTCTGAATTATGTTTGTGTGTTGTATATAGGATCTTTTGGAATTTGGGTCGAATTCTCTGCAAACGGGAGAGAATGATGAATGATTGATCAAGTCAAACTCAAGATAAGGAGAACTTTTAAGAAGGAGGGGGCTATTTCTAACACTACTAAACCTAAGGAAAAGGTATTTTCAAGTGGCACGAATTTGAGGACAAATTTTCTATAGGAAAAAGGGTATGACAAAGGATTATCTTTTGATCCAATACAAAGGTGAAAGAATGTTCAGGTGTCACGAAGTTGCGGACAACTTCGCTTTAGGAAAGAGGGTATGATAGAGGACTATCTCTTCATCCAATAGAAAGGTGAAAGAATCTTCAAGTGACATGAAGTTGACGACAACTTTGTTTTAGGAAGGAGGGTATGATAGAGGACTATCTCCTCAACATATACAAGAAGAACTTGAGGAGGATCTTTTAGCATTAAAAAAACATGAAGACATGAAGATCATACAATTAAAGAATAATTTATATAATTAAATTTATCAATTAAATTTAATTATGTAAATGATCCAGCTTATCTTTATTTATTTTATTTTATCTTTTGATATTTTGGGCATCTTTTGATATTTGGGATATCTTTTTATATCCTTTGATATTTTTGGATATCTTTAGATATTTTGGATATCTTTTAATAATTTTTTTTCTTCGTTTTTTATCTTTTATCATTTAAGGCCTATAAATATCAAGGTCTACAACTATAGTAATCACTTTCAGTCGTTAATAAAGTTATTTATTTAAAGAGAGGAATCTCTTGGTTCTTGGCTTAGGTCTTAAGGTTCTTATCAAAGACATGGATCTTTGTGGTGAATTTTCCTTGACTTATCAAGGACTAGGTTCTTTGTGGCATCCATGTTATTAGGTTCTTATCAAAGACAAGGATCTTTGTGGCGAACCTTCTTTAGACTTATCAATATCGATCATAGTGTCTTGACTTATCATAGTCCAATAGTTGATGTTTTAGCCATATGATTTGAGCACAACCATGACCAACTGCTAGGTATTTTGCCTTAGCTGTGGAGAGAGCCACATAAGCCTTCTTCTTGCTATTCCATAATATCAAGCTTGAGCCAAGTAGGTGACCTGTTCCACTTGTGCTTTTTCTATCCATTTTTCACCTTGCTTAGTCAGAAACTGAAAATCCACCAAGAGTTATCTAATAATTACATGCATATCATAATCCAACATCAATTATCCTTTTTAGATATTTGAGAATCCACTTTGCATCTTTATAATCTGACTCCTTTGGATTGGATTGAAATCTTGCACACAAGCATACATTGAATTAAATGCCTGGCCTACTTGCTGTTAGATAAAGCAAAGAACCAATCAACCCTCTATACTTGGTTGAATCTACTTGCTACCCAGCTTCATCCGAATCCATAAGAAAATTTGTGGCAATTGGAGCGGCAACTTCTTTGCAATTCTCCATTTCAAATATTTTTAGCAAATCAAAATAGTTTTTTGACTAGCTTAAAAATGTCCTTTGTTTGAGTTGTCTGACTTGCAGCCTTAGAAAGTAGGTTAGCTCGCCCATCATTACATTTCAAATTCACCCTGCATTGTTGCAACAAACTCTTCACACATAGAGTTATTATTTGAACCTAAGATAATATCATCAACATATACTTGAACAAGTATGCCATGACTTTTATGTTTTCTAATGAAGAGTGTTTTATCAACAACACCTTTAGCATAACCTTTTGATAAAAGAAAATTGCTTAGCCTTTCATACCATTGTCGTGGTGCTTGTTTCAAACAATACAAGGGCCTTTTTCAATATGAAAACATGATTATGATAGATGTGATCTTCAAAGCTAGGAGGTTGTGATACATACACTTTTTTTTATCAGCAAAAAATGAATAAATTAATAAGATCACTTAAGGGGTGCTCTAACCCTTGTACAAAAGACTAGACCTGTCCAATACATACACTTCTTCATTTAAGAAACCATTCAAGAATGCAATTTTCACATCCATTTGAGACAGTTTGAAATTACACATGGAAGTATATGCCAATAGTAATCTCACAACTTCTAGTCTAGCAATAGGTGCATATGTTTCATCAAAATCAATGCCTTCCCCTTGGTTATACCCTTTATCCACTAGCCTAGCTTTGTTTATAACTATATTTCCATCTTCATCCATTTTATTTTTGAACACCCATTTAGTACCAATTACATTCATTTCATCACTTCTAGGAACCATAGACCATACTTTATTTCTAATGAATTGGTTTAATTCATCTTGAATAGCAATGACCCAATTTCTATCATTTAAAGCATCATTCACATTCTTAGGTTCAATTTGTGAAACAAATGCAACATGTTCATAGTAAGTAAGTTTGCGTCTAGTGAATACTCTCTGATTAATATCACCAATAATTTTATCCTTTGATAGCCCTTTGGTTCAATACACTCCTTGGGTAAGTTGATGTGAACTATTGTTTCAGTCGACTACTTTTCCTTTTTAGCTAATTCATTTATTGCACTAGATTACTTCTCTAAGAGTATATCTTCATCATTTGCATTCTTTGGCACTTGATCTTGTAGTTTAGGGTTAGTTTCATCAAATACCACATGCATAGACTCTTCAACAATACCTTTTATTATATATCCTATATGCATGACTATTTGTAGAATAACCAAGGAATATACCTTTATCCGCTTTAGCATCAAACTTGTCAAGTTGTTCTTTGCTATTATTTAAAATGAAGCATTTGTAGCCAAACACTTTTAGGTGAGTCAAAACATGCCTTTTGCCTTTGAAAAGCTCATAAGGGGCTTTCTTTAAAATAGACCTAATCAACACACAATTTAAAACATAGCTAGTTGTGTTGACTACATTAGACCAAAATTATTTTGGCAATGAAGTTTCATTTAACATGGTCCTAGCAAGTTCCTCAAGTGATCTTTCTTTCTTTCAACTATTCCATTTTGTTGTGGAGTTCTAGGAGCTAAAAAGTTGTCTTTAATACCATGTTTTTCACAACAATGTTCAAACTTTTCAATTTTGAAACTCTTCACCATGATCACTTCTTAAGGAAACAATTTTAGAACTTTTTTTTTCAAAACCTTGGCAAGCTTCTTAAAAGCATGAAATATGTCATTCTTATAAGCTAAAAATAATGTCCATGTGAATCTAAAATAATCATCAACTATTACTAATGCATAGAAGTTTCCACCAAGACTCATGGTTCATGAAGGTCCAAATAGATCCATGTGAAGCAATTCCAAAGGACTTTTAGTTGAAACACAATTTTTAGTTTTGAAAGAAACCTTGATTTGCTTTCCTTTTTGGCATGTTTCACATACTTTATCCTTCTTAAACTTGAGTTTTTTTAAACATTCAACCATTTATTTTTTTATTCAGTCGTTTCAAATGATGCATATGAATGTGAAAAAGCCTTGTATGCCATAACCATATATCATCATCTTTTGTAAGAAGACATTGTATGTTATTTGATGAACAATGCTGATTAAGCAAGTAAATGTTATTGACTATTTTCCCTACTAACACTATGCTACCACATGCATAAAAAATGAGACAATGACTAGGTTCAAACACTACTTTATAACCCTTGTCACAAAGTTGGCTTATACTTATCAAGTTATGCTTCAATCCTTCAACTAGAAACACATTTTTTATGTTGAATGACGATCCATTTCTTATGACTCCATTTCCAAGTATTTTTCCTTTATTTTTATCTCCATAAGTCATGAAACATTCATCCTTCAATTCCAACTTTGCAAATTTGGTTTTATCACCTGTCATGTGCCTTGAGCATCCATTATCTAGGTACCACAAGTCTTTCTTTTCGTATTTTATAAGTTGCAAAACAAGTTAATATTACATGGTACCCTTTGATAAATTGGTCCAACATGGTTAAACATTTCTTGATCCTTTTGGGATCCATTTCGTAATCTCCTTAGGAACATCATATTTTCGTGTATAACAATTCTCATAAACATAACCTTTCTTCATACAATAATTGCAAGGAACAAAATGTCACATCATTTGGCTCACTTTTGGAAAAGAAATTAGTAAATTTCTTGGTTTTCTTTTCAAAAATAGGGTTGTAACCTAGTCTAGCCTTTCCAAAAACACAATTTTGAGAGATAAGAACAACTTCTATGTTTGTTTTCCCTCTTATAAATTTTTCACAGGTTTTTCAAAGGTATTTAACCTGATTGTTTAAAATAGTGCAGTTTTCACAAGGTTTTGTAGACAACTAATTTTCACGCCAATAAGTTGAATTACTATAAATCATGTAAAAGTTTTTGAAATCAGTTTTTAAATCGGCTAATTTTGATTCTAACTTATTAACTTTGTTTTCTAGTCAATTGTTTAATCCTTTTAATCGATTGTTTACGACAACAATTTTGTTAGCTTCACTATGCAATTCTTCAAAGTCATGCAAAAATTAATTATCGTCATTCTTGTCCTTTGATTACATAGAAATTACTTGGCTTGATGAAAATGACTCATATCCAACAATGAGGCACAAGTTTGCTTCTTCACTTTCATCTTGTGATGAGCTACTTGTTGAATCATCATTGTCTTCCCAAGCTATGTAGGCACGTCTTTCCTTGGGATTCAATTTTGGCATGTCCTTGTTTACCATAATTATAGCAAGAAAAACTAGGATTTTTATTTGAATCACTTCGTTTAGAATTGTACCTCTTTTAATCACCTTTGTTGCCTTTCTCTTGAGATACTTTACAAACCTCTTAACCAATAGATTCAAGTTTTCATTATCACTTGATTAAGCCACATCCTCCTCAGGTTCACTAGATTTCAAGACTATGTTCTTCATCTTTTTCTCACTTGACTCTTACTCATTTAGCCTTTGCATATCAATTTCATGCTCCCTTAGCTGACCAAACAATGCAGTTGTGGTCATAGTGGATAAATCCATTGATTCTGAGATGGTCGTGACTTTAGGTTGCCAACTCTTGTCAAGTCACTTTAGCACTTTGATGTTTACCTCTTCTCTATCAAACTTTTTTCCCAAGCCTATAAGATGGTTGACATTATGTGTGAATCTCTTTTACGCTCCAGTAATTGATTCTCCTTATTGCATCTTGAACAACTCATATTCTTGTATCAAGGCATGTTTCCTTGCTCTCTTCATATTATTTGTTCCCTCATGAGTGACTTCAAGCACATCCCACATGTCTTTTGCATTTTTGCATTGAAAGACTCTAAAGAACTCATTCGTGTTCAATGAAGAGCTTAGAATGTTCTTGTTGTACAATCATATTGAGCACGACTTCTTTCCTCCTCTGTCCATTGATTCCATGGCTTGTCAACCTACTTGTTATCAACAACATGTTTAGGAGTGTAAGGTTCATTCACAATTACATCCCAAATACCTTGGTCAATTGATTCAATGAAAATTTTCATTCAAATTTTCCAAAACTGGTAAATAACACCACCAAACATAGGTGACCTATGTGTAGAAGCACCTTCAGTAAAAGGAAATTTGTTTTCAGCCATTTTCAAAATAATTTTAGGATCAAACTTGAATAACTTTCAACAACCTTGCTCTAATTGGCTGAGTATTAAAAATATGTCAATTAAAACTTATGAAAACCCTTTTAAAACAAATTTAATTGACCAATAAATTAGAGATGTATTGCTACAAAATCATACTTTTCAGTCAATTAAAAACAAAAACAACAGATTAATTTATTCATGTAATATGATTCAATAGATTAAATGATAAAATCAATCAACTGATATTCTGGGAAATTATGCAGAAATGCGAAAAACAACAAACTCACTCAAACAACATTCTTTATCAAATAAGATACGTTCCAATCAATATATCCCGCTTTTTTGTATTACCAAATAACGTAAAAACACACGTAACCTTACAAAGATTTATTTAATGAGTTTTCTTGAGATTTAAATGATAAGGAAGATAAGGGAGAGAGGATCACACACTAATTTTTATACTAGTTCACTAATACCTGAGCTACATCTAGTTTATCAGGAAAACCTGAGCCTAATCATGCACTATATCAAAAGTTTTACAAATTCCCTCCAAGATTACACTTTTGAATAAATCAAAACAGCAAGATTATTTAATCCCACAAGAATCTTATCCCCTACACTATAAGAATCCCCCTTAAAGAGTTGGAATCATATCAGGAACGACATAAAAGCACAAGAACAATAACACCTGATGGAGGCTCTCCCTAGCCAACCAAACTTGTATTCTTCTATCTTCAAGCAAGCAAAACTTTGCTCCAAGATCTTTAAACACCAACCATAAACTGTGTAAACCAGAGAGAGTTTCCCAAATTCGTATCACTATTTTTCACGCTAAAAAAATCTCTAGTGGTGCTTAACTCTCTAAAAACCTAGCTTATATAGCTTGGTTATAAGTGAATTCAACAGGTTTATTTGTTCGTATAATCTGCTGATTTCACTTGACTTAAGTGAAATCAATCGATTGAATAACAATTCACCTAATTAAATACATTCATACTAAAACTATAAGCAAGAAGCCTTTTAACCTGTTAAAAACCTTTTTAACACATTGAAAATGACACACACAAGACAAAAGGATATCTAACCTATGTCATATAGTCTACGAATACAACATAAAATTCAAGCTCCATGATATTCAAGTCAATTCCAGATTTAGCAGATCCCTAGCTTGATCATTAAAGCATCTTTATCAATTCTCCATCAACCACATATGATCTCATGCACTTACTTCATTAAATCCATGCACTAAGGTCACTTGTGCTAACATAGTTGTCATTCATGACTATAGATTTATAGACATATACATAGAGATATCGAAAGAGATCTCCAAGTATATTTTTGACAATATATATATATATATATATATATATATATATATATATATATATATAAAAATATATTATCAACATACAACTCACCTTGCATTATCACAATTTATGCATAACCTCAACCAAGTTAACAACACATTACATGTTCTCAAAATCACAACATGCAATCATCAACGTATTAGCACAAATTAATATCAAACGATATTACATTCTCTCATAACCAATCAATCTACCTTTCCTACACCACATGCCTCTTGGAAAGGGTCTTTTCCCTGCTTTCCATAGACTCACAAGCAACAACATTACTCGCTAAATAAAGCCTTAGGTAAAACCATTCTTGCTAAGCTCATGCCAAAGTCTTATGGTTGAAAGAAACCCTTTTACTCGACTCAACAAAGTCCTATGGGTAAAAGAACCATCATAGCTTTACGGTTATCAAAGAAATCATATTGTGCCATCACATATGTATGCACATACATACAATATCTCATCACATGATTAAACATACCTCAACTCATCATGCAATTACATCATATTAGGGATCATCAAATCATACCGTACATATATGAACATTCTATAACCTGTAAAAACATTGCAAACAAGAAAAATGCACAAAACATACCACATCTCGTAACACACCAGTCGCCCAGCGACCACCAGTTGCCCAGAGACCACCAGTCGCCCAACGATCACATAACCTCGCAAAAATAGCTCATTCAGCAACCTATCACCCGCCCAACAAACATACTTGTCCTCACCCAACAACCTTAGTCGCTCAACAACCTTAGTCGCCCAACGACCACTTTGTCTCGCAATATTGCTCTCACCCAACAAATAAGCCACTCACCCAGGGACCCCTAGTCGCCCAATGACCAGTTTGGTTCGCAAAACTAGCTCACCCAACGACCAGATGAGCCTAGAACACGATAAACAACATGAAAATAAACAAATTTATGCACAAAGTACTTGTTCAACATATCAAGCATCTAAAACATGCACAAAACCAAATACTAAACATCTCATTATGATGAAGGATTATCTTGTTTCCTTTTAGAGTTATGAATATAGTGAAGTTGTTTAAGAAAGCCTTTTGAAAATTCCCATTGGACATTAAGATAGCATGCTATCTAGATCTGAAGGTTCATTTCTCAAGCTCATGAAAGGAAGAAGAGAATTGGATTCAAGCTTAAACACACACGGCAATAACAACACTTAAAGAGCAAAATGAAAGAAGAAACAATAAAAATGGAAAGCATAGAAGATGAAGAATGGAAGAAGCACGCCACTTATAGGGGGGATCTAAGCCAACCAAACCCTAGAGATGAGTGATGGTGCCGCCACTTGCAAGCAAGATAAGGCAAATGTGAGTGCACTTCTAAGAAGGAGAGCTCACGAAAATTGGTGGTTGAATGCACAAAGTTTATAACAAAATGATCAACCCTTTTACAAGACAAGGAGCACCCTTTAAATAGGAATTCATAGGGGTCCTTTAGCAAATACAAAAAC
>Ga0214543_1011926_pt1 | contig 11880 bp, 4 predicted proteins | sample CNSS2metaG_FD_160094 | JGI IMG/M metagenome (GOLD analysis project Ga0214543, IMG submission 160094) | Root nodule microbial communities from cowpea collected in UCLA plant growth center, Los Angeles, California, USA - CNSS2 | ecosystem: Host-associated > Plants > Roots > Nodule | place: USA...
TATATATATATATATATATCACATATATGACTTAGCATATATAGTAAAACTAGTTTATGCATAATCTATCACATGAAGTTTGTAATCCAATAATTAATACCTTTATAATGAAAAATACATATATTTTTTACATAAACATATAGTGTATTTATGACTATAACAACGTTGTATTTATCATTATAACAAACGTGTAGAAGTGTCCACATATGGCAAGGGCTTAATGTTCGCACAAAAAGGATCATCTATATCTATTGAAAGTTATATGATTTGTTCATTGGGCTGGAAATAATACTGACAAAGTATCAACTTTAGTCTACTTCAGTTTAATTGGAGGGACTTCGATCACATGGAGAAATAAGAAACAAAAAGGTTACATCACTATCAAGTATTGGAGCTAAGTTTGATGGATGACAAAGGGGCTTTACGTACTCCTATGAACTCAGACTATTAATTGAAATGGGTTACTTTTAAGTTGCGCAATGAAATAGTTGTGATAACAAAGTTGCTATGATTAGAGTAAACACGGGGTAGTGGACGAGAGACTTTATCAAGAAAAATCTATAAGCTAAAGAAATTTCAATTTTCGTTTGTTACATTTGAAGAGCACTTGGCAAATACACCCAAGAGAGGTGTATATGAAAAAAAAAATTACAACTTTCTTTAACAAAATTTGAAGTCTCTATGTTACATTTCAAAATTCGTTTGTTAAAATATTTTTTATCTAACAAAAAATAATATATAAATAATATGACAGTTTGGGATGTTCTGATCCATATAAAAATTTTACATAATTCTCCTATACATAATATTTTTTTATATCGCAAAGAACTTTACATTACAATAATCAAAATATATTCATGTCACTTTTGTTAGAAACAATACTTTTTTTCTTTTTCAAAGTTTGATTTTTTTTATTAGCCAATGCGCTCCCATGTTTCCCACCTGATATGTATTTAGGCTTTGTACCTCAAGACATCTCCAAACATATTACAAAAAAGGTTAAGTATGTTTTTAGTCCCTGAACTTTGGTTAAAAATTAGAATTCGTCCCTGGTCGAAACTTTGATAAATTTTGGTCTCTAAACTTTAAAAGTAAATGAATATAGTCCTTTTAACCCAATTACGTTGACTTTTTTTAACATGTCGAATGTGTTTCATGTTAATATTGGAGTTGTTTAAGCCATTTGACACATTCTCGACTCAATTGGGTTAAAAGGACTATATTCATTCATTTTTAAAGTTTAGGGACCAAAATTTATCAAAGTTTCAGTCAGGGACGAATTCCAATTTTGGGTTAAAGTTCAAGGACTAAAAACATACTTAACCCTTACAAAAATAACTTCCTTCCTTGGATCGTGTATCTTATTATGACTAGCCTTCACTATGGGAGTGATTTGCAAAAACAACTATATATATATATATATATATATATATATATATATATATATATATATATATATATATATCTTGCATATATGCATAGAACAGAGAGAATTAATCCATCATATAAATACTAATGGCTCTCTCTTTGGTCTCAAGTTAAATGATGACAATTTGTCTTATATCTTCATTCTACCTTAATGAGTTTTATCCAACATATATGCTTCCAAGAACTACCCACTTACCCAGTTGTTAATGCATCATTTCAAAGTTTTAGATAAGTGATTAGGCCTAGATACTAGTCAGAATATGTAAAGTTGGCTTTTGGGTATTTACTAGTTATCCACCCTCAAATTTTACGTTGTGCTAGAGTAGAGACCTCTGAAGCATATGTCAATTCACTCCTAAAAATAACTTTGTTCCTTTGGCCCCATAGAGGCGACAAGATTGCCATCCACATACAGCCTCATATACAATTATGTTTACAATTCAATTTCATAAGATCAAACTGAGTTATGTTGTGGGACATTATGATTAACACTAGTAATTCTGACTCATCTAAGGCATTGATTCCATATAATCTGAGCAAAATTACATGTAAGGAACAAATGGGACATTTTCCTCATCATTACTACACATAACACATAAGGTAGACCCTATCAAAATACCTCTCCTAATTAAATTATCCTTAGTTGCCACTCTATTAAGGAAAACTTCCCATGCAAAGTGTTAGGATGAGGGAAGAACTTTGATATTCCAGAAATTTGTGAAGACTTGGTTGTGTTCCCTATGAGTGTTGACATATGTTGTGGTAAATTAGAATACTTCAAGGAAATCTTCAATTAGAAACTAATTTTAGAAACAAAAAATAGTTAGTCAATATAGTGACCAATTTAGATACTAATTTACAAATTTAAAAATCATTGGTTGTTAAAGTAATCACTATTATAAATAAAAAATATAATTGGTCACTAATTAATTAGAGACTAATTTAGAAACTGATTCATCTTGGTAGTCAAAATCTAGATAACTAATTTTTAGTAACCAATTTTTTTTAGTACCCAAAATCACGATAGCTAATTTTATTTTACAAATTTAAAAATCATTGGTTACTAAAATAATCACTATTATAAATAAAAGAATTATAATTGGTCACTAATTTAGAAACTGATTCATTTCGGTAGTCAAAACTTAAATAGTTAATTTTTAGTGACCAATTTTTTTTAGTATCCAAAATTATGATATCTAATTTCAAAGACCAATTTAATGACTAATTATAATTTTTTATTTATAATAATAATTATTATTTTAATAACTAATAATTTTTAATTTTATAAATTGATGTCTAAATTAATTGTTATAATTATTAATAATTATTTATTTCTAATATGGATCACTAATTCTTATAGTAATATTTTATAATATAAACATCTAATATATAATAAATTCATCTGTTTTATAGCACATGAGTCTTGTTTTTGAACTTTTTGTAGAGATCAAGCAAGACAAAGTGAATTCACATGTGCACATAATTTCAGGTTTGTGATATTGACTTTACACCTTTATAACTTTTGAAAAGTATGCCCAATAAGAAGTGGGCCAACAGGATAACTTTTGTCCAATAATATATCTTACTACTTTATTTCATTTTAAGTAATTTGTGGGCCATTAATTAAAAGAAAAACTTTATTAAAAATTCTACTAAATTTAAATACTCCAATAAATAATTTATAGTGAATATGTATTTGCACGCGAGGATTAGTTTCACATTTAATACTTTTTTAGTGTATAATGATGTTGGTATCAAGAAAATAATATTTTAACTTCAATTTTTTCATAATATATATTTAATTTAAAATTCATATTCACTTTAAATATTAAAAATCTATAAAATTATAACTGTGTGTTTTTTAATGTTTAGATTATTAACATATATAATCGACTTTTACATACGTAATTAATTAAATTTTGTTCACTTTGGATATGAGGTAATTTATGTGCTAATTATGTTAATTCAACTGAATACGTGTTCATTAGTCACTGTAAGCGGCGGATCTTTGTAGTCTCGAAGTGGACATGGTCTCTGAAAATTTTATATATTCATATAATTTAATATATAATTTCAAATATATTTTAAAAATGTAATATTTTTAATATAATTTATTTATTTAATATTCTAATTTTTTTTATAGATTTATATCTCTATATAAGAAAAAAGATTTTTTTTTGGTTCACATTTATTTTTCAAGTTTACCTTTTAAATAATTTTTAAATAAAAATAATTATTTTATTAATATTATTTTTAAATGATCATTTGTTTAATTTAATCATTTTTTATTTGATTCTTTTTTTAAACTTAACATTATAAATGAAAATTAATTATAATAAAATTATAAAAATTATTTATATTTAATTGTATAGTTATAATTATTATTATAATTTTTTTTTATTTTTTTATTTTTTATTATAATAAAAAGTAAATACAATATTTTTACTAGTTTATATAAAAAATTTGGGATTATTCTTGTTGTTTCTATTTTCGTTCAAATATGATAAATGGGTCCTCCTGTTTTTTTTTAATCTCAATTTTCTCCAATTCTTTTTAAAATATGATGCAATTTGGTCTTATTTTGTTAAATTTCTTGAATAGAATCAAGGTTTTTTCATCAAAATTAAAGTTGTAAACAATGATGGTTTGCTTTGTTGATATAATTAACATAATCTTAGTGTCAATTTTTATGAAAAATTCTTGCTCTACTTCAAGAAATTTAATAAAAAATAATCAAATTATATCAATTTTAAAAAATTGGGGATTAAATTGAGACTAAAAAATTGAAAGACCAAAACTTGACATTTTTAGATGAAAAAATAAACTAAAAGAGTAATTTTACCAAAATTTTGGCACTCCCAAGATATTAGCTGAAGATCCGCCAACAGTTATTATAGTAACCAATTTAGATACTAATTTAAAAAATAAAAAAATATTAGTTACTAAAATAGTCACTATTATAAATAAAAAATTATAATTGGTCTATAAATTTGTTTTTAAAATTTAGCTACCAAAGAGATTTGGTCAGTAAATCTTAGTTACTAATGTTTTTGCTACCAAATCAATTGGTTTTTAAATTAATCTCTAATTAGTTAGTGACCAATGTAGTGATCAATTATAATTTTTTATTCATAATAATAAATTATTTAATAATCAATAATTTTTTATTTTTTAAATTTGTATCTAATTGGTCACTATAATAACCGACAACTTTTAATTACTAAAATTAATTATTAATAAAATATTATATATATATATATATATATATATATATATATATATGTATATTTAATAATTTCCACCGACCAGATGCTACGGTATGATAAACAAATATTGATTATTAGGAGAAGAAAATGAGTGGAAAGATTAAATAAATAAAAAAATATTTTCAAAATACTTAAAAATTAATATAATAATAAAAGTACATATAAATAAATATTTTTTCATATGTAAACTAATACCTAATTTGAAAAGATAATATCTTAGATGTTAAAAAAATGATTTTAAAAACATAAAATTTGTTTAAACCATGAAATATAATTATTGTTATTATTTTTATTTATTATGAGTCTAACCAAAGTTTAAAATAAAGAAAATGTATTTTCTACATTATCTTCAATCCGATAATAAATAATCTGTATATCCCTATCATATTTATTGAAAATGATATTTAAATATAAAATATTTTTGAAATAACATAGTTAGATAGAAAAAATAATTGATTTAGTCCCACTTTTGATAAGAATTAAAGCTTTATGAGAAGCAACTGGAAAGATATAGGTGATAAGAAAGATATAGTCGATAAGACTGGATTTGATTTAATAATTTAGTATATTACTTCTTTAAATAAATTTAAATTTAAATTATCGTGTAAATTGAAAATTTTATTTGCTTGCATATAAGTTCGTTCTTTATTAGTATTTAATATTCGATAAACAACTTCTGTATAACAATGATTTTGTAAATACTTTTTTTAAAAATATGTTTACATAAAAACTTTAGTTAGAAACTTGTATCCTTCCAGTATCAATTTGAGTATTTATTTAATTACTAATAAAATAAAGAAATGGTGTGCGTTTCTTAAATTTAGATCAAATTTTACTTTTATATAATGTTATGATTATTTTTATTAAAATTGATATTTTTATTAAATATTTTAATAATATTAATTGTATTTAATATTAAAATTTTAAATATATTTATTTTAATTTGTTATAAAATTATTTTAAAATTTTACATTTGAATTTATAAAATTATTATTTTTAAGACAATTCAAAAATATTGTTGATATAGAATATTATACAAATATTTCGAATATAAATTTATTAACCTATATATTTATAATTTTAAAATAAAATTTAAATAAAGTTTAATATAAAATATAAATTTAAATAAATTAAATATTGTTAAAAATATGTAATAGAAATATCACTTGTAATAAAAGTATCATCATTACATTTATAAAAAAAAATTAGATTTGTTCTAAATTTGGAGTACATGAAATTAAAATTTTTTAAAAAAATTTGGGATTGAAATCAAATCAAATTAACAAATATGAGGACCAAATTGAGATTCATACAATAATTTAACACGTGTCACCATATTAGATTGACACGTGACACACTACAAACTTGACACGTGACATAAATATTTTTTTTTTAAAAAATTAAAACTTCAAAAAAAATTCAAAAAAATTCAAAAAACGAGGAGTTGTGGCACCTACTTAACGTTGTTAGTTTTCTACTAACGGAAAGAACTAATTGATACTAATTTACAAAAATAAGGACCTAATTGAGACTAATAAAAATACGAGGATCAAATTAAAATTTTGTTACAAAAACGAGGACCAACAAAGTATTTTAACCTTAAAAAAAAGTCAGAGACCATTTTTACAAATTTAGATTTAAAGAGATCCTGAAATAAAAAAAATAAAAAACATTTTAAACTGCGGACTTTACATGGCAGGGTTTCTCATTTGCTATGGGTACAAGAAATGAAAGATTAGGTCATCTAAAGTTAAAAACGAATAATTGTTTTTAAAGCATTCAGAAGGCTGTATCCAGTTAACAAGAGTATGCACTAACTATATAGATATTTATTTATAATATAATAACACTCGAATAATTGTTTAAATTATTAATATAATATAATATAATATTACTCATTCAGCTTTTTTCTATTAAGAACTATAGTTATTTATCTATGGTTCTAGCTTCCCTTTAACGTTGTAGAAAAGCCCCTGGCTCAATACTGTTTGTAGAACTTTAATTTTTACATGATGTTCTAACTATATGCATTGACATCATATTATAAATTTAAGCATATCATTTCGTAATTAAAGATAGATTCATTTTGAATTATTTAAAGTCAGGTGATGATCATCAAATTATGTGTATATCAATATACTAAATTAACTAAAAAATAAAGCAAAATATGAGTTTATTCTGTTTTAGATTTTGATCGGTTAAAAGTATAAATATATCCATCATGAATTTATTGGTAATCTCTAATTATCAAACAAAAACAAATGAAAGATATATACTTAAAATGTCAGAGAGAATGCAGAAAAAACTTAAAAATGAAGACTCTACGGAAATATTTATGAAAATAACTATAATTCATTCACTATTTAAATAGTGTAATTGCAACTCAACTGTTAAATCGTTTATCAACCAAAAATTATAATCGTTAGACATAGCATTTTATTTAAAAATAAAACAATCAAAACATTAAGATAGACAGTCTCACATGCAACATCAACTTCATTATGAGTTATTATTGTCGAGTGGACCTACCTTCATTGGCTAAATTTTCTTTTTTTTATATGTCGTATTGCATTTACACAACTCAATAAGATACTTCCTGAATTATAGGTGCTATAAACGACAATGTTGAAAATGAAAGAAGGCATAAGATTAGAAGTAGGGACGCATTCCTTTGGGACCGCAGAAGCATGCTAGCTCCTAATCATTTATCCAAGTCTTCGCCTTTTTTTTATTATATCTTCCCTTCCCTTTTTCCATTTCTTGAATTTCAATTCTACCGGCAAGAATATATATATATATATTAAAAGTTAAATTTGATAAATTTAGTCTTTTTGTTTAATTTGAAAAAAAAATTCTGGTAATCTACTTACATTAATAAAGTTAAAAAGTCATCTATAGCAGAAAAAAAAAATTACTTGGGCAACATCAATCTAAAATGTGTCGTTAAAATCGTAATAATTCTTATTTGCAATCAATATCAATTTTATCTTTAGTTCAAATATAAATTATTTTCATATTCATACATAATTTCACCGTTTGAATAAAAACAATTTTCTTTTAAAATAATTATTATCAGTGTATATCTTTGAAATAAAATTTGGTTTTAAGTAACCAAATTAATGTTAGAAATCTAAGTGTGAGTCTAAGTTCCACATTGGTTATAAATGAAAAAGTAGAGCATTATATAAGGATAAAGACCCATAAACTCATTGTCTTAAGATTTTGGGTTGAGAGTGGTGTCAGTGCCTTATATGGTTGGACTCAGGTCTCATTGGTGTTGCATTTCCCCAATGATACCTCTCCTTATAAACCTAATAATTGGTATCAGAGAACCTAACAATTAGAAATGATGCTAAAGAAATAACTTAGTCCAATTGAGTTTAACTTGTTCTTTTTTCTTTTCATCAACAAAAGAAAGTACTAGAGAAAGTAAAAGATGAACATATAGGATAAATAACTCAAGAGGTAATGAGAAAAAGATCTTTAAATATTTTTATTTGTTATTATATTTAATTTTATTTTTTACTATCTATTAACATTAAATAATGTTTTATAAGAAAGAAATTTAAAATCTATCATGTTTAAATTTTAAAAATTTACATTATACATTAAATTTAAAAGTTTGGTGGTCATAACCTGAAAAATTATTACCCAAAATGTATTGTTACAAGGTGCCTTGTACATTTTCCATAAAATATCCATCCATGGCATGGCAGGGGTGGAAAGCAAAGTCTTTGGTGAAGAAAACATATTTTCCATCCACCACCTCTAAAAATAATTAAGAAAATAAAAAATAGTAAAAGCAAGGAATAATTGACTTGTCAGATTTTTATTGTTCGGTTTTACTTTTTGTTATTATTTTAAGTTTGTGCAGATTGTGACTCCTGCTTTATAGGTGTAATTCCAATAAATTAGGGATTGAGTCGGTTGTTCTTTTGAATGTAAAATAACTTTATATAGATGATTTATATAGATGATTTCTATTGATTAAATAACAGTTCAGTTGCAAAATTTTGCGTCACTTACACCCAAATTTAATTATGTGGTGTGCGCTATAGAAGAATCTAATAATACCAGTGTGTTGACTATTGATAAGCTGCACATGAGTTTACTCGTACATGAATCCTAAACCTTAAATCTAAATCCTAAACATGTTCTGAAGACAACACATGAAGATATTAGTAACAGAATCACTCAAGACAAGCGACCTAGTAGAGGCTGGAGATGTGGTACGTTTAGAAGAGGTCGTGGTCGAGGGAGAGGAAGACAACTATTCAATAAAGACACCATTGAGTGCTTCAAATGTCACAAGCTCGGACATTTTCAGTATAAATGTCCTAACTGGGAAAAGAAAGCAAATTATGCTGAGATTGAGGAAGAAGAAGAGATTCTACTGATGGCACATGAGGAGATGCATATTAATGGTATCAGGTCTTGACAAAGGTATATTACATTTCTGAGCTTAAAAATAATCTACTAAGCACAGGACAACTACAAGAGAAGGGCTTAGCCATTTTGATTTCAGATGGCTCTTGTAAGGTGTTTCATTCTACGAGGGGGAGGGGGTTGATTATGAAAACTAATATGAGTAAGAATAGAATGTTCTATGTGACTACATCTATGACTCCAGCATAGTCTCTATGTTTACAAACTGTCTCAACTAGAGAAGCCTATCTATGGCATTGTTGATTTGGACACCTGAACTACAAGGCCCTAAGCACACTAGCTAGCAAAGAAATGGTGGTGGGTTTACCGACTTTGACACAACCGCAAAGCACATGTCACACGTGTTTAACTGGAAAGCAATCCAGGTTTTCATTTCCAATACAAAGCTCATGGAGAGCATCCAAGCGGCTGTAGCTGGTGCATTCAGATATATGTGGCCCTATCCAGCCAACATCACACAGTGACAAAAGGTATTTTCTAAGTTTCATTGATGATTTCACTCAACAACTTGGGTGTATTTCTTGCATGAAAAATGAGAGGCACTAGTTGTGTTCAAAATATTCAAAGCCTACGTTGAGAAGGAGGCAGAAGCATACATAATGTGCTTGAGGACAGATCGAGGTGGAGAGTTTCTCTCAAAAGACTTTGAAGAATTTTTTCACACACATGGCATACAAAGACAATTAACCACCACCTACACCCGTCAACAAAAATGGTGTGGAATAATTGACTACCCCATCATATATATTTTTCAAGAAAATGAGGTTTTGACAATTTTTTTTTTAAAAAAGTTGACAAAGTTTTTATAAATAAGATTCAAGTAGATTAATTTTTTATTTTTTAATAAAAAAGAAGTAAAAAATTAATACTTTTTTATCTTATTTAATAATTTGTTAAATTTTATTAAAGAAAATTTTGTTAATGTATCATTTATTATTTTCAAAGCACTTTGGCTTAAAATCGTAATTTTAACTATTATTTACCCATTTTCATAAATTAAAAAAAAATTATATATATTTTTTTATCTTTAACTTATTTTAAAAATTGGAATTAATTCTTTTGAAAACCTTGATCCAATTAAGTTCATCATCTTTAGAAATATGTGGATTTAGTCCTTTAAACATTTTTTTAAGTTTATTTAACGTTTCAAACGCGTTTCTCAACTAATATTAAAATGAGCATGTGTCAACCAGTATAAATAAACTCAGATAGTATAATGAAATGTGTTTAAAATATCAAATAAACTTAATAATATCTGATTAAAGAGATTAAATTCATGTATTTATAGAGTTGAGAGACTAAATTAATTCAAAATTAAAAAAAAAATCTAAATTTTTATAAAGGTTAAAGGAAAAAATGATACTTAACCAAAAAAAGAATTGCACCCTTGTAGTAAATGTAGGGATGGCAAAATGGGCCGGGCCCGACGGGCTGGCCCGCTAGCCCGTCAGTAAATACATGGGCCGAGTCCAGAAATTCAGCCCGTCAACCCATGACAGCCCGGCCCGTCAAGCCCGCTGAAAAAAAAAATTAATTTTTTGGAAAAAAAAATTTATTTTTTGAAAAAAAATAAAAAAAAAATAAAATTTTCATGGCTTGACACGTGTCCTGTACGGACACGGTGTTAACTCCAACTTAACGGAGAGGACCAAATTGAACCTCTTTAGAAAATTGGGGTACCAAATTGAACATTCCTAAAGTTCGGGTACCACATTGAACTTTCTGAAAAAGTTTGGGTACCAAATGTGTATTTATACCTTTTTTAAAAATATGCCTACTTCCGTAATAAGGGAGACTGATTTGCCTAAACGGGAAAAAAAGCCGGAGCACGTTCTGCAACTTCGTGGATGTACATTCCAGGGAGCGAATCGCTGAAGGAGAGGGACACGTTGGAGAAATCACTGCCGTAAAAGAAGCAACCAAAGCTGTAGTCCTCCGTGACCAATAGCAAGCGTTCCGGAGAAGAAAGACGAAACTTGCGAGGCAGATGTGCAATATTCATATGAAGACTCTTGCAACACTACGCTGTTCCGACATATTGCCGTGATGCAGAAAATAAAAAAATATATAAAAATCTTACGGTTGTTTTATCTGGGTAAATAAGCCACTATTTGCATAAAGTTAAAACTTTCATTACGGTGTTCGAGGAATGAAAATGAAATTTCACTTGAGTACAGAGAATTGCTGGTTTACTAAAAAAGTAAACAAATCATAGTATCAGAGAATACCAACTTTCAACGTCAGCCGCTTTACCGTTGAAAGAGCACATATACAATACGTCCATTATTGTGCAAGACAACATATAGGTGGAAACTTCATTAATTGAAAACTGAAACTAGAAAAGCAGACATCTGTGACAGTTCCCTTCACCAAAATATTTCAATTCTGGGGATCGAGTTATTGTTATAGTAATGAAAGCGATACGTGCCCAGTAACTACAGATACGTAGCACAACTTGGGAAATGGAGGACGCAGCAAAACACAAAACAGCTTGATACCTCAAGCTATTCAGCAATTTCTTTTGTAGCCCCCTTTACAAGGTTCTTTAGGTAGTATTGACTCATCAGGATAACAATCAGTGTAACGGTTATCGCGGATGGGACAGGCGGCTTTACGATTTCCTGTAATAAAGGTCTTACTATTGATTTGGCCAAGCATTCTGGCGATGTGAGAGCCGGCGATGGTGGGGAACTCTGAGTCCAAGTAGCGGGCATTGAGGCATTCCTGTAGGGAGCCATCG
>Ga0214543_1011928_pt1 | contig 11878 bp, 5 predicted proteins | sample CNSS2metaG_FD_160094 | JGI IMG/M metagenome (GOLD analysis project Ga0214543, IMG submission 160094) | Root nodule microbial communities from cowpea collected in UCLA plant growth center, Los Angeles, California, USA - CNSS2 | ecosystem: Host-associated > Plants > Roots > Nodule | place: USA...
CTGTTTAACAACCCCCCCCCCCCCCCCCCCCCCCCCCGGAAGGAAAAACCTAAAAGATTGAACCTTTTCACATTTTTCCACTCAATAACTGGCCTAAATCTATGCTTGAGTAAAGTATGAAACATCAGAAGAAAACCTTTATTTCCATTATCCTTTGAGGGCCGGCATTTGCATAGCCGAAAGTAACAGGATGCCAGCCTTTATTCTCCATTTTTGTAGTAGACTGATTCCATAGGGTATAGGTTATCGTTCTACGTTCAAGTTCGCTTTCGAGGCCATGCATCTATAAAGAGAAGAGAAATGTATATTAAGATTACAAACAATATCCATGCAGATTGATCCTTGAAAAGTTACTGGACACCAATGATAACATTTAATCAAAATACTTTGTGAATGAAGCAGAAGCAAGAATAAATTCAGTCAAAGAACACATTCCCGAAACCAACATAGATAATGATGATGAAATAAATATCTAAGTATCTTACTGCGAGCAATGTCTGCACATAGTGTTCATCTGGAATACAATTGTGCTGCTTCTGAAGTTTCTGCACTTGCACCAAAATCATAAATATCTTACTGCAAGCAATTATCAGTATAGAAATAAAAGAAAAATATATTATGAAATGAGTAGTGAGTAGCATCACAAATTATCACTGTAAACAACATTATGTCTCAGCAGCATACCCCGTAAAATTATACCATTGCAGATAACAGAAAAGAGCAAAAGAGACATTCAACAGCTGTTAAAAGGAGTTGAACAGTAACCACCAGAACATACTTTGCAAATTAGACGTAAATAAAAGACAAAATAATAGATGGAGCCAAAGAGAGAAAATTTAAATAGAAATTTCCAACCATGCTTAAAGAATCACTGATCAAATTTTAAATCTCACATCCAGAACTTTAACAGCTGTTGGTTAAAAAAGCCACAAGCTACTGGAAAAGGGTAAACAGGAACCTACGAACTCCCAGGGTCTTGAAAAAAAACTTTACCGAAGAATTTCACTAACTAGCAAATCCATACCAAAGCTTTGAACACTATACCAAAGGGCAATTTCCCCAATTAACTACTTTCAGTATGACCTCACAGGCTAGTTCAACCGTTCATAACAGTTAGTTCAGTTTTCAAAAGCAGAAAATGCCACAAATGAGACACGTTCCAGAGCGCTATACATCGGAACTAATTATCCAGACAGAAAGTTATCAATGCTTGGACTAAATGTTTATAATACATTACTCAGACAAAAATATGCCCCATGAAAAATGCAGTGTCCCAAATGTAACTGATTTTGAGCACTCAATTCGAAGCCTTTGTATAACGCTGCATCAGTATTAAAAGCCTGATGTTGCTTTACCATGATCACCTAGATTCTACTAGTGAGTTACAATTATTTGGAACTAGAAGCACAATCAACATAACTTCAAAGTACCCAGTCTGTCTTGACTTAATAATTTCCACTCAAGTGAAGAATGCGTGTCATTATTATGCATAACATGATAGGATAACACGATACCCTTCCAGTAACAACACTAAGATAGAAATCTAAAATTTGAAGACTTACCAGATTCAGCTTTCCCTTACTTGTATCAATTGGTGGACGTCTCTGCCAAGTTAGAACAAAATTAGGTAGGTGCTTATTAATTATGAACACAGTACAGACTTACAGTTAGTATTGAGAGCAGTATTGTATGCTAAAGCATACAATTTTGAAGTCTATGACAACTTTCATTATACAATGAATAAAATTTAATAAGTCAATACAGTAGTATCAGAAACTTAATAGAATTGTAGTTAAACAAAATTGAGATCGATTACACACCTTACAATATTTCTTAAAGATAGAAAAGATTACATCATCATCTACAATCACTTCTGCATGCTTACGAATTACAGTGATCCACTGGAAATTCAAAAATAAACTCAAATCAAGACATAATCTCCAGAAACAAATGTTAAAAATTTTATGCCGCAACCTCAATGTAAGAAATAATGTCAGTTTGATATTCACAAAAGCAACTCAGCTAAACTCTGGTTAAACACCCAACAATAGGAAATTTCTCCTTTAACATGGAAAGTGGAGCTTCTTAACTTTACTAGAAAGCACTTAGTATTGTCAAACCAGTGAGCAGCAATGGTTTTAAACCATTAATAAACTCCACTAGTTGAATTAGTCAATATTATCACCTACAGGAAACACGGCTTAAAACTACCTCTACGTCAAGAGAAAATGAAATGGAACCTTCAGTGCAGTTTTGCAACCCTTACTGGTTTAGAAATTTTCAAAAATACCATTCTATAAATTCAGGTTAATTTGCAACTAGTTTGAATGTATTCTTATTCCAGTTAAAATCTATAACCAGTTCCAAAATTTGCAATCATAACAGAATTTAAATACAGAGAAAGAGAGAAAGAAGCTTATAGTTCAAATATTAAGACGATTTAAAGAGATAATGTTAAAAACAAAAACAAATAGGGAAAAATAAATAAAAGTTAACTTAAATAATACCAACTTCACACATTGGTTTTCCTGAACAACATTTAACTTAAGTTGGATTAAATAAAAACTAGTTTAAATTTTTGGTACTTTCTAAGATTAACATTTCAAAAATTGTGCCACTATATATAGTTATCTAGCTTTTAGAGTCTGGGTGCCATGGCTAGTCAAATTGATGCTTCTCCTTCAGCAAGTATAAGATAAACCTATGTGTTCACAAAAAAAGGCCTGCATCTAACCAGTAGGTTCTGACAGATTGCAGAAGAAAATATTCTACTAAGAACCACTTGATCCAGAGATTCCAAACATGTATGACCGGAAAAACAATTTTAAGGTATGACAAAGAAAAGAAAAATAACCTGGGACCCTTTACGCCATTTTTCTCTTGGTATTTTAGGTGACATTTTTGGGTTGTAGCGGCCCTCCTTTACATCAAGAAAACTGCAATATAAACAGACTCGTTTATTCCACCTTTAAAGCTCCCTTTCACAAAAATGAAACAGATACAAGTTTAAATGATTACAATTGAACATTCGAAAAAGAATTAGTGCCAAGCACCTCAAGAACCAAAGCCTTCTTCTACCTGTCCACGAAACTCTTCGGAGAAACCATGACATAATTGTACACGTACGAAAAGTTGTACAGAGGAACACAGCTGCACAGGGAAAATAGAAACTCAGATTCTTACCCAGATAAGTGACTTTGCACAAACACATAAACCTGCCTCTTCCTTCGAATAGGTGTGAAAATAAGAAAAAAGAAACAGAAACAGAGAAAGAACAAGAATTTCTAAAGGAAACTTGTACTAATATAAGAAGATTGGAAATACCAACCTGTCCGAGAGAAGAACAAATCTTTGATTTGAAGGATCCTCTAGGGCTGCTTCCAGTAACAACCTTTCAGCCTGAATCATACTTGATTCTCCCCATAAAACCTAAAATATGCAACACTGAATTCATATAAGGAATAAAACAACATATTAACAGCACTACAGTTTTACAATTTTACGCTCAATCATATCTGCATGTACTATCACGCTGAAGGCATAAATCCTTGTAAAAAAATGTGTATAATGTTTGGACAAGTACACTCTTCCTATAAGTAAAACCAACCGCAAGTTAAAATAAGGTTTTTCTAAAAGTCAAATGATTTTAACTTCTCGAAAAGGCTTATTGAACTTGTGCATTTAACTTCATTTACTTACTTTCAAAGGCACAAATCCTTTCCAAAATAAAAAGTGCAAAAAATTTGAAGATTATTACAGAGTAATACCATCACCCCGTTGGCATTCGGTGATACAAGTTGGTATTCTGGTGATTAAGCCAATATAAAAAAAAAAACATAAATGCAAAAAAGACCATGTTGTCAATTCCTCCATCCTCTTAGCGATATACCACTTAACCAAGTAGAAAGAATTTGCTATCCACGGAGAAGACAAAATAAAAACGAATCCACTTTCTCCTATTTTTTAGGAAGCAAAACTTATCATAAAAGCAACATTTCAACGTTCTCACAATTTCGAAAAGGAAGGCAAGTTCGTGAATAAGTTAGTGGCATCGCTTTCTCAACAACCGATTCGAGAGAGAAAAAGAAAAACCTGGATGCTATTACTGATTTGTCGACCGTAGAAGAACTGCGACCTGGTGGTTGACTCATCCAGCACAAAGCCAGGCGTGGAGTGAACATAAATCGAGAATCTCGAAACGTCAGCGTTCTGCAAAAATACAAACAGTTCAGACGTTCCCCAAATTTCAGATTATAAGGAAATCAAAGGAGAAAGATGCGAAACCTGGAAAAAAGAGTCCCAGAGGAAATCGAGAGGGAGGTTGCGGCGAACGAGAAACAAGAAAGCGATCTTGGGAGGGCCGTCGAAGACGCGAGAAACGGAAATTGAGGGTTTGGGAGAGTGGAATCTGAAGAAAGAAAGGAGGAGTAAAACGACGACGCATGAGAGGGAAGCGGCGAAGAAGATCAGCATTTTTCTACTTATCGCGTGGCGCCTCTTGGCGCCTCTAGCCGCCGATGCCATTCCTCCGACCCTGCTTCAGCTTCAGGTTGGTTAACTGTAGCACTAGTAATAACTGTCGCTAATCTGTTTAGATATATGCATAGCATAGCGTGAAGAAGAGGTTGAAATCGAAGCTTATGCACATGCAGATGCTGGGAGAAACACTAACTCTTTGTTCTCAGTAATTATTAATAATAATTTGGTTCTCTTTCTCTCCGCTTTCATGGAGACAGGTGTTGAGACTGTTCTGAAGCCTCACACGCAACTTCGACTACATCAATACGTCGTCGTCGCTACCAGCAATTTTGACCTGTACAGGTCGGTGGGTCCCACAGCTGCACCCTTTGCACGTCAGCGCGTGGTAGCACTCAACGCGGCACCGCCACCGCCGCTCCTCATTGCACACATTGTTACCCACCAAACATATTCAGTGCCGATTTCCTTTTTCAGCAAAACAAAAAGAGAAATAGGATTGCTTTGAACATGTGAGAATTTATTACACATGATGCTATGTCTTACAACTTTCAATTTCACCAATGATGTGTTTAATAATTAAAGACAAAAATTTTAAACTGTACATGTTTTCTTTTCTTGTATTGTGTTTTTTAACTGCATAGCTTTTTAAAACACTGGATTTTGGTTTTATGTGTATTCTTTAACAGCAGAGAGGATGTTCTCTTCCGTTTGATGATAAAACTATTAAGGTAGGATAAAAGGTTTAAAAATTACTTTTAGCGGTAAACTGAATTTAGCATTTTTAAATTATTAGATGGTTAAAAATAATTTTATAACACAATCTAAATTTGCCACATGTTTTAATCATAATATAACTTAGGTTAAAATATCTTTTTATTCCAATTTTCGTCAAAATTTTTTAAATAAGTCTTAATTTTGGTTTTGTATTCAAATAGGTCCTAATTTTTTTAAATGTTCACGTGTCAACCCAGTAGTGTGTCACGTGACAGTCACTTTTCATGGCCGTTAATAATTTGAATGGTGTTAATAAAAAAGAACTCAATTGAACAAAATTGACAAAAATTGAGACCTATTTGAACACAAAACCAAAATTAGGACTTATTTGAAAAAACTTGACGAAAATTGAGATAAAAAAGTATTTTAACCTATTTGTAATATGTTTATACATAAACTTATTTCTTTATTTCTCGGTCATGTCATCTTGACGATTCCAAAGTCAATGCTAATGGCCTACTTTTCATTTCCGGAAAATTTGAGACCAGGCCCACTAACCTTGTTGCTACAAATGGAAATTCAAAACTAAAGCCCATAAATGAACCCAAAAAAGAAAAACACAACCCACGAAGTCACCAATACGCAACACTAATAATTCCAAAAGAATAAATATAAAAGGGAAGAAATGTGAAATAAAATGAATAATTTGATAAGGAGATTAAAAAAAAAAGTTTGATAGAGTTTTAAATTTTTTATAAAGTTAGATATTTTTAGTCAAGTCTGTATTTTCTTTATCTATTGAGTAATTAAATTTTATAATTTGTAATTACTCTATTTTTATTTTTATTTTTAAATTATGTGATGTAATTGTTTTCGTATCTTGTTTATCACTTATAGTGACATATGATGTACCAATACTTTAATTTGGGTCAATTATTTGTATCCTACATGTATCCGTGTCTGATACTTCACTAATACTTATTTATGAAGTATTTAATCTATAAAACAATAGTACTTTTATGATTACAATAATTTCTAATTTTCACAATGTTTAATACATATAACTTTAATTTAAATTCACACAATAACAATCATATATTTACCATATTTTAAAACATTTTTATACATCTTTCAGTATGTACATATCACATATCATATTTTATTATTTTTAAAATAAACGTATTTAATTATATTCATGCATCATAAACATAGACTAAAGAAGTATAATTATCATTACCGAGTAGGTGACTGACAATTAATCTCTTATTATCCAACATATTTTTAATTAAAACAACAAAGGCAATTTGTCATTTATATTAACTTTTATTAACCATAAAACCTCTCACACACACACACACACACATATATATATATATATATATATATATATATATATATATATAAATAAATAAATAATTGTCCCGTTACTATTAATATTAAATTTATGCAGTGATTTCCTATTTTTTTTGTTCACCTTTTAAAATAACTCATGCTTTCCTTATCTTTGAAGATAATTTATGTCTTTAATTAATATTAATTATATAAGTTATTTTAATGAAATTATCTTTATTCAAAAGTAAACATCGTTATCAATTTTCTTAATATTCAGTTTAAAATAGAGGGATGTAAAACCGAAAAAAGCACGGAGTATATGAAATGAAATAAAGTTAGAAACCCATATTACAGTTAAGTTATGCATCTAAAAGCCGAAGCCCAACAACATTAAGGGCAATAATAGGATGTCATTTTACATGATTTTCTATAACAGAAGAGTGAAAAATAAAGTGTTAAATGAGCATAGAAGTGTTTCAAAATACATTTATTTCTTCCAACAGAAATAATTCACCGGCTCTGGAATAAACAACACTTGTAAAAAGGTGGTTGCTTCTTGGCAGAGTATCTAATAAACAACTCACTTTTATATTATTTAATTTATATGATGTCATATAGAGATGTCAAAATAATAATTTATGTCAATAAACTATAATATTAAAAATAAAAAACAAAAAATGTAAATCCAATTGATAATTCTTCCTCATCGCCTTCAAATATAAATACGTCATAGAGTTAATTGACATTTTCAAAACATATAAGATCCAATCTGAATCTCGAACAAAAAAAAAACCAAAAATGATAAAAAAAAAAAAAAAACATTTTTTCCTAAGACGACTAAAGTAATTGCAGATTTTTATTCTTACGTGTAGCCAGTTTTTTAGAGTATACGAAGTAGTCTTTCCATGTAGTAGGTTGTTGACTTTTCATGCACTCATTAAAATTAGTACTTAAGAGTACTTACTTAGTCATATTCTAAGCTCAACTTGACACTTGCGTTCTGACTGAAATTTAACCCAGAATGAGTAAAGAACAAATGTTCATACCATTTTCCTAATGTTCATTACGTCGCATTGTTTGTCTTTGCAAGTAACCAAGTAAGAAACAGTAACTGATGTGAGGGATTTCACACCCCAAGGGGAAGCTATAAAAGAGGGAAAGGGTCAGAGAAGGCTAAGTCCTCAACATTATTCACGACCACTTCCTTTGCCATCAGTTTGGTTTTGTGTATAAAAATCAAATCACCATTTCAATGTAATCCAAAACTCCAATTCCATGGCCTCCTTACAAATCTCATCTATGCATCTTTCTTCTTTTTCCTTCAAGAGAAAACATGTTACTGTGTCGAAGTTCAGACCAATGCCTCTGTTAGTTCCAAAGATATCAGCCAGAAATTCATTCCAAACCAACGGTTCAATTGACACAAACCCATTTGAAGAGAATGTCAAACCAAAAACATTGTACGATGAAAGTATACGTAATCTTGATACTCCCAACAACAAGAATAAGACCACCACCACCACCACTAAATTCCTTGCAATTTTAGAGTTTGTAACCGACAGGATAGAAATGCACCACAACGTTGGGGAGCAACGAGACAATTGGAACATCCTTCTTTTGAACTCTATCACCATGATTACTCTCTCAGCCACAACCATGTCTGGTCTTGCAGCCACGTGTCCAGGTTCAGGTGCACCGTTACTGGCTCTTAAACTATCTTCCACGCTCTTGTTTTGTGCTGCCACGGGGTTACAACTCGTGATGAACAAGATCCAACCCTCACAGCTGGCCGAGGAACAACGAAACGCGACGAGACTGTTTAAGTGCCTGCAGACAAAAATGGAAGGCACTGTTGCTCTTGGAAGTCCTTCAGAGGAAGATGTGAACGATGTGATAGAGAGGGTTTTGGCTCTTGATAGAGCTTACCCACTTCCCCTTCTGGGAGCTATGATCGAGAAATTCCCTGAAAAGTTTGAGCCTGTTGTGTGGTGGCCTAGGCCTAATAAGATTTCACAAAGCCACAAAGGAAAGAGAGAGAAGATGGAAGAAGAGTTAATGAATGGATGGAGCGAAGAACTAGAAATGGAACTGAGGGAGGTTGTTGAAGTGGTGAAGAGAAAAGATTTTGAGGACTATGAGAGGTTAGGAAACATGGTGTTGAAGATGAGCAAGAGTTTGGCCATGTTAGGGCCTTTGCTCATGAGCATTGCAACAATTGGGTCAGTGTTTGTGGAGAATATAGGGTGGTGGTCTTGGACATATTTGGTGACCCTTTTGGCGGGGTCTCTGGGTGCTATAGTTAACTCCTTTGAGCATGGAGGGCAAGTGGGAATGGTGTTTGAAATGTACAGATTCTGTGGAGGGTTTTTGCGTTTGTTGGAAGAAAGTGTTGAGGCAACACTCGAAGAGAAAGATATGGAGAAAAGAGAAAATGGTGAAGTGTTTGAGAACAAGGTGGCTATGCAATTGGGAAGAAGCGGGTTTCAGCTGAGAGAGCTTGCATCTAAGTCTGCTTCGTGTCGTAGGGAAGGAATTGCCATAGATGAATTTGCTAGCAAGCTCTTCTAGTAAATGTACATGTTGCTCCCGATAGATGTTTATTATTCATAGGTTTTATTAACATATTTATATGTAGCAAGAGTTGGTCCACCACACCATACAGTTATTAATAAGAAAAGGTAGAACTATTCACGACAATGAATGAATTTACTAACTCGTAGTTTTAATAAGAATGTAGCTAGGGACACTAACTTTGATTTAATTTCTTTAATTTTTCATGTATCACCAGTGGATTTGTTTCATTGGAAATATTTTAAATTTAAATTATGGCTTAAATACCTTTTTGTCCCTATTTTCGTAGTGTTTGTTACGGATGATCCTCATTTTGACAGAATGTTTAAAATGGTCCTCATTTTTACCGAATGTTTAAAATGGTCCTCATTTTCGCAATTCGTGTTTTATTTGGTACTTTTCTGTAACGCCGTTTAAATCATTAACGGAACATTGTACAGATGGCACGGTTTGTAGTAGGGTGTGTTACTTGTACTATACAGGTGTGGTAATTAGATAATTAGATATTCGGGGATAAATAAGTGAACTAGGGTTATGGTAAAGAATGTTTGGGCACTTAATGAGTTTTGGCAATCTTGTTCCTCCATTCCCAATTGATGTTGCTGCAATCCCATTATATAGGTATGTTATGGTCTCAATCTTCGTGCACTGTTGGTGGTTCAACGAGAAATAGATTAACCCCGAGTTGTAGCTGCGGAAAGATGGCAGCTTTGAGGATGACAAGAACTCCAAAGAATATTGGTAGAAAATTTTGGGTACAATTTGTTTTTATTTTTGTGTTAATAATAAATTGGTTTTAATTTTTGGTTTATTGATTTACAGAGTGGTGGTTCCAATAATGTGGGTTGCAACTTTTTCAAATGGTGGTGTTGATGAAAAGGATGTCATCATCATGACACAAATGAGACAGATTAATGATTTGGAGAAGTCATTGAAGGTTGCTGAGAAGAGGCTGCAATTAGTAATATGGTTCACTTGTGTTGTTATTGTATTATTCGTACTGTTATTGTGTGTAATCTTTTAAAGTCCAATTTATTTTGTATTATTATTAAATGAAGAAATGAATTAGTTTGATTATGTTGATATTAGTCCCAACATGTTTAAAATGACATCTTAATCTGAGCATTGAAGTAAGTGATATTGATCTAAACTTGGAAAAAATTAAATTGATCTAAGTCTGGAAGAAGTAAAATTCATAACGTTAATTCATCCTCATCAAAATGCATTACATCAATGTTTGGCAAAAGTGAGATTGAACGAAGTTTAAGGAAAGTCAAAATGCAATACATCAATAATGAATTCTACATCAGAAATTCCAAAAAATAACTAAGACTTTTGTAGATGCTATCATGGTCTCCTCCTAATCTGTAATTTTATCCTAAACTGTTGAGATGATTCTTCTAGTGTTGGTAGTGGTGCTGCTTGACTCTCCACTTCATTCCTTGGTGGTTGAGTTGTTTGAGTTTCAGCAGTTGGTGCATTCTCAACCGTTTCAGCAGTTGGTGAATTCTCAGCAGTTGGTGCATTCTCAGCAGTTTAGGCATCTGGTGCAGTCTCAGCAGGTAATTTAGAAACCATGCAGAACATCACAACAATCGAAAGACAAATAAACCCCAAGATAGAATTACGAAAACCCTAACCCACGAGCAAACACAACCCAGAAAACCCTAAACCCACTTACCTCGTTGATGATTAATTGGAGAATTGAAATGAAGAGCGCAACTGCAATCCAATGATGAAATGGCAATTATTAGCTGTTTTCTCTGCAAATCCGAGCTCAAGAAAGACGAAGATGAAGAAATTTCCCTAATTACAAAATTTTCCCTAAATTGAGAAATTAACGTTAATTAGCCACCTGTACAATACACGTAACACATCCTAATACAAACCGTGTCACCTGTACAATGCTCAGTTAATGATTTAAACGGCGTTACAGACAAAGACCAAATAAAACATGAATTGTGAAAATGAGGACCATTTTAAACATTCGGTAAAAATGAGGATCATCCGCAACAAACACTACGAAAATGAGGACCAAAAAGGTATTTAAGCCTTAAATTATTATTAAAAGCATCAGTATTTTGTTTTTTCGTGTCAAACATGTTCATACTAATATTTGAACTATTTTGACACATTTTTACTTTAATTTTAATTGAAAAACGCATTTGACACGTCAACATAATTTTACGAGATTAAAATAAGTATATACATTCATTTTCAAAATTTAAAGACCAAAATATATCAAAATTTTATACTTAACTTCCAATTTCGCATCAAAATTTACGGACTAACAACATACTTAACCTACACGTATTTTAAACCAAAATTATTATCAAAAACTCATAATTAAAATTAATAAATGTTTGAAACTCTTATGTATAATGAAAATTTAATACTTATAATTTAGATCGTACAAATTAATTTAGGTTTATTTACTTAAAAGAAAAGTAAGATTCGAATGATTTAATGAATTAATAATGAGATTGCAATTTATAAATATAAGTTTACTTTTAAGTAATTTATATAAATAGTGTTTTTTTTCTTTCTAAATTCCACCATTACATCTTCATAGTGTATTTTCAATTCGTTTCTTTGACAATATTTCAATTTAAAACTTAAATTATTATCTTCTATCTTTATTTTTATATTATATTATTGTTATGAATTAATGGTCGTCCATTGATTTATACAATCACTCATATGATTGATAATCATATTATTCATTACTCTTTATGATGTAATATTTTGTATTTACTATTTGATTTTATATCCTTTCTGGGTT